>Ga0180217_1000032_pt1 | contig 298400 bp, 100 predicted proteins | sample eDN3rd37CBELigOP_FD_128521 | JGI IMG/M metagenome (GOLD analysis project Ga0180217, IMG submission 128521) | Enriched Organic Plus compost microbial communities from Emeryville, California, USA - eDNA 3rd pass 37_C BE-Lig OP (version 2) (version 2) ...
GCAAGAGTTGATCACACTTATTAGTGATGAGATACACGTCTTGTGTATTTTGGTTCGCGGTGCAAACTTTTCAGTTCCAATTCCGATTATGTGACTAGTTAACTTTTCAGTTCAATTTGTAATTGTGGTCACAAAGGTGGTCACACTCACTCACGTCTCAACTTAGGATGAAGTCGTGATCCTTCAAGTTTTCGACGGTAGGATCGATGTAAATAGCCTCAGTGACTTGCTCATAACCTTTAATGGTATTATGCAAGGTTTTAGTGTTGATTTCGTGCCTATTTCCTCTAGCAAGTGAAGGACTGAGTGGTCCCTGGACCTTTTAGCCGGATTGGGTTACAGTTCAAAGGGAAGAGATCTGGACAATTTGATATCACAGTACCACGGGCTTATACGGCATCTAGGTTGGCTGTAAGCTGAGTGGAAAATCGTCGCACCCGTATCGCGTGACTAGTTAGGTCCCTCACGCCACTCTGGCCACGCTCCACACTCACAAGTATACCCTCAAAGTTCAGATGGAACACAAGGACTCAATTGAGGCATTGGTCCGTTTGCTCGGTCACACTCCACTCACCGATCAGCAAGAGTTACTGTTTGAATATGCCCTCATCTTCGGACGCAGCTCGAATCCAGACGAACTGGTAGATCTTTCCGTAGCACTGATTCTGTCTACACGTGATCTCGCTTCACCTGCAGTCGAGAATGCCGCTGAAGCGAAGAGTTCGGAGCCAATCACTCAGGACGCTGGCAAAGACACGCACAAGGTCTTAATTGCCGCCAGTAACGCGCTCAGCATCCTTAATTATGCTCATCTGTGCGGTCTCCTTCAACTTCACTCCCTCTGGACGCATCGCGACTGGAGCCGCATCCGAGTTCCGTACGCCATTCTTAACATGTCAATATGGATCGGATGCAATTTTGACTACGCGGATCTGAGGTATGCTTCACTTTATCGCGCCACTTTCCTTGGATGCAGCTTCAAACATGCAGATCTTCAGCATGCTACCACAAGCGAAGGCCCTGAATTCGTCGCGTGGTCGAAGTTTCTGGAGGAATCGGCAGACGTCTTCGACTGGGACTTCGATGTCGCATTTTCTCCCAATGCAGAGTACTTCGCTGTTGCAGCCCCTGACAACCTACCTAGACTTGGTATTTCGTTGACCAGAGAGTGCTTCACTTTGCCCTACGAAGAACCTCGCGTGAAGAATATGAGCTCGGTCACGTTTTCTCCCGATAGCCGATTTGTCGCGATGGGGAGTACCACGGGCCACATCTGCATTTGGGAGGTCGCAACGCGGGTGCTACGAGTAGCCATGTCGGCTAGTAAATCCCGGTTAGTGTCTCTTGCGTGGAGTCCAGATGGTTTGTTACTTGCGTCCGCTTGCCTACCTTCTGAAAGTGAGAGTGTGGACCCGTCGCCCGCAACGGTGAAGATCTGGGACGTTTCACTGCTCGAGCAACCGCGGCTGGTATCCATACTGGAGACTTCTTGTAAACGTCTCGTGTTTGCTCCGGACAGCTCCAAGCTTGCCCTGGCCGACGTAGATGCGAGGCAAATCCATGTTTGGGAGATACCCTCTCTCGGCTCGCCTCGACGGATTTTCCAATTTCCATGTAGCTCATCACCGGCAAGAATATCGTTCTCCAACGATGGCTTTAAGCTTGCAGCGACTTCAAATGGTGGTGACCGAGTGTATGTCTGGGATCTTACGAAGGGTAGACTCATTCTTAGCGAGCGCCTCACGCTCTTTGAGGTGCATGGACGGAGATTCCGCAGGCTTGCAACAGGGTTTCCGGCCTTTGATTTGATATCCGGAGGTGCCTTAACGCTAGACAGTAGTAACTCTCCTCCGAAGCCAGTGACCGAAGCCCTCGAGAGATATGGTACTCCTCTCTGGAAGTTGCTTCCGCCTCTGCTGGTAGCCTACCCTGTTCTGTCGCATGTGTCTACTTACGATACTTGGGAGAGATTTCTAGCCTACTCCCCTGATGGGCGCTATGCCTTGCGTAGCGCAAACCACCGACTTACACTTCGTGTCAGCGATCTCAGCATTCTCCCTTGGCTCGCGGCCTTGCAAACGCACCTGGAATCTTCGACGCAAGTTCAACCCCTGCCAAAACTCCGTTCGCTCGATTCACCTGTGCCCTTTGTACTTTCTGCGGATGGCAGCGTGCTCTTTTCAACGACGGGAGCGGGCATCGTCATTTCCGACCTCTCATCTGGAGCGGTCAGTGGCTGTCTCAACACGCGTTGTCGCGCAGGAGTTGACTTCACCGATATGGTCCTGTCCGCGGATGGTCGATATCTTGCATCCATTTCTTATTCAAAGGTCTTTGTTTGGGATGTGTCCACCTACGAAATGAAGCTGCGTCGATTCTTTCCTGTGGGAGGACTCAAAAGCGTGGCGATCGCCTGGGATGGCTCCAAGGTAGCAATCGCAGGGTCAGGTTCTCAAGGGACCGGCCTCGTTTACGTGCTCCCCCTCGGGGATCGAAATTATGTGGAGGATGAACCGCGCGTGCTAAGCTTAGATGTGCATCCTGACGAAGACATGAAGGATGGGGCAAGATTTCAAGTCCCCGCCTGGTACACGTGCTTCCTCGCTTTCGCTCCCGATGGTCAGACCCTCGCTTTCGTGGGTTGCGGCAAGTTTTCCGACTCGCAGCTAGATCTAACTCTCTTCGATCTGACGATGTCGACAAGCACGACAATGTATTCTACTAACACTTACGAATCGTGCCGTGGTCTTTCGTTTTCACCAAACGGCGAACATATCCTTATGGCAGGACCAAGTGAGTACGTAACCGTTTGGAATGTCGGAAGCAGATCACAGGAAATGAAGCTCGCAGGACATAACGATTACGTTCTCAGCGCTATGTATACTCGTGATTCTGAGTTTATTATTTCGGCCGATCACTACTGCATTCGTTTCTGGCACGTCGGTTCAAGTCGCTGTGTTCAGACTCTCGCTTGCATGGGAACGGTGATGCACTTCGCGGGCTCTTCCGACGCCTCGGTCCTTGTTGTAGCGACCACTGACCCTGTGCAACATAGCGTATGGAAGGTGGATCTTGAGGCTTATCGTCATTGCCATGAAGAAAACAAAACAGACACGGATCCACAGGGGCTCGAAGCCCGTAGAGGTGAGACTCACGACCTGAATTCCAAGGGAACTTCACACTCCTCGCCCCTCCCCTTGACCTATCCTATTGGCAGCACACCATTCGTAAAACTTGTCAAGGTGATAGGCAGGAGCACATGGCTTACCATTCGCGATTGTCAATTTGACAGCGCGTCTACCTCCCCGGATCTCACCAGCTACACTCGGCCTAGGTCCTAGAAGCCATATTAAGGTACTTTCAGGCTCAATACATACTACAAACCACACCCCCTTAAGAAAACGATCTAGCCAAAGGGCCTTGAGACGCCCCCACCTGAGCTATTCATATTGTTACCGGCTCCAGCGGAACCGGGCATACTTGCAACTTCGCCAGAGTGAGTCGCGCTACCCTGCGGTAGCGATGACACCAGGACGGTATTCAAATTACGCGTCGATTCAGTGTGTGTTGGAAGGGCTTCAACCAATTCAGTCAAAGCAGCTGCTACTTCAGCGCGGGTGAGGATGAGGCGTCGTAACGCTTCCGCAGTTAGGAGCGGGCGTCTGCTCAGCGTCTCGTCAGCCGCACTTGGAGCAGAGGTAGCAGCTGCCATTGATGCATGATCAGTTTCTTCCTTCGCCGTACCTGCATTCTCGCTGGTTTCCTGATCGCTTTTAGCGGTCTCTTGTTCTTCCATTTCCAACTGCTGAGCACGCAGCCGTTCAAATTGCTGAATGAGATCGTCAGGAACATAGCTCTGAGCCGTCTCGTTGTACTTGGCAGCTACGTGTTCGGGAACACATTCACGTAGTAAAATCAGTTCGCTGCTACGGGTTCTGAAGAGCTCCTCCAGCGCTGCGAGTTCTGCATCGAGCGTGGGTTGTTTCGGCAGTTGACCAACATTCAATGAATCTGCTGCTACAATCCGAGTCCTACACTCCTCGAAGAAATACTGCGAAAGCGAAGTCAGATGCTTCTTCAGTGCTGTGATTTGTGATGGTGCGAATTGTCCCGACTAGAGAGATGTGTCGATAGTTTGGGACGCAGACCTCATGAGCCGAATTGCTTTTAGATGATCCAACTGAAAGAGACGACCCACATCATACACACGATAGCGTGCCCAAAGCCTCCCAGGCAGTTATTATTGTCGCGCCACATGCTTCTCCGATATTCTCACGTACCTTTCTAGCATTGTTCACGTATTCAATGCAGCATTCGTTTAGAATCTCTCGAAGCCTCCTCGAGACTTCGAGTGTGTCTTGTGCCATTCGTCAGCCACGCCAATCTGAGCTGGGGCGATATACCAATGTTATAAACAGTCCTTTTATCCGTTCTAATACACTGAAATGTAGCGCAGTGCAGTGTAATGCAACACCTACCCCGCTCCTTCTTCGCTCTGCTTCACCAACTTCGTACACTAGTGTGCTTGAAACGACTTAATTACTCGCGAAGGCAGCACTGTGTACGGCTAAGATATGGTTGTCCTCGAGTGGATGACTCTAACTCGACTCCTCTGCGTGTGAGGCTCTGAACAAGCGGTCTATGTGCCAGTCTAGATCGCGAAATAAATTCCGGTGAGTTTTCCAAGTCAACTAGTGAGCTGATACAAATTCCACGGGTAGCATGCTATGTATCTCGGCTTCGTACACTTAATTCTGACGCAATTTCATCAACAGCACCATCTTCACCCCCACTTGCATGCACTAGAGCATTGTCCTCAACTAACGGTTTCTTGAGATTTAGCCGCATCCGGCTAAAATAGTGTTTCCTACAATGGTGGATGGGATCAATCCTACTGCACATTTCCTCGGGTGCTGAAAGTGCTACTTACCGCATACTGCGACGCGTAAAACTTCTGTAACCACTCATGCGACAACATGTACACCTTAAAGCTACTCGTGAACCATGCTTAGGTTCCTCTCTTCTCTGCGAACCCGCTGCCTCCGTTTGAAATTCAAAAGCCTCACGCATCCTTCCTTGCCGATTTCCGCGCGACTCTCAGCGCCTGTTTAGGCAACAACCGGGTGGACCGCTCTCCCAGACTGCCGAGCAGTGTCCGCCAGCCGGAGCTTCTCGCTCCCTCTTAACCTCCTCGTATTCGAGGCCCCGCATTGCTGGAGCACCAGAGCACAGCCAAGGTCAGCTGAAGGGCCCGTACGAGGGCCTGGCTACCCCCATGGCAACACATGAACGTGCCCCAAGCGACACAAGCAGCCACCGCGGTAGCGTGGGTGATGTCAAACTGACAGCGCTTCCGTCCCCCATGATTCCTGGAGGCGTGCTGGCCTCCCCGACGCCTTCGTCGACTCTCTCCTCGCTGTCGGAGCTCTCTTCCTCACTCGAGATAAGCGTTGGCCAAACAATGCGTGATGTCCGAAATGAGACAAAAGGGGCCAACCCATCGCATGTTTATTTATCCAGTAGGACTGTTGCAGAATCTCGCAGCAGCAGCCACAGTGTAGCTCCTTCACCATCTCTAACATCGCTGTTTGTTGAAAGTGACGCCGAGGATGACAATCCTAGTATTTCACCTTATCGGAGACATAGTCAGCAGTTCGTAGATCCGATTGGTGACGCCGCTGTGAGGTCCAAGCCTGCCCTCGGGCAAGGTACGCCAAGGGGTTTGGTCCCCCCTGTTTTTCTACGTCGCTCAAGTCAAGGGTCAATCACGCTCACAGCCGACATAATGCCGCAATATCGTAAGACGCGCCTCGACAAGGCTACACAGAAACCTCTCTCGCAACGGAGGCACATTGAAAACATGGCCGCAAATGCGCTTGAGGATATGCCTTCGGCTCCCTCCGACCTGACAGGGCGAGCACCACTGCGGCAGCTCGAGAGCGCGGCGGGTTCGCCTCGACTTCAGATTCCAGCAAACGATACTTTACTCGAGTACTTGAACGATGCGCCGAGTCCTACCAACTCTGCACAGGCTTCTGCTTCCCTTGCCAAGGCGCTCGTTGTTTTGGATGAGAAGATGCGCAGCAGCCGCCGGAAGCATCTGGATTGGGGCGACCAATCTGACGACGGTGAGGGAACGTATAGTGTTCATAGCTCTGAGTCTGGTCAAACCTCCTTGCGATCTGGTGAGGTATCTCCCTTCACGGGTCTGCTCTTTGAGAATACTTCTGAGAAGGACAGTGTCAGCCAACGAAGAACGTCCCAATTGGGCCGTAAGCGTCGACCCATCGAATCATCCATTGGTTCTCCTCAGTTTTCTCTCCAGCAGTCCGCTGCATCCCGATTATCTGGAAGGGAAAGCGGTAGGCTGCAGCCGAAGCAGCCGGTGCCGACACATCTCTCGCTTGAATCCCCCCGACCCGCTTTTGACTCGCCAATGCTCGCATCGATTCAGATTCCTGAACTTCAACTGCCAGATTCACCACAATTCATGCCCCTATCTGCTGCGTCGAGCGGCCTTAACCCCAAAGATAACACTAGACCGGTCTCCCGCACTAGCTCTCGCTCGCTCTCTCGCTCAGCAAGTCGCGAATCGTTGGCCTCGAACTCCTCTCAGGCGAGCTATCGATCCACGTCGAGTCAAGTTTCGGGGCTGGAAGGTGCGCGCAAGCCATCCACCCTTCTGAGTGAAAATATCACCGAGTTGCAGCAACAAGCGCTGGAAATTATTAAGGAAGTACAACCGGAGGACGTTCTGGCAGACGATATTGCAACCAAGCGGCAGCTGCTCTTGATCGACAATCCTCAACTCCCGCGAGGGTGGCGAGAGTTTGATCCACGCTTGCTGAAGCATGATGGCACCATTGAAAGCCCAAAGTTAGATGATGGTTTTCAGCTTTCAGCCGAGTACCCGATGACCATGGAACCTGACGCGGCGGACGATGTCCCTGAGCTTGCTCCCGCTGCCAAAGCTCTGCGCCTGAGGCAGCTAGCAGCACTCGAGCAAGTATGGGCCAAACAAATGGAAACGGAAGGTGCAGCTACCTGGAGGCTCCGTGACGAAACTTACCTTGACGAGCTGGAGGCTGAGCGCTTACGTTTGGTACGTGCCGAACAAATCTTGGCGCGTCACTTGAATCGTCAGCGTGGTGTGGCTACCTCGACTTCCGGCGCGGAAACTCCACGAACTCCGTCAGGATCTCGATCTGTAGTAATTCCGAGCCCTTCAGCAAAATCAAGAACTGTACCCTCTAGTCCTCGAGCGTCTACGCCTCAGTCTCCTTCGGATAGCTCCGGTCGTCTTACGAAGCGCGACTCACAAGGTACCACAGCGCGACGTGCCAGTGGCTTGTTTGCTCGCTGGCGAGCCCAGATGGAAAAGGCTGCTCAAGAACGCAGCCGTGCAGAAGGCTTTCTCCTTGATGGCACCACTGGTGCATCGCTTTGGTTGCCCGGTGAGCGCGAGAGCTACCGCGGCGCTTCCTTATGGCGTGCAATCATATTAAAACACGGTATTGGAGCGTCACATGGCCAAACGCCTGCCACCTCCACTAACGGCCAACAACCGGGGTCTGCATCATCGGAAGAGGTCGAGCAACCCCAAATTGTAGATCCCAGCCAGAGCTCCCAGCAAACTTCAGGAGCAAATCCACCATCAGTTGCTCCCGAGCAGACTGGTGCACAACCTGATGCCGACGGTACGGCTGCCTCTCAAGCGCCCGCGCGCCAAGGACCCGTTCTATCCGCTCTTTCTCAGAGTATTCTTCACCCTTCGAAAGCAATGCAGCAGAAACCCCAACCTGAGCCTACGATTCAGCCCGCATCATCATCTGTCCCAGATGTCATCACACACCCTCCTGGTACTGCTCCAATGACTAACTGGGTCGCTGTTTTCTTGCAACCGAGGCTGTTTAGTCTCGATCGTCCATCTAGTCCCGCAGCCGAGGATAGACTACGGTTCCTAATTCACAGATTAATCTGGAGAGCCCGCACTGGAACGGGTGTTCCACCTTCTGCGTTGGCGTACTTCATGTCGGGAGCCGATTTGGAAAGAATTGCACCCAAACCTAAGCGCCGCGAGGACGTCTTTAAGCTGTTTAACAAGCTTGCTGAAGACGACTCGGGGAACGCACCAGCTACTTCTCAGCAAATCCATCAGCCACGGTCACTAGCTACGCTTCTTCACAAGGCGTTTTTCGGCTCTGAGGCTACTCCTACCGCGGCCACAACTTCACTCCTAACCTCCGCTGCTGCAACAGGCATGGTGATATCTCCCAGGTCGCAGTCGAACGAGCTCCTTGAGCGCGGTGCATTGCCCATCCGTGGCCGTGACGACATTTCAGCAGCGGATCTAGCCGCAGTCGACGCCCACTTCATCAAGTCGATGCGAGTTCTCACTCGCAGCTGGCGTCGCCTCGAAAGTTACATTGCGACCGAGCATGCTATGCTGGCGCGTTCCGCTCAAACATTCTTACGAAGGTATCGTGAAAGTTTCGGTGGCGTCGACACGGCGCGCGAAATCCTGTTTCCACACTTTTTACGCGTGAAGTCACGTGCGATGGAATGGGCCGAGCGTGAGCGCGCATATGCATTGAGCATGGCGATCGGCAGAGTCTCCTCAAAGTTTGGGCTTGGCCCATCGGCGTTCATGCGAGATGCTTTGTCACCCGATCAGGAGTTACCTTTATATTCAACCCAAGCCTTGTTTCGTCGCCGCATGAATCTCTTCGATGATCGCCTGGTATACCTCTCACTCCGATTCTGGGACCTCGTGAATCGTGTCTATGTGGCGTCAAACTGGCTTGATCAGGTGGCTGCTCAGTCTGCAAACAACTCGGAATTTGATCCACTGTTCGCTCCCTTACCAGCGGCTGCAAATTCGTTTTTCGAGAAGTTTCAAGAGACCCCTCGACTTGTCCCTCAGGAACCGAACTCTATGCACTCGGCAGGGCCCCAAACTGCTTCCGTCCCGGATCCCCTATATCGAACGCAGCCAACCTGGGGTCCTCCGCAACGTACAGTCGTTGCCCGTCGACTCGGTGAAACGCCATTGCGCCAGGTGTCGAGTCCTAAGGACGAAAATGCATCATTCTCTTCCCTTACATCGCCTGGCGGACCTCCCGGGCCTTCCACCTCTGAATCAGACCACCCATCTTCGCCTGCGGCTGAAAATGGTGTTCCTGAGTCTATAGCATTAGCTGCGGGAACAACAGCTGGGCTGATGACGTGGCCACAGTACTTAGCGATCATGCTCCGTATTATTCGAGTCCTCCAGCCGTCGATGCCGGCCCACACTGCATTGGAGTTATGCCGACGAGACTGGCTCGCAGATTCGGGATCGAATCAGTTTGATCTTGCCGATGCGCTCGCCACCGCTGCAGGGGCCTACGGGACCCACGCCTACACGGTTGCTGCCTTCAATGGAGTAAGTCCCTCGTCCAACTTTGGTGCGTCCCCTGGCCTCAATGACATTGCGGAACCGCAACGGTACCCAGCAGCAGGTTCGCCGCTTTCTCGGCCTCCCAGACGCCAGGCGTTCTTCCCACCACCTACCCCACAAAGGTCGCTTCCGACTTTCCACTTTACGAGTTCTAGATCCTTAGCACACTCCGGGGTGACACGTTCCCCAGGTGAAATTGTGAGCGCGTTAGTCAGCTCACTGTTTGCGTCTCCCGTCTCAAATCGAATTCTAAGCACTGAACACTCCCTATTGTCAGTTTCCCAGCACTTTGACCCTGATGTTACATACGACGGCGGGGTTTCTCCGTATCCTTCATCCCTTCTGTTGCCAATTCTTGTGTATTCTCTCTCTGGCCTCCTCCCTCCCATTGGTATTGTTCGCCATCTTCCTGGTGGAAGATTGCCAAGGTCTGGGTCCTTGCTAGCAGAGCGAGCTCGAACTGGGAACGTTGGCCATACCGATCGAGTTGACAACTCTGTCGAGTTAGATGACGATGACGATGACAGCTCTGCCTCCTCTGATGATGATGATGATGATGATCTAGATTCAGGCCGTGCGCCTGGGCGTCCGGAGGCTAAACAACACGAAGATGGTTCTTACCGTGTCCGCTATGATGACGGGATTGTTGTGGTTGGAAGTGTGCCCCGTAAGCAAGTACTTAAGCGAATGCATCAGAATCGATTAGTAGGATCTCCTACCGCACCATTGTCTCCCTCAAAGCCGTCACCCAGTGTGGGTGGTGCACTAAGCGACAACGGTCGACGAGCGGAAAGTACCTCGCCTTCCCTAGTAGAACTTGAGACCAGGGCTCGCGAAAAGCTCGACCGTGCTGCCGCTCTTGCAAAACGTGCCGAGCTTCAGACGAGGCTTGACGCTCTCGCTCAGAGAGGCTCGCTAGATGCGCTTGCTGCCTCGCTTATGAGTCGGCGACGACGGGCTGGTTCTATCGCTGGACCCGCTGCTGAGGAAACTTTGGACTGGAGCTCTGATTTGTCGCAGCCGCAGGCTCTCAACAGAGACAGTTCTGGGCGTTCCGTCGGACCGGACGCATCAGCGGCTATCTACGCCTCATTCGCTCTTCTGGGTGATGCAAGTACCATCGCTGTGCCTTCATCCCGTCCTTCCGCACGTCCAAGGCCGCCTCCCGCGATCGCTAATCACCCGGCCTTGGTGGACTCTGACCTAAGTCTCGCCATGGAGGATCCGTTTCTCAAGAGGGCGTTTCCTGTCATTCCATTTTGGGTATTCCATTACTCCCTCTTCTCCTTGGCCGATTTGTGGACTCAGAGCGTTGAGTCCACGGAGTATATCGATTTCTTGCATTTCCTCTATTGCACGATCACCCACATACCCACGCCGGGTTCGCGCACGCAGTCTTCGTCTGATCGAGCGTACATGCGCGCCTTTACAGCAGGTCATGAGCTCAAACCGCTTCCTCCGCAGTATGAGGCTGTGCTGAATGCCGAATCAGCCCTGTTCGCAAAGTGCTACCCATTCCTGGGCGAGCGTAACTTCCCTCTAGCTTCGAATGCCCTTCCAAAATCAATGCCTACGTCATCGGCCGATATTACCAAAGGGAACCCAGATGCCACAGAAGCGGCAAGAGTTTCTGTGGCGTCAACCACTGGAAGTCTTGATGGTCCGAGCACCACGCAGACCGAAAATTTGCCCTCGCGACAGGTGCCTCGGGGCCATCTCTCCGCGACCAAAGCGCAGGGGAGAATTTTGTCAAGTCGCCCTTCCGCTTCGGAGCAGTCTTTGGGTGCTTCCGCCGATGCGCAACCATCCGTCACCGGAAACTTAATTCCTGCCCCCGACGCGTATGTGGCCAAAGACGGCCCTAAACGCAGTGGTTTGACGGGTAGAAGTACCCCAGCTATGCAATCTTCAAGGCCCACACAAGATGCTCAGCAACCCGCAGGTTCGAATGATACCCTTTACATCGTTGAGAAGATTCGACGCCGCGTAGAGCGCGAGCGTCTAGAAGAGGCTGAAGCGGAGCTCGCTACGCAACGCGCCCTACTAAGTTTCCCGACGCTTGCAGAGCTCGCTGATATCCGCTCGCGTAAGGCCGAACGCGCAGCTCTTGCTATGCTTGGCCATCTAAAAGATGGTCACTCCTTGGATCGAAGAAGTGGCACGACCAGGATTCGACACGGAAAAGTTTATCATGTTGCTGCGTCTGGTGAGGGTGGTAGTGGTGGAGGTGCAGACGTCCCTGGCTCCGAGCCCTCGACTGCGCCGACTTCACCGTTGGCTTCGGAGCGCTCCACTACGTTTTCATTCGAGCCAGGCCACACAGCGCATCGCCGTCGGAAAGCAAGCCTATTCCCTCAGTCGCCTCGTGGACATGTTGACTCGGCATCGCATTCAAACGAACCCCTAGCACGCCCTTCCACTCCTGTGGCTGCCCCTGATATTCATGAGATCCGCCGCCTCGAATCAATCAAACCAGAACTTAGCCGGCGCCTGCGAATGCGTCGCGCCTCGCAGGCCCCAGCTCTCGCTGAAAAACGACGTCGAAGGCGTCTAAAGGATGCGAATGATGAGGCCTCCATTCTTCGTGGTGAACCTCGTGACGATGGAACCACCGATCTTGATGCTGACGATCAGGATCTGGAAGATGATGAAGACTTTGCAGCCTCGCTTGGGGTCAGGATCATTGGTGGCGGTCGAAGCGGTGCAAGTCCCGATGATGAACAGGATGCCAAGGCGCGAGAAACGCGCGCTCGCGAACGTGCTGAGCGCAAGAAGGCTAAAGAGGAAAGACGCAAGAAGGCTGGAGTGATTGAAATACCGATGCCTGAAGAGCAGCGCGTCTTGGAAATTAAAGATCTGCCTGGTGACCGCGAAGCGCGCTTTAGGTACCTCGAACAATATCGAGTGCGGAAATACCTTATAGCGAGATTTGGCGAGCCCGAAGAACTGGATCCACAGCCCCCTGCGGATCATATCGAGATTTATCGGGCATGGCGACGTGAGCAGGCGATGGCAGAAGCCAGGCAAATGGCCCTTGATATGGAAAGAAAACAAGCAGCCGCAGACCTGGCTGAAAAGCTCTCAGCAAGGCTTTCGGCACAATCTGACTCTCCCATCCAAGTCCTTCCTATTGAGGGTCTGCGAACGGACCTGCCCAATCAGCTTTCCCTACATTTGCGAAGCCCACATGCAGATGACCACCGCGCCAATGTGCCACTCTCTTCTGATCTACCCCCACTTTACCCTCTCTATGTTGAGCAGCGACCTCTCTCACGAGATGAGATTGACCGCATTGTCCAATTGAATGGGATCGCACTCGCTGCATTGGCCTCTTTGCTTGACGATATGTTTGAGTTCAAAGTTGTCTTCCCACGAGCCGCAGACCTGGTCACAGCCATCGTACTCTGTTTTACAGATGGTCTCACCCGTGAAGATTTATCCCGCGTCACCGCCCGTTGGCCGCCACGTGTCGCGCGCTTTGTACTGCAATACTACATGCTCATTCGTAGCCGATCTCAGCTTGAAGCGATGAACGTTGCTCCCCCACCTGTTGCGACAGAAGAAGAGTTGGGCGATGAACTCCTTAAGGATCTCGTCATTCCAAGTGTAGACCCTGAGGCCAAGTACATTTCATCACAACCTGCGAAACCTCCGGAAGATGTTGTTTCAGCATACCTCGTTATTGTTGATCGTAATGGTGACGAGCAGATCATCCCTTTTAGAATTGATCCGGTCACACGTCCGAAACCCATGCGATCAAAGGCTAAGGATAGGAAGGCACAACCCAAGTCAACTGTCTCGCCCTCCAAGGATGAAACACCAACAACTGCGCGGTCTTCACGCCTAATTCATGATTCAGATTCAAGTGTCGGTCCTGGGAGTGTTAGCAGTCGCCAACACCCTGCACGTCAACGCCGCTCACGCGGGTCCCACGATTCGCCTGAACGTCACCATTCGCCTGGATCTTCTAGGCGAGGCGGTGGGCCTGCTGAAGCCAGCGACGAAACTACTCCATCGCAGTCCACGCGCGATGCTAAGCAGCAGAGTACGCGGAAGCGCAAGGCCCGCGGGCGTCGGACCTCTACTAGGTTCCGTTTCGAAGATGTTGTGACAGCTGAGGGTGAGGGTGGTGCAAGCGGTTCAACAGAGCTCGACTTGCATCCCGAGGATTACGTGAGATTTCCCCAAACTCGCCGTCTCAGCTCTATTGCGAGTGTGGAAGAGTCTCATCAAGACGAAACATTAAGTCCCGTCGACAGACATGCCCATGTCCACCCTCATCTCATGAATATGTCTCCAACTCGAGAGTCGGATGGGGACTTGGAGGACGATTCGGAGTTCGATCGCTCATCCAGTGAAGATTCCGGGGCGAGCGAGGCGTCTGAAAACGGACGCGGTGATACTGATTCGAGTTCTGGAGATGACAGCGATATGGAGCACTTCCGTAGGCTACATCGCCGGATGTCCCTGGGCGCAGCGGACGACCCTATCGACTATCAGCAGGAGCTAAACAGGATTCTAGCGCGGACTCGAATGAAATTCGAAAAAGGACTTGAACGGAACCTGAAGCTGCGTTCGCAACGCTCAAGACGCAAGAAATCGCGCAAGGCTACCAAGGAAGAAGCGAGGCTCATGAAGCAGAAATTGGCTCAGGTGCAAGGTCGCCTGGCCGATGCCGAGTATATTAAGGTCCTTGGTGGTGACGAGGAGGTAATACTACCTATGAGCGGTCAGGATGGGGATACACAAGGCAGTGATCACTTCAGAACACCTGCTGTTGGGCGAACGTTCTCGTTGGACAACCTCGCCGTCGCAGCTCGATTTCGCCGAGCAAGTCTGCCATCAGGAGGTCCTCAGCTTGGTGTGCCAATACTTGCCTCACCCATGGATCTTAGCACGCATCCGGAGCTAGGCTCTAAGGTTTTCAATTTTGGGACATCACAACGTGGCCAAAGTCGTCGCCATGTTTTCCAGCGTTCCGGCAAGGAAGATGAGGTTTCATCGCCGTTAGTCTCAACTCCTGATCACCCGCCCAGCGAAGATGTAAAGACACCGCACTTTCACTTGCGAGATGATGGTAGCATCCTATCACTATTAAGCGACCAGCCGAGCATGGATGACCGCGGCGCCAAAACGCGAGACCGACGTCATGGTGTGTCGCAGTCTGGCTTCGCGGCCCCAGGTTCACCTATGCATCAAGGCATCCATGCACGAGCCGCTTCTGGCACCCCTTTGAGCGATTTTGGAAGTATGAAACTGACTTTAGTATCAACTGCCTCGACGTATATAAGTGAAGCTCGACCATGGAGTGGTCGCGGATCTTTCGAAGGCTGGGGTAGCAGTCCCCATCCCGGCAGTAACTTGACTGGGTTTGAGAATCAGCTGGGAGAAACCTTACCGACATCGATTGCAGTTGGAGCCACTGCGTTTGCTCCTTCAAGCGATGACATGGACTCGTCAGATCCCGATGGTCAGACACTACGAGGACGGTTCCAACGACATGTCCTCAAATTCCTGCATCCCGCGCGTGTTCGTGAACGATTGGTTGAGAGCGCGCTCAGGCGTGGACAGATCTCGCCGAGACATGTTGCTTCAGCACTTGCGCTTGACAAAGCAATCCAAGCTGGAATTTTCGCAATCCCGTACTCTGATTCTCGAGCAAGCACGACGTCTGGATCTCAGACCCTCCAGGAAACCCAGCAAGGTCCTCTTCGTGGTCTCGGCCCTTACGCAGCCTTCTGGGCTCGATACGACCCCTCTTCTTCGCCTCGACCACCATCATCCCAAGTTGCTGGGACACAACCCGCGGATCCATCTTCTTCTACGCCACAGAGCACACCTCAACTCACTTTATCATTATCATTTGAGGCAGCGCTTGAGGTGCTCTCGCAGTCAGGAGCATCAAGACCGGCTTCTGCGCAGCACCGACGAGGAAGGTCCAGCATCCACCGCCCTGTGAACGCTCCAGGAGAACCCCGTAAGCCGTCTATTGATGACAGCTCTGGGTCGATGTCCTTCCCCCATATGTTCGCGTTGCGTAACACACCTGTGACGGAGCTGTTACGCGAGGGATGGGAGCGCTTTGTTTCGAATGCAGCTAGTCAGTCGCATTCGACACCGAGATCCAGTCTGACTAGCACCTCAAACTCCTCATCCGCATCCGCACAAGGTGCTCCAGAGCATCCCATGTCCCCAGCGGTCTTAGCACAGAGGTTTGGTAACGCCAAAAGAGCAAGCGAAACCCCTCTTTCGACTCTGCCAAGTGCTCAGGATTCCAAGAAGAACATGCATGAATGGATTCGAGGCTGGAAATGGCCCAGGCAAGAAGCTCCACGAGCCCGTCCTGGGCCATTGTTTTCATCGGCCGGATTTCTAGCTGGAATCTCAAATATGGGCCTGACAGGCTGGACTACGCTTCCCACAGGGACTTTTACTCAGGATGAAACGTCACCTCCAGTGCTTACACCTGGCGATCCACATGCATATTTCGGGCTCCCTGATACCCATGACCGAGCGTCGGTGAAGGCTTTGACTCCACGGCATGTGAAGCAAGCGCAAAGTGTCGATTTCACTCAGATTGTTTCGGCCACCCGGACGTCCACGACTGCTACAACCCTTACCCTCTCAGCATCGACTACTACCACAAGTGGCTTGCACTTGAATAGCTCAGGCCCGAATTCGAGTACATCAGCAAGTGGAGCATCGAGTCCGCCTCAGATAATTCAACCAGTAGGACAGCCGAACCAGCTATCTCAACACGAGCGCGCGCTTTCGAGTGCATTGGACGAATCTGCAGCCTACGACAAGGGGGTTGATGAAACAGCGGACTTAAGCTCTCCTTCTTCAGACCTGTCAAGCAAACAACAGCGGCGGCGTCACATCCGTTCGGTCTCCGTGCTCTCGGGAAGGGGAGACGTGTCTCGCCATCATGCTCGATTGGCAGGGCAGCTGTCTCCCCGCTATGCACACGTTTTGAGTTCGGTCCAAACCGACCTTTCTCCTCAGCCAAACAACGGGGACTTAAACACTACTGACAATATCGCACAGCTCGAGACACATCGCTACTCACAACCTGACGTCTCATCCGCAGTTAAGTCGTCGTCCCTACAACCGATCAGTGATCAACCGCAAGCTCCTTCCGTCGAATCATCTCAAATTGAATCACCAACCCTCGACTCTCATGCAGCCGTACTAACCGCCACACTTAATCGAGGTACATCAGTGGCCTCCACTGTGGATCAGCCTGTCTCCTCAAGAGGAGTTCATGACCCGATCTTGGTTTCCACGATGTCTAATCTCTCCAGCCCTGCCGACGGCTCGGTTGAAGACCATCGACCCACCTTAACTGGTGTCCGTAGAATATCAACTGTGAGCTCGCTTCGCAGCTCGAATCGTTCCTCACTTCTGGACTATGCTCGTTCACCGCATGCGAGTGTAATCTCAGAGGCAGGCGAGGCATCGCTCTCCTCGCTGACTACAGGTAATACGACTGGCCAGATCACGGGAACCACTGCATCGACGAAATCTATTCAGAACTCTGATTTCTTCCAGTCGTACGAGTTGCAAAATGCATTGCTTACCTCCACTGAAGAGGGCCAGTCTGCTCGAGATCTCCCCGCTTCCTCATCCGTGGAGTTCCATGTCCCGGGCAATGTCTCGGAGATTGCACGCGAGATCCAGACGCTCATTCCGCACTCTCGAACCCCGCCGCCTCAGGCATCTGCTCAGACCGCTCAAGGAGCTCCTCAAGAGCCAGGCCATGTAGAATCTCTGGCGTTGTCGCTGAGGCAAAACACCTCCCCAGACTTGCACAATGCGGCAGACCTTGTAGCGACATATACTCCTTCAGATACAAGCGCATCTCAAGACGCGCCACATGATATTTCCCCAACTACGGATGATAGCAGTGTGGAAGGCGCCTTCGCTTTGGCCATTGCTGCGGCGGCTCGTGAGGCCAAAGAATATGTTGTTGATACTGGAAGCTTGGATTGGCAAGGCAACGAAGCCGAAGCTCACATTCTGGCGAAGTTTGCAACACTTGCAGTAATGTGGCCAAACGCTTGCGTGAATCCGAATGAGTTGGAGAGGCTCTACTTCATCTATCGTCAGGATGAGCTCATGAAGACGAGGTCCAATACGACTGGCCTTTCGTCGAGACGAGCACACCCTGGACACACATCCCTCGAGGAATATGCCGCCGCTTGCAAAGATCAAACCGAATCTCGCCGTATATACTCACAATCTGGAGCACTTAGCACTCCACTGCATATGTTATCTTCCTTTGTGCGTGGAATATCTCCTCTCTCCAAATTTAAGGAACCTCCTACGAGCCAAAGCGAGTGGGACTCGCCCATCACTTCCAGCTCAGGTTTGCTTCACTTTTTGCATTCAGAAATATCGCGCGGCTATGAGCATCTCCTTCGGGCTCGAGAACGCGGTGCCGTTGTTGCAGATGCAACAGGAAAGGATGTCAATATGCTGCCAAATGTTGAACGAAGAACCGCTTCTTATGACTCCTTGCGAGCGGACAAGCCCGCGTCAAGTTATGAGTTCGAAAACTACTCAGTGCTTGCCCAGCAGATCGAGCAGGAGCATTGGGCGTGGGTATCCGAGCTGGTAGGCTCAATCGAAACCGTTGAGAAACTCAACTCTCTTACTGTCCTCGAAACCTCTACGCAATCGCCGGCGACAAGTTACTCGTCGCTGGATCTCCAGGATGCTGCGCGTGCCCCGCTCCATGATGCTCCCCTCCTCAACCTTGTGCCTCACCCAGCTCCACTGGATATAGCATCTGTGTTGCACGCCCCGCCACTCACCCGCCCCAGCCTAACGTCCTTGGGACGAGGAAGACAACCCAAAGTTAGGTCCGATCCTCATGTGAAGGCAGGAGCTGCGAGCGATCATTCTCCTTCAAGCCCTTCAGAAGACTCGAGGCATATGCAGCCCCCCAGCTCGACGGATGATCAACAACACTCAGCTGAAGCCGACGGTCCTCGACATCCAACGTTGCGGTTCATTGCATCTCGGCTAGCCGCCAAGGCTGAACATGTGAACAAGCGAAGCGCAAAACTGTACTGGAAGGAGCTCGACCGCCTGATCAAATCGCAGCTCCGAAGTTGTATCAGGCTACGCCGCGAGCAACAAGCTGTCAAGGCCATACGAGCGGCGAAAGAGAGCATTAAGCTTCAGCAGCAAGCTTTGCGCGAAGGTATTGCGGCTGCGGATCGTATTCGCCGAGAAACCGACGAGCTCCTCGCAGGTATGTTGAACCAACATGGAAGAACACTTCCAACGGCCTCCACGGTACCCGCATTGCACCTGCCCGCAGATGCCGTGCCCACCGTGTTGCCAGCTCAGGCTCGCGAAGGTGAATCACTTGCAGCATCCCTCGCTCCGTTTGAGTCTATTGATCGATATGCGTCACAGGTGCGTGCCATCCAAGACCTTGAGGCCTTCCAACAAAAGCTGATTGGGCGAGCCGAGCAACTCCTTTCGGAGGACCCTAGTCTGTCTCAGCCAGACAGCATGCAAGCTGATGACGAGAACCAGCGCCGAGAGCTCGATGCTTGGGAATATGCTATTTCACCTAGCGATCCACAAGTAAACGAGCTTCTCTACAGATTGAACAAATCTCACGACTTTACACATCGATTGATTGCATTCTTGTTCTTGCGTGCTGTTGAGGAACGCGCAGTGCGAATGTTGTTCACAACACATCGCTTCAATCATGCTGTTGCCACATTGGCCGCGAATGCAAGACAAATGCAAATCCATGATATTGAGCCGAGGAAGCCATACGTGTATATCGAAGACTCAGAGCGACAGGCTCCCGGACGCAGTCGATCGATTCGCGGTATCGAACCAGGAAGTGAAGTTACCGAACCGACACCAGTAGCAGCAGCGGCGGCGGCAGTGGCAGCCGCCGGCGGTGATCCCGTCGCCTTTTCCTCAGGTTGGCTGACCCAGGCGGGTTTATTTGCGTTTGAACAACGGCTGCGCCAAGGCTGGCTACAAGATCTCCTCGAAGAAGAAGAAAAACACAAGGCTAAGGATCTCACTCAATCCCATCCTGAGCATTCCGAAGTGAAGCTTCCTGACAAACCTGGATCGTCGCCAATGCCCACTCATCCAAATGCGTCGGTGTCACATCAGATCAGTACCAGGGTTGGAAACCAATCGAAGACCGAGAGACTAAGCTTTACCCAAGCTATGGCAATGCGTCGAAGTGCTATTCTTCAATCACTCACGAAGCAGACCCATGTTCTTCCTACTACACAGTCGGTTGCGATGCCCACTGGTCGACCGACCTCATCCGCACGACCCCCGAAGGCGCAGACGCATGTACATGTTGTGCAGGGAGCCAGCAACTATGGCGGTGGCATTACAGGGCGTAAAGGCGTGATCTATTCCGCCTCTACTCACGAAACAGGCGTGCCTCAGTCCTCGAGTTCACCCGTACCGCTTGTCCTTCCGAACGTGATCGCAATGCCAATGAATAAGATGGAGACCTCTTCAAGCTCGGAGAGAGTTAAGAACTCCTCGAATATCATCTTTATTTCACCTCGACCACTTGACTCTCGCTTCTCTACCTCGACGTCACGGCCAGCAACCAACACAGAAACTAAGGTTGAATACGTCTTACCTCATGTAGGGCAAACTCAAGACAAGAGCAGGCAATGATGTGAACATCAGACCCTCTGCTGTGCGGGCTTCTCGCGTGCTCTCTTGTTCGCCTGCACCATGTACTTGATGGGATCGTCGTATTTGTACATAAAGACGCCACCTCCTTGCTTTACCTCCCACTCTAGCATCGCCACAAGCAGAAACGACGCTGCCTTTAAGAACTTTGAGTCGCATATTGCGCTGCCTATGCGTCGCGACTGGGTCTCCTTGATCCGCGCAAACTCGTTCGCCTCGTCCGAATCGCTCATGTACATTTGTTCGGAACTCAACTTCCCTACTTCACCTGCGTCAAGTGCGTTGATCAAACGCTGTAATGACCTCTGAACCTGTCCAAGCTGCTCTGGCGAAAGGGTGTTTCCAATGGGCCCTTCGACAAGCAAGCGGCTGGCAAGCGAATCTAGAATCTGAAACAGTCGGTTGTCGCTTACCCCTCCAGGCCTTGCCATCCGCAAGACATCTGGATTCTTCGCGAACAAACTATCTGGCTTCTCGGCGGAATCCGCGACTCCTTGCTGTTCAATGATATGGTGTAGTAGCTGTTCATGGATCGTCACAGCGTCACTCTGCAAGATTCGGTCACGGTTCGCTGTTTGAAACCGTTCAAGTGCTTCCAAAAGGATGTAGAATACCGCCTCGGCATGGCTACGAGTCAAAGTTACCGGCGCCTCGGCCTTCTTCTCGTCCATGTCAACGTGTTTCGCGTTCTCATTTACAATCGTTCGGCTAGAAGGTCCGTCTCTTTCCGCAGATTGCAGTGCTCCTAGACATATTCACGAAGTTATTATTCAGAAAGCATTGGCCAGAGAATCACAATGAGCAATTGACTTGACGTTAGGGCAAGGATCAAAGAAACGAGCAAATAAATGGACAAATGAACAAATGAGTACGGTTCGGACAATTGGTTCAAGTTGAGGACTGTATTGGACCGCAGTACAGCACAGCCTCCTGCCCGTTTTGTTGATTTCGATGATGTCATTTCGATCAGCGCGAGGCATGTGCAAAACTCCTTGCCATCGGACTTGGCATGGCAAAGGGGGGACGGGCGCGGTGCCCAGTTCGAGTATAGACAAAAACAGTGCGGCAAAAGCTCATGAGACGGAGCTGGCGTGCGTTCGTTGAAGCACACAGTAAGATAAGATGTTAGACCTCACAGTCCCTGCCCAGAGCGTGTTCAAACACAGACCCTCCTCACGAGTCTGTTCGTGTGCTTTGTTTTTGTTGGAACTTGCATGAGACAGAATGAATGGCAGCGGGCTGACGCATATGCGCCGAAGATGGCGTGGATGTCACCCCCAGCTGCATCCCACTTAACATTGCCTGCAGTCAAGAAAGATTTGCTCAAGAGGAGGGAGGAAGAGTTCCTGTCTAATGCAACAACGTCCGAGTAGCTGTCAGGGGACCCTGGCATGCATTATCCACTTAACAGTCGCTATTGAAGGAACTAAGGAACTAACTATAACCGGCTATGCAACGAAATGCAACACAGTTGCAATAGCCAACTCGACAAAAATTTTGGGAAACGGTGGAGAAACTTGTTCACGCATTGAGGATGAATGATCATGTAGTAGTACTAGCAGTAATCGTAAGAACTTACTAAAAGGCACGCCTCATTTCAACCATTCACCGTTCTTTATCTCCTACTCACCCTTCTTAACCGAGCTCGTCTGGCGTGCGCGCTCCTTCATCATGGTAAGCAGCTCATGCTTCTGCTGCTGAGCAGTTTCCTTACGCTCCTTCTTCTTCTTCTTAGCCTCGACCTGGAGGTAGATGGGGTAGCCAAACACAGCCACGGTGATCACGGTGATCAAAAGAAGCGACTGCCAGTCTTCGAGCGGTGCCCAACCGAGCTCATCACGCCACATCTGACGCTCCTTGTCCCAAGCATTCTCAATGTCGTAGTCTGTGATCTGCTCCGGCCTGCGACCCAAATCCAGCAGTCGATCGTACGACTTGCGCTTGATCTCATTTGTGAGTACATCTGCAGCCAGAACGTAGAGTGGGTAGTTTGCAGCTCGAACCTTGCGCTCCTCAGCGGTGCGTGCCTTGTCGGGGTGGATCTTCACCGAGATCTTACGGAAGCTGCGCTTGATGTCGGCTGGCTCAGTCTCGCGGGTGACACCAAGCAGCTCGTAGAATGTCTTTGCGCGCAGCTCGGGGTCCGCTTCGATGCTGTCGGCCTGTGCGAAACAGACGAATGCCGCGCACACAAGAAGCAGTACCAGAAGGACTTTCATATTCTGTACTATACAACGTGTTAGGTCGGGGTTTGGCCCCCCAAATCCATGCGGAACCCGGATGTGTGAGGAAGATCTTGGGCGGAGGAATCTTACAGAAGGTAGTTTTCGTGCATAAAATCAAGGTTGGATGGCTGTTTGATTCACTCAAAAGGGGCTAGTATGATCTTACAAGGTGGTCTTCAACGCGAGATAGCATTATCCATGCGACCCATGTCGATTAAACCCTTGAAACACAGCTTGCAATTGTGTGTGTGCAATGGAAAATTTTTTCCGTTCCGGAAACGGGTGGATGAGGTTGGCCCTCAGACTGGGACGGAGCGGATGCAACGGGTGATGCAGTGGATAGTTGTTAAAGTTTGCTTGCGAAACTGAGAGTGTAGCTCAGAGGCACACTGGAGAGCATGATTGCAAAGGTTTTATTCCGATCAAACGCTTCCACGATGAATATGCTTTGGCAAACCCCGCCCAATTCTGAACAAGCTTTAAGTACGAGACTGCTGACCAGGCTGCATTACTAGTCAGCCTTCATGGCATGCATAGTGGGGCCGTGACTCCTTCATTCGCGCAAAGTTTCCATTAGAAGTCCTGCTGCATCAGCAGCTCAACCATCTTCGCAACATCTACCTCGGTCTTGATAGGCTTGACATAACCGACACCAGGCTGCTCCTGGGTCGGTGTTACTGCCGCGGATGCGGCTGTGGCGGGACTTGCAATAGAAGATGAAGTAACGGGTGCAAGTGGTTCGTCTGCGCGTTGGGCCTTTGGTCCTGGCTTCCATTTGGACGTGGAACCTGTTTCAGCAGTCTCAGGAAGTTCTTCGTTCTCGGGAGCTCTTGGCACGACCGGTCTTGTGGTTTGAATTGTTGCGCGAACCATGGATGCACCTCGTTGGGCTGATACTGGCCTAGTTTGAGCAGCAGCTTCCTGTTGTATCTGCAACTGCTCTGGCTGGCTCGGAGATGGCAGTGGACCGACAGAACCTCCAGCTGTGGCTTCAGGCGTTGACTCGGCTGCCAAGTTGAGACTCGACTGCGAAGGTGTTACAGGAGGAAGACGAGACTGATCAGTCGAACCCAATGACATCACCGGCCTTGCTGCGTCTGGAGTGCCGTTTGTGCTCTGTCGTTCGTTCAATGAAGTACTTGATCCGGTCGTTGCAGCTGCGGAAGTTTGTGGCTGATAATAGAATCCGGTCGCGGATACGGCTGCGATGATGGCATCAATACGAGCCTGCAGTGATTCAATGCTTCGCCTGTGGAAGACGCGTTCATTTTCAAGTCGGCTCGTCAGCTCTTCAACCTGTTCGTCCTTGCGATGGAGGGTGTCTGTCAGGGCTTGCGAAATGAGCAGCTTTTCAGAAACTAGTGCTTCTAGTTGCTCTTTGGTTCCGACCTTGCCTTCATTCGCACCTCCCTCCTGAAATTTAGCGCCCTCACGCCCTGCCAGCCGCCGCTCCAAGGTCTTAATCCTGGCTTTGGCATTAATACACTCCGTAGCAACCTCCTGATATTGTGCTGTCAGAGCGTCCAATTTCGAGCTGAGTGTTTTGTTGGCTTGTTTCGCAAGCTGAAGCTCTTGCTCAATCAAATCACGAGCTCGTTGCCCCTCTTCGAGCATCCAGGCCTTTACATGGTTCTTAACAAACACTGTACGAATCAACTTCAACTTTTCAATTTCGCCTTTCAACCTCGTGATTTCTTGTGACATATCCGATACCTCCTTCTCCTTCGTTCTCAGCTCTCCAACCGTCTCTTGCAGCTGCTTGGAGAGTTGTTGATGGTTTATCACATCGGCCGAAACTAGCTTGTTCTCAAGCTGCTTGTTGGCTGTCGTAAGGGCATCAATCAGTGCATCATCAGCATCGCACTTCTGAAGCAGAGTCTCGAGGTTGCCACGCAGCTCTTGAATTTCCCTGCTCTGTGCATCCACTCGGGATTTAAGCATTTTAGATTTCTCCCGCATGGCATGCAAATCACTCCGTAGCGCTTCGTTCTCTTGCTGAAGGCGCTGAACTTGAACGCCCTGTGACTGAGAGGAGCCCAAGACAAGTGCATTGGCGCCAGCAGCTGCTAACGCGGATGGCGTCCTTGGCGGTACTCCTGGGAGCCCATCACCATGGCGAGACGTATAGGGGTGATGAGAACTAGGCCTATTCAGTTGTGCAGCTCCAGTAACATGTTGCTCCGGACTTGACTCTAGACTGGCACTGGCATTCGCTGCTACTCGCTGCTGTAGTTGTTTCAACTCTTGCTGGGCCTCTCGAAGTTTTTGCTTCAAACTCGCGATGATCTCAGCCCTCCCGCGCCATCCATTTTGTTCTCTAGTATACTCCGCGAGTGCTTCCCAAGTCCATGGCCATGAGCTTGATGAATTCGTTTGCTGTTGAGACTCAGTATGCGCTGGCTGTGTCGTGGTGGTGGTTGGGAGCTGCGGAGGAGTGCTACCTGGTGCATTATTGTCCGCAACTTGAAAAGCTGCGAGTACCGCGTTGAGGGTACTGTCCCCATCACCCACAGTCGAGGTCGATGTCGATGGCAGTCCCGACATCGAGGCGGTATTAGTATTCGCTGTTTGTGCGCTACCACCTGGAACTGAAGTTGTTGAGACTTGATTCTGGTGCCCTTTAGGAGGAGGCCCTAGCTCCCGGATCAAAATCGCTCGATACTTTGTAATTTCAGCCTGCAGCAGTGAAACTTGCTGACCAAGTCGAGCTGCACGCTGTGTCTCAGCGGCAAGGCGCTTGCGCATGGAGTCAAGCTCTGTGGCATCATCGCCTTCTTGATTCTGATTCGCTCCTGCAAGATTTGCTCGGGAACGCGATCCGTTCAGTCCCGAAGTGGAAACCGATGCCGAGGCCGCACGTGGCTTCTGTGTTCCCGCAGGGTTCCCTGAGCTCAAATTGCCACCACCAGTGTACTGTGCTAGCTCACTTCGAAGGCGATCGCGCTCCTGCGTAATCGTTGCAACAAGACCTTTTTCCCGTGCGACTGCCCGTTGTAGTTCTCGATTCTGACGAATCATATTCTTCATGGCATCCACTGTGGGTTGCGTTTTGAGTGACTCAAGTTCGTCCTTCAGTGCCATAAGCGCGTCTGCTAGCTCATTGACTTCCGAATCTTTTTCTTTAAGCTTGGCCCGCAGCACGGCATTCTCGTCTCTAAGCTTCGACACCTGGGCCAGGTTATCCAATTCAGCCGAGATTATTTCTGATGAGTACGACGTTGCGGCTATTATTGGCCGAGTTGATTCGGATGGCTTACTTGGCGCATTGGTGGTTTTTACCGCAGCTGCTGTTCTCTTGGCAGATACAGTCTTTCCACTCGTGCCTGCTGCACTTGTCCCGAAAGTTGATGTTGTACTTGACTGAGAAGCGTCCTCTTGCGCTATGGACCGGGGAGTATCGTCCAATTCCTGGATCAGCCTTCGTTCAGCCTCACTCAAGTGCAATGCGCCAATCTCATCGCCAGAGGAGGTGTCCAGCACGTCCACATCCTGCTCTGCTTGTTGCTGCAGGGGCGGCCGGGTGCCTGGCTTAGACGCCTTCTGATCTGCCGGGTTTCGCCGACTCATTTAACTGCTAGACGGTTGCAATCGGGAAGAGCAATACACTGCCAATGTCACGCGGTGTTTGGCCGATGTGCTGCTAGCTGCGACGTAGTGCTCGCAGTCCAAGTGACACTGAGAAGAAGCCTGGGACGGAATTGGGTCTGTTTTTGTCAGTTTCCGAGGTTTTGGAGCGACGTAACAGCGGGTTAGAGTTTCTCCAATAGCTCTAGACACGGCGATGTAATTTACAGTGAAGAATACTTGAGAGCACGACGCCTTTTACCAGTCGCGCTAGCGTGGGAATTTAAACTCAGAAGTAACTTCATCCACCATGGATCGGTGATTTCATCCACCAAATCCCCTAAACTCGGTTTTCTACCAGTCAATCAACATCCTCGAATCTCGCTAAGAGGACATTGCGCGGGTGACTACGGCAGCAAGTATAAGCCTATATCGTTGGCTGAGCACAATAGTCCCGGAAGGCGCGACTCTGATTGCCGCAAGGTGACAATCACGAGTAACCGGAAGTGAGCCTGCTTGGAATCCTGGATCAAACACTGGAGCAGCGTATCCGATACTCTGGACCGGAAAGGTACATTCTCAAGCCAGACGCAAGGCAGTCACTGGTGCCTACCCTAACTCTGTTTCTTAACCGAGAAGTCCGAGAGTGACTTCAGGAACGGTCCTACTAGCCAGTCCCAAGAATGTGCGTCAAGTGCATTCAAGAGCTTCAACCTGAGGTTGGTACGATGTGCAAAAGCCGTGGGGCAGACATGACTAACTTCAAGGCCTGTGCGCAGTGCGGCGCCTTCAAGGTGCTCAAGATGAAATCGATTGAATCCACCACAGACGAAGATGATGAAACTGGAATGTACAATGAACGCATCATCTATCAGCGTAAGTACTTGATTGTGGACGGAATCCTGTGTATCCAAAGTTAACTGCTCTATCTTACCCCCCGGATATGGGCTGCGCGTCCTCGATTCGTCATGCGTAAGATCGAAGGTCTCATTGATTGGACGATAAGCCACTCCCCACCCAACGCCTCTCTCTGTATAGACCTCTGCGCAGGGTGTGACCACCTCGTCGCAGAACACTTTTATGAGTTCAGCTCGTCTGAAGACCACCAAGAGTATTCTATGGAATGCCACTTATGTGGAGAAGGCAGCTATCGAGTGCGAATCAAGAGTTTAGGCAGTGAGACCGACTCCAAGACCGAGCAGCCGACGCCTCAAGACGTGATCGTGAAGGAGCATATCATGAGCGGGGAAGGATCTGCCATAGTTCAAGCCAAGCTTTCTTCCGCGCCCAAGCGACTCGGCCAGCACGTCCCTACAACGAGCAGTCCCACCGACGACAGCGATGACTGGGACTAGGGTCGAGTGTCACGTGTATTCTCTCGCCACAAGTTCTCAAATTCAGACACACCACACATCACTGTATCTTAGACGATCTTCTCACTCCAGCATGGCAACGACCATATACTTGTACAGCAAGCCAATCCCACTTATCTGACGATTATACCACACCATCTTGCATCACGCGCGACCCATAGCACGACCACGAACTCCATTCAGAATAAATTCGGTCGCTTGGGACGCAACACCCTCCAAGCCCATTGACAAGAACACGCTGGATTTGGACACAACAGCCCCCTCCAAGCTTACCCTAATTGCCGCAGTGCAATGCACCATGTAAAGTGAGGTCTGCTCAGCCGGCACGTCGCTTTTCCCCTCCTAGACCCTCATTTTTAGCCCGATTCGTCCAAAACAGCTCATTTCTGATTGAGCGAAAAATCTGCAATTTTGCACGACACTAACTCATCATGGTACGTGGTCTCGGCGATGCATTCTATCCAGATCGTCACATCAAAGTGTGTAGTGTGTAACTATCTCGTCACCTTGGCAATGCAACCACGTTCTCATCGCGAAACGCCCCTCCTGCGTGAAAATCCGACCGATCTGTGTAGCTTAACACCCTAATTGGCGCCGCCAAGCATCTCTGGAACAAAGGTATGTACGATCCGAGCCGCTGAAACCCAAGTGAGATGGACGTGGAGATGTTCCCAAATCCAGCTTGAGCCGCAGCCAGTGTGTCCAGCGAGTACCGAGCGCCGAACCAAGAGGACACGAGACGAGCGCATGGACACTCGAGTCGAGGGGTAGGCGCGTGCCCGCATACACAGCCCTACGAATTCGCCGACAAATGCGTCCCTAAGGTAGCCTTGGCTTGCTTGACGCTCAGCGCGTGAGTACATCGTACCGAACTTGATCGCGTGAGTTCCCTGCTACCCTACACCTGTGCCTGCGGGGCTGACATGGGTTGACATTCGACTCAACTGCAGAACTACTCTCCACAACCTATAACTTACGATCCCTCTAGGCAAGCACGCCACTGCTGAGACTCAGTGGAAGCCTGAGTACGGCACTCTGTACGACCAGGTTGCCAACGACATCGACGGCAACCCCTACGACTTCAACCAGCTCCGTGGCAAGGTCTGCCTTGTTGTGAACGTCGCGTGTGATTGTGGTTACACCAAATCGGGCTACACTAACATGGTCGAGATGCACCGCAAGTACCGCGACCAGGGCTTCGAAGTCCTTGCTTTCCCCTCGAACCAGTTCGGTCAGCAGGAGTCACGCCCTGAGAACGAGATCAAGGAGTATGTCAAGGCCAAGTACGGGGTCGAGTTCCCTCTCTTCAGCAAGATTGAGGTCAACGGTGAGAACACCCACCCACTCTACCAGTGGCTCAAGAAGTCTCTTCCTGGTGACATCACATGGAACTTTGCTGCCAAGTTCATTGTGAACCACGAGGGTATTCCTGTCGAACGTCTTGAGACGGAGCCTTGGTCGATGATCTCTAACAAGATTGGCAACTACATCGAGGCTGCCAAGGGTGTCAACGTTGCTGCACAGCAGGAGGCCAAGAATGCTGCCTTCTTCGAATCCGACGATTCCGATGAGGGCGAGGCAAAGGTTGCTAGCGCTCCCGCTGCACCTGCAGCCGCACATGCGGCACCCGCCCCTGCTGCAGCTGAGCAGCCTGTCTCTGGTGCTGCTCCTGCTGCAGCAACTCCTGAAGCCCCAGCTGCAACGACTCAAGCTCCTCGCCAGGAGTAATTGGGCCGGCAGAGCGAGCTCATCTACTGATCACGAGTTCATGCAGAGCGAGTCGGAGATCGCGTCGTTCACTCGAAGCGCACCGGAACCGATGCATCTCTCATCTGGCATAATTAGACGATCCCGTTCATTCTACCACAATCTCCGCTTGCGCAACAAGCAAGTGTAGAGCACCTACGCGCAGCACCACCACGACATCCTCGCCTACCTCCATGAAGTCCCATCGTGAAAGCAAAGATCTATCCACGCGATTTGGCTTCAGTCTGTGTACTTGTTTGATAACCCAGGCATACGCATACCTGTCAGGATCTCCCCACCTGATGATTGTTTAAAATTTCCCCTCATTCACCGCACATGCCCTCACTCATTCGCTCGCATCTTACTCATTCGCGACTCACTAACTCGATGTCGACCAAAGGCCGAGCCAGTGAGACAAGCCGTCTCACCCGGTCATGGCTAGGAACCAGTTCAATCTGCTCCGATCTGGTGTGGCGTGCGCTGTTCTGTCCGCAATTTCACGCGCTCCCCCTGTGTTCAGATTAATCGGAACCTCTCAAATACAAATTCAGGCAAGTCAATGCCCTGCATGCATTCGAATGGTTTGCTCGCCGCCTGCGTGTCGCGTGTCGGTATATGGTGGGTGCGTGAATACCACGTGCGAGCACATTGTATATGCCCCCTGCAATCTTTATCCGCTCCCGAGGGACCCTGGCCTACCAGCCCCGTCGCGCGTCTGGCACATTTCCCCCACCGGACAGCACTTCAACTCAACTCCGGATGGATGCGACTAAGATTCTTGAGCGGTATCCCACCTCTCAGCACAATGTTTGAAGGGTAAGTTGTTGGAATTGGCCCGAATGCAATGCGCATCTGACATGTCATATACGCCTGTAGTGGCGTTTATACTTGATTATACCTGTTTATATGATCAGAAAATCACGCCACACACGACATATGCTATGGACCACCATCCGGATTAGCCTGACGAATCCCGATACCCGTCCTCTTATGACCACTTTGACAACGGCAAACCGTATCTTCAACTTTGTAAACAGTCTCTCCGCTCGCAATGCCCTTCCTTACGCATTTTTCCGTCTGATATACGTCTCCTCTGTGTAGAATCGTTGTCAACCTCCTCAACAAGTACTTGGGACAGTTCATTGAGGGACACGAAAGCATCGATGTGCGCGTGTTCAAGGGCGAACTCGATCTGCGCAATGTGCGCGTGCGCCCCGATGCTCTCGCGTTCCTCGCCATCCCTGTTACCGTGGCTTTCGGCACTGTGGGACATATTCATGTTGACTTCAACTGGAAGGCGCTTGGATCCAAGCCTGTGCGTCTCATTGTCAACGACGTGGATATTGTGCTGGCCGTAAAGTCGAACTTCGATCTTGATCCCAATGCCCTCCGTGAGGCGGGTAAAATGGCCAAGCTTACCCGCTTGATGCAGTTCGAAACCGTCAAGCTCGCCGAAGAAGCCGCCGCTTCCGGATCTTCTAGTACACCAAATGAAGATTCGTCTTGCTCTGGCTATTTCGCGAGATTGGCAGGCACTATCGCTGCAAACGCGCAGATTGAGCTGAATCGAGTGCACATCCGATTCGAAGACTACGCAAAGGTCCCAACTCCCCTGGCTCGACAAATCTTCGCAACTCTCTTTGGAGACCGCAAGCAGCATCAGAATGGTGCGATCTCGCTCGTTCAGGAACGACTTGAAAAGCTCTCGCCTCTTTACCTTCCATACTCTCTTGCCCTTCGATTAGGTCATTTTTCGATCATTACGACCGACGAAGCCGGCAATCCCTTCTTTGTCCAACACTCCTTCACCCAACTGTTCAAACGCGCACGTTGGTGCGATCTATCGGTTGATGTGTCGGTCCGGCCGTGCATCACACAAAGTACAATGTCTGCCTCCCCGGCTGCATCAGCCACATCTACCTCGACCTCGAATCCCACGGCAGTCCCCATTGCCCGCAGCTATTTCAGCCCAGCCGCAGAAGGTGTCGTGAGCTATCCAATTCTGCAACCGTTGTCGGGTACATTGTCCATAGTCTATGCGCCTGACCCCAACAACTCCCAAGTGCGGCTCTCATTAGCTGTGAAATTTGACGTGCCCGCTGCGCTTAGCGAGCTTCATGCTGCTCCAGCGGCAGCGGGCAAAGTGGGCGCCTCAACGACAATGAGCAGTACTCGCATGTCTGGCTCTTCAGGAGTTCAGCCTGCAGTAGCGGAATTGCCTTCCGAAGGCACTCCAAACTACCGTGCTGGCATATATTTCTCTATCAATGACTGGCAGCTCTTCGTGCTGAAGCACGCCGTGGATACCTTGGGCACGAGTCAAGCGCAGATTGCTGCCGTCGCCATGGTTAACACGCCTGTTGGAGACGCGATGTCAAATGAAGATCGGAAAGCATACATTGCGCTTTACCGTCGGAAGTTCAATGTGACGGACTGTGTGTATCCAGCTGGCACCACGGCTGCCCAACTGGCTCAGTTGCAAAAGCAACTCACTCAAGAAGAACTCGCTCAATTGCAGGCCTGGGAAGAACGATTTATTTTTGAAGATCTCGCTCGTGCTCGTGCTCAAACTTTTGTAGAGCTCAGGTCCTCCCTTCCCGCCGATGTGCCAATTCGCTATCGCGATGCGAAAGCCAAACCACAGACGCTAAAATCGGAACGCAGTGGTGGATTCTTTTCGTTCTTTGGCTCTAAGAAGGTGGCGACGAAAGTGGCCGAAGCTTCGGCAGAGCTCGGAGATGGTATCGTTGCGAGTTTAACTCCTGAGGAGCAAAAGGTCCTCGACTCCCAACTGGATGAAGTATGGTCGGCTGCGATTAATACGCGAGCTACGGATCTGCCTCCTGACTATCGTCTTGTCAGCCTAGAGCTAACTATTCCTGTCTTCAGACTGACGCTCTTTGAAACCATTCGCAAGGACTTTCAGTCGCCTACTTTCCCATTGACTAATGCGTTACCTAAGGTTTGGTCCATGGCCAGCTACGATGCGTTCCATATGCAGAGATGCAGACCTATCCTCGTTTTTAGCGTAATGAATACGGCATTCGAGTTGGCGTTGCGACCAACATCCTCAAGCATTCGCCTCAGCATGGGTGATATCCTAGCGTTTGACCCCATCTTCTCAAATTCAGTGCATCCTTTTATCATTTCCCCTCAAGGCGCTGTGGTAACAGATGATGCAATATCTGCTCTCACGAGTGGGTTAGACTCTAGGACACTCCCACACCTTGAATCCATCCGAGACCTGGCAAGGAGCTCAGCATCTCGTCAGCATGACCAGGTCCTCAATATTCAGATCCATGATAACCCCACCGCCGCTACGCTTCGAGAGCACTACAGGTTGGTCGATGTTACAAAACGCGGTAGTGATGCGCCCTCAGAGGCCAAAACTCCGGCTTTGTCGCGGGATGACACAAACGATGATGAGAAGTTGCCCCTTGCTTTATTTGCGGTCATCAAGTCGCTGGACATCGTAGTCGCTCCAGCCTTTATCACTTCGCTTATGAGTTTTCTGACTACTCCCGTTCTTTTGTGTGAGTGCATTCCCTCCAAAGAATCCATCCAACACGTTGAGTCACAGAGTGGTGACACGTTGCAGTCATCCCAGAAGTCTACCACTGCGCTTCTGGAGCTTGAGCGTCGTGCGACTGCGAGTAAGGCAGCCGATACGTTCCTTGAGGCCTTGCGGAATGTCGAAGGCGATGAGATGGCTGCGCTTGAAAATGCCGGCGCTAAGACCAATAGCATTTCGTCACTTGCCAAGTCCAGCATTTTCGTCTCTCTCGAAGCGCCCTCAATTGTCATCCCCACCGACATTACCAAGCTGGAAGCCGACTTCTTCGTCGTCAATCTGGGAACTTTGCGATTGGAAACCCTTCCGCGTGCTGGCTCAGCCGCAGAAGTCTCGTGTGTCGCGTCGTACAGTGATACGCAAGTGTTGCTATCGAATATGGTGGAACCCACAACTAGATGGCGCAAGTCGAGCTACCTCAACCAGGACCTAGTCAAGAACCAAGTGCTGCCGAAGGTCCAAAGCAATAATGTTGCTTCTACAATCCGATTGCTTTCGAAGCCGTTGTCTGCGTCTGCTCACATCACAATGAACTCCTCCACCCTAGCGAATGAAGAACCTGTCTTAGCAGATGCTGGCATCTCGTCTGAATCACCTGTCCAGACCGCCGCGATCACGATCGATGGCGATGTCCCTGCAGTGTCATTCGTTCTCACAACGCCCTTCGTGGCCCGTATGATGAAGGGTGTCAGCTCAGTCATGCTCAACTTTGGTGAGCTTCTGTCTAAAGCTCAGGCTTCAAGTCCAGCCACCGCGGTTCATGAAGAAGCGATACCCGCGGAATCACCATCACTTTGGGCCGCACAAAGCACAGTAGCTGCTTGGCATGGTCAATCGCGAGTTCCTCTCTCTGTCCAAACTCTTGTTGATTTGAATGGTATATCGCTTTCGCGAGACAAGAGTGCTGATCTGTTAATCCACTGGAGTCACATTCGTCGCATCTTGCGCTCGGATACACTCACGGATCGTGTGCTACAGTCGGTATTGTCTTTTGCGTACAAAACGCCTCGTCTTTGTACTGACGACGATCGTCTTGTGGTCCGCTCTATCCTTGTGGAGGGTGAGAGCGAGGAGACTGCTGCATTCCCCGCTTCGATCGAACCCGCACGATTACGTGATCTCGCGATTTCGCAACAGGTTCTAAGTTCTTGGTTAGACTCTAGCTTAGCTTTGTCCAGTCTCTCGCATGATGCCTCTCGAGCAAACCAGAGGCATCAACACCAAGCAGGAACCTCCATCGGTCTTAAACTTCTGGTGGAGGGAGTTAACCTAGTGCTCGCACATCAAGACAGCCGTGACTCGAACGCTAGCATCAGTCCCTTTGCTGTAATCGCTCTGCACAGTTTGCATGCAGATGTTGCAATCAATGTCTATCAGTCGAAACTGAGTCTGCGCTCGAAGGGTCTCGACATTCTCGACCTAACCAGTTCGGAAAAGCTCGTTGACTCGACAGGAAATGAGATTTGCACCCCAGTAACCTTGCTAACGACACAAGGCTCTGCTGAATCGGATGTACCTAGTTTCCTGTTAGACCTCATGTATACTTCGCCTACCTCCCCCCATCTGACGGCCAGTAGCAAGCTTCTGTCGTTAAATATCGCGTTCAGTGCTATTCGCGCTGCATGGCACCCGACCTTCTTCATGAGTCTTGCGCAGATTGCCGGGCCCATGGTTGAAGAACTTCATCAGGTTTCCTCGGCTCTTCCAAGCGTTTCGGCAGGACCTGAACGCGCTATTACGGTTGCTGAACAACCGACTGGTGGTACCCAGGGCACCACGCAGATTGAGTCGCTCAGGGCTCGCGCAGAAAAAATGGGTGTCCAGCTGAGCTTCAAGCTCGATGAGCTTAGATTCACTTGCTTTGCTCCAGGCATCTCTGCGGTGCTGCCCGAGACAAAATCGACTAACTTCACATCACTTTTGAACATCTGCATTGAGATGTACGGAGATGCGCTCGTAGAAGTCCGTCGCCCGTGTGTGGTGAATCGCGTGATGACAGCAGAGATGCGAAAGTTAGGTGTTTTGATCGACCTGGCGCCCACTGTGGATAATGTGCATAAGAGATACCAAAATGTCGGACCAAACATTAAGATCAAGGCATCGATACATTCGCTGCATGTTATCGATGAAGAGGCGCCTCTTGAAGGTCATTGTAGTATTCTCATCCCATATTCAAGTGCTGAAGGACCTATTGTGGATGATTCGAAGGCCTCGTCGCAAGTGTTTTCCCCGATCTCTCCGTCTGTCGAAGAGTCTGCTGCGCTGCAGCGTCCCAACGAAGCTAGCTCTGAGTCAGGCTCCTTGCTGTTATTCCAATTCGAGCAAGAATTATGCCGTGCGACCTCAAGGAACGTTACGAAAAGGGAGACTTTCTCGGACAATTCGTTGGACACTCAACACTTCCTCAAACACGCAATTCTATTGCATATGGGTGGTGTCCAGTTCTGCTTCTCAAGACCTGTGCTCGATCGCATATTATACTATGTTGAGTTCGGTGTCACCGTGCCACTCAAGGAGTTGATGCAGCTAACCTTAGGTGCCACCTCATCTTCGTCGAAGCGCATGGAAGATCATAAGCATGTGGGTTCACTACCCAGTCCCGAGCAAACTCAGCAAGCAAATAAGCTAGATCAAGCCGCGCGATCTCACGAAACCCTTACGACAATTCCTAAGCGGCTCAATGTGGATGTCAGTGTTCAGGCCCCAGTCATATTCGTTCCTTCGGATCCCTTGGCACCCCACGTTACTGGTTCTGGAATCGTCTTGCGCCTTGGGTCCCTTAGCGTGAAGACGGGTGTCGCATGTGCGCGCACGCCATCTCTTGTCGCGTCATTGTGTGGTGCCCCAACTCAGGCACTGTCGAAGCAGCCAGGATCATACGAAATTCAAAGCTGGTTGCAGCGGCTTGATGACAACACGAGTGGGTCAAAACCCGCACAAGCGCCTCACCAGGGACCCGAAATTGTGTATGATTATCTCAAGCTGGATATGAAGAATATCACTGGATTTACGACGTCAGACCTGAAGTCTACACTTGCAAATTTATCAAGCGCCGATCCTTTGAAGGTGTCTGCGTTCTTGGACGACTCTTGCGTCTATGGTCGCATCTTGCTCAATCCAATGTTTGCGCCAAACACCGACCAGCGTGAAGTGGCAACGAAGCAGATCCAGCATAGTAAGTTGGTCTACTTATCCACAGAAGGTTTCAGTGTGATGTTAGCAGCACCGCACCTCGACGTTGTATCTGAGATCCTGCATCACAATCTAAGTGTCGACGGTACAGCCCCGCTCCCTGGCCGCCAAGATATTAGATTACTCACTACGCTCACTCAGGACCAATCGCTAATACAGCGGTCCACGGCTACACACAAGCCATCCAGTGACAGCGAAGATGAGGACTCTCAAGCGTTCTACGATGTTCCTGCATGGGACAGGAACGATTCATCGTCCGGCATTGATCAAACCTGCTCTCAAAGCAGCACGGCTGCTGCAGCAGAATCGAGCGTGTCCAGGGCGTCTCCTGCATCTGTCTCGGCTAACGACCAGGCTGGAACCTTGCTCTTATGTGTTTTGCCGGAAGTCTCCTTACGTCTCGTCGGGGACGAACGACCTACGACCACGGCCTCTATTACAAAGGTGGCTTGCGTCATGGCGAGTGACACGCCAACAGATTTCGGGATTGCGTTGTGTGTTAGTAATCTCAGCGTCGAGCAAGCAAGTTCTCGAAAGAGTGTGTGTGGCGTCAACCCATATCGCAAGCTCTTGGCTTCCCTCCAGTCGCTCGAAACGGACATTGCAGATGCCATGCGCATGACGTTGGCCAGCTCTGCAAGTGCTCCCCTCCACACTGCTTCCGTAGCTATGTCCATCCACCAACAGCTGGGGCGCACTTCGACAAAGACGTGGGACGTACTGGGCTTGGCATTTGATGAAAGCGCTCTGATAGCATTGAAGCTCACTTCTCAGACCGGGCTCTCGCAGGCTGGAAGCCGTCGCGTTCCACAAAAGTCTTCCTTCCGCTGTAAGCCTGTGGCAATCACCGTCAGCCCCTCGTCGCTTGAGTCGATATTATCCCAATTACGTGTGTTCTTCGACGCTTCGGGAAACCTCGGCAACTCATTGCATAGCACCCTACCACAGCAGAGCCCAAGTGGAGTCGGATCCAAGTCTCCGCACCCGGCACCAAAGAAGCAAGGAACGGCCCAAGCGACACCCAGCTCTGCTTCTTTCGAAGACAAGACGTTGGATCTTGAATTCAGCCTTGAACGGATTATTGTACTTTTCCCCTCATTAGACACGAGTCGAATCGCAGCAAACTCGCACCTCCACAAGCTGTACGGAGATCTCGAACAAAACCCTCGTCGGCTCTACACGACTCCTGTGATGGTGGCCCAATTCGGTTGTGAAGTCAAAGCATCGCAGCTGCCTCTCAATGAACTCACAACTGACCTTGAAGTGTCGCCTACTGTGGAGCTTTCCGTACTCGACACAGGTGTCCTCTTAACGCCCTTAGAGAGCTTAGGTAAGGCCGTGCACTCCGGCGATCCAGGTGCAGCGCAAGCTGGTGAGCACCTGAACTCCCAGTACCGACACGACATTTTAGCACCAACCACCCTCAAGGCGGTTGTTCCTTTAACGTACAAGCATGGCCAGGGTCTGGTCCCATCCGCGAATGCCCCCACTACTATAACTCTGTCGGATTGTGTTGTTCATATGTCACCACTTCACCTCGAAATTATCTATGTGATCGCGACCCAATACCTCGCCGCCCTTCACCATATTAGGAGTGCATCGAGCAAAGTGTCTGAAGCAAAGAATGAGAGGGCTGGCTTTTCTGGAGTGCACCATCAATCGTCGCAGGACCCCGGTGCTGACACATCTCTTGGAATTGCAGTACCCTTCCCCATTAAGTTCCGATGTGAGCTAATTCAAATTCACATCCTTTCGTATCCTGCTCCAGGCCTTGGTCGAGTCGCAGAGGCCCTATCTTCTCAAAGGCCGATGGCCGTGTCTGCGGCGCTTGAGGAGATCTATGTGTATATTCACCCGCCCTCTCAGTCACCAAAGAGCGCGGCCAAGATGGAGATCGTACTCGCCGCGTCCCTCACTCACCACATCCCACTCCTGAGGATCAAGGGCCCGACACCCGAGGACATCAAGAACGATGAGTCATTGCACCGAAAGCTCGCCAGTCATGACGCGGCATCGATCTTAGCCCGAGATGCAGAGGCGGCTCTCGCCGCAAAGCTTGCTGCTGCGCAAGACTCGACCACTGGCAAGGCAGCCACTGCGACTGGCCAATCAATTAAACGCGGCCACATCATCCCCGATGTTTCGATTCCCATATCCAACGTCGATTTGGGGTTAGGACCTGGGGTTGACCTTCCTGACATGTCATCTATCCAGTGGCTTACATATACACACCCACGGCCGATCCTCTCTCGCACCCCCGTCACAGTCATTGTCACCTGGGATACGATTGTCCCCGAACATAGCGGAAAGCGGTACCACAGGGAGGTTCCGGTTACCGATGTGGCGATCGCAGTTGCCCGTGGTGTCCAGGTTTATCTATCAGATGATCTTGTTCGCGACCTGTTTGCTCTTGATGTTATTTGGAGCTCAGCCCTCAAACTTTTGGCAGATCTGCCGCAAGAGACTGCGGGAGAACAAGGCATTGACCCCAATGCCGTGAAAGGTTTGTTCCGAACGAAAAATGCGAACTATGACACGCCATGGGACGATGCTGAGAATCCGCTTGTCATAATGCCACTTATCCCCAAACCGGGTTCAGACTCGAGCTTCAGGCTCGCTATTGCTGTCCCAGAGGCAGCTATCTTTGCAGATTTAGTCAACCTACGTCCGGATCCTGAGTCGGTGCCAATTAAGGGTCCCGATGGAAATTGGTATATCACCCCGACCTTCTCAGGTAGGTTCGTCTTAGTGGCAAGAGGCGTAGAGGTGGGCCTGGCCTCAGATCCATTTGATGTTGCAGTGCTTCCGAGAGTATTCGCCATCAGGAGATTCAAGTTCGATGTGCCTCAGCCTGTTCCAGTTGCACAAGTTGCACAGAACGCGAGCATACATATCGTCGTAAGTTCGGTCGAGCTCTGGGATCTCTATAAACCCCTCCCAGAGTATGCCATTCTGAGAACAGAGCCTTCAGATCACCATCTTCATGTGAGCCTGCCGAAGAACTACCGTACCCCCGAGCGTGCGATGTCCGCGATGGAGCAGCGTCTCCGAGAGTTGCGTGAAAAGCGAGCTTCAGCGCCCGCTGCTGACTCGTCACTTAACCGTGCGAAAGGCGGTCCACCAACTCGCTACACGCCGACACCTGCTCAAAATCTACATGCTCAGGCTCCTAACGCGGTGGCGTCCAGGTTCGACAAGTCTAAACAAATCGAAATGCAAAAACGGATCTCGCGTAAGAATAAGGCCGTCTTTGGCAGTGTGTCTAGCATCTCTGAACTGCCTCTCTCCCCCAATGGCGAAGACACAACGTTCGTTACGGTTGACGATCAGCACCTGTTGTGGGAGATATTGGAAGAAGAGGAACCTAGACCGCTTCCACATGAGCCCGCAGTTTATCTATGCGTCCTCTCACCAACGCCCGAAACCTTGGCATCGGCAGCTGAGATCGAGGAAGGATCGGAGGACTTTGAAGAAGGTCGTTGGGCCGATCTTCCCGCAGAAGGTGGTAGGAATATGGGTACTAAGGTTACGCTAAGATTCCAGACCGTTTATGTGCACTGGCAACCCGAATTTATGAACGACTTGTTCGATGTCATTTTTGCCCAACCCTTGGTATGGACTCCTCGCTACACATTTGATGACGACGTTCGGCAGGAGCTGGCTTCGGGTGCGGAGGCTCCCTATCGTCCCATTACAGCATCAGGTGCAGCGCACGCAGCATCTGTCCTCGAAGCATCTCGCCGTGCTGCACGAGAACAAATCGAAAACGAGGAGCGACAGGGTTATATCGACACCAGTAAGGACGAAGCGCCTGCTGTGACCGGATGGTCTGAAGAAGCAGTAGGAATCGCAGGTCAAGCTAAGACCTACTTTGCGCAACGCAACAACCCAACGGAAGAGCCAATCATTGACGCGACACGCATCCCAGATGCATGCCGGGCGGGAACAGGATCCACTAAGGAACAAATTGAAGCTGAACCACCAAAGTCTCTGCGTGATGTTTGGCCTCTGGATTACCGAGGTGGAGAGATCATTCCCATGAAGGACTGGGGTAAACCCATTCACGCCCTGGCTTACAAGGTAATGAAGAGTCCCCTGTCGGAGTCTCAAGAGGAGGCCATCCCTTGGGAACTTGCTGACGAGGAACTGAGAGAATTACAAATTCACTATCAGATGACGGAAAATGAAGCCGCTACCGCTCTTAAGCAACGCAAGAGGCGGGTCTACAGTCGTATCTTCGTCGATGTGGCTGTGAAAGATATTTACATTACGCTGATCAAAGATACGGGAGGTCCAACGATTGACGATGTGTTGACACCTTCGGAGTTCGACTACAAGAATCTGAAGGTGGGCAAAGACTCCAATGTTGAATTCGAGGTAAGCCCATCTCAACTGTCAGGAGGTAGCAAAGTCGCCTGTCGTGTATTTTCAGACCACCTTTCACCTCTTCCATCGCTCCCTCAGCTCATGTATCGGCTTCAAATTCGCTCGCCGCAGTGTGCTGTTGCAATCCCATGTATTTTCGAGCAAGGTAGTGCCAGCTGGCGTTTTGCTGGATTGCCGATGTATGCAGACATTGAGCAAGGACTTCAACCTCGACCTAAAGGCACTCTTCCACCTGAATTCAACCCGGAAACGGACTGGATCTGGGTAATGCCACCGCTCTATGCGAGTAACGTCCAAGTAGAAGTATCACTCACAGCCCTTCAACTCTATCGCCTCAATGGAGGAGTACCCTCAATGAATCCCGCAAACCTGGATCCTTGGTCGCTCATCGCCACAACTTTCCATCCGGATGAAGTACAGGAGGTTATTGCACGCAAACAAATGCGTGCAAACAGCGTGACTGAGCAAGACTCAGCTCATCGCACACGAGGTAGTCGCGCAATCCCATCAGCAGCTCGCTTCTCGGTCATCCGCACGGGTCTGAATGCATTCGAAAGTGATGTGGACGATGATGAAAATGATGTCGACGAGTGGCTCGAAGAGGGCGCGACTTCATTTGCGTCGCATGCTGCAGAGGGTCATGACAAACTCAACGGAGGTATCAAAACCCAAGAAGAAATGGACCTCGAGGATGTGATCCAAATCGAGAGCGAAGAGGAGGACGGCGACGACTTCGCTGCGTCTGAGAATGTCCAGTTCCTCAAGACAAGGAGAGCGCCTCAGACAGAAAGTAGCCGTACTGATTTCCAGGTGGACGATCGCCCAATGTCAGAACTGCAGGATTCGCTCGTCAAGCGCTATCTGTATGTAAAGAGAATGCGAAAAATCGAGTCGTCGCGACGTTGCCAGTCTAAGGACTCTTCGTGTTCGCTAGACTATCCGCCAGAACTCGAATACGACCCCGAAGAGGTTCCGCCACCCAAGGCGATTCAATTGACCATTCGCAAGCTGCCAACGCCCCCAATTCCAATCCGAGCCGGAGATAAAGAGGGGCTGGCCGCCTTCCAGGCGCAACAAAAACAGTACGCAGAGGAGCATGTGGTTCCGGCCAAGCCTCAAGCGATGTGTCCCATCGCCCCTGTATTTGATAACATTCAGTTTGCGCTGCGCGCCACCAGCCTGCATTTGGTGCATTGCCATAATACTACGATGGAGCTTGTAGATTATATCCTCTCAGGTATTATCAATGCCATTGTTAAGCCGTTGGACCGATCCGCCCGAACGGAGTACGGATTGCGAAAGCAGCAGGAAGATGACCCGTTAACTCTACCGGCACAGTATATCGCGCAACTTTTGACAGGCTTCACCCCAGGTGTCGCGATGCCGCTTCCTCTAGGATATCCTACCGTACGACTAATGATTCACGTGGATTCAATCTCCGTCTTGGCACCAAAAGACCCTGCATCGGGCGATTACTCCTCCGCTTTATTGGCGTATGTGAAGAATTTCAATCTCTCAACAGAACCTTACTTCTACCTCCCACCGACAGAAGCTGAGTTCAAGTCCATCCCCACCGGTCCTAAGAAACAGCGTCGCAATCCGCTCTCTCCCTACGCGCCATTGGTTCGAGCTGCAACAGGCTTGGTATTCCCACGACTCGACTCGGTGTTCTGTCAGTATCCCGCACTCAATTCGTTGTGTGAAAAGGTTATCATTGAAGTCGGCATGGGAACCGTGCACTGCATTCCGCCCCTACCCAAGTCCTGCGTGAGACATTTCCCCGGGCCAAGATCAAAGGTTATTGATTCATCGCCACTCAGCGCGTTATCAATCTACCGCCTGCGAAAAGCACGGCAGGTGCGTGCATACAACTTGCGCAGGCATGTGACAGGCCATGAGGCACCGCCCTTCAACTATCGTTGTGGTTTGATTCCACCTCATCGCTGGCGTGGTGATGAGTTGTACGGCATTGGCACGGATGATGTGCAAGAACACGACGCGCCACTCTCCAAGGGTCTCCATAGGCTCTCGTCAATTAGGGTAGCTCCTCGCTTTATTGGTACCAATCCGAGCGCTATTGATCGGCAAAGTGCGGGAGCACGCGTGTACGTTCCAACGAGCTTTGTCTCATTTGATGCAGTACCGCGTGCTACGTCGTGCTTACGACGCTATACTCGCTACGCAAGAGCTTGTGTTTCTCCCTTATTTATTCATTCAAAGTCGTTCGTTCAACAACCTAACATGCCATTTATGACGCCGCGCTTCTTCCCGTATTTCGCTACCTTCACATTGCCTCTGACCGAGCCCATGACGATGTCAATGTGCATCAGCCGCCCGCTTATGCCAGATCCCGTTTGGGCAGCGTTGACGGACTCTGCCGCGTCGATCCGCGTCGCGCTTAATATTCCCAGGCTTGTTGTGAATCTCTCTGAGAGCAGATTCCAGAGTCTTATGCGCTTTGTCTTCTGCAACGTCCTTGAAGATCCTGTCAAAACGCGCTTCTTAGCGGAAAGGTTCACAAGCACGTGGGATGAAGAAGAAGAGGAAGAGCCACTTCCCGCGACGACAGCAGCACTGCGCGCTGCACGTCTTGCACGTAAGAAGAAGAAGCTTGGTGCTCAGTCCAACGGTGGCCAGAGTGGCTCAACGACGCAATGTGTATCGGCTCTCACTGTAACACCCACCGAAGGAGATAATGATCGCTCAGGATCATCAACTGCCACTTCGCCTGGTCCGGTACTGAGCGCCTCTGACATTGTGGATGACTTCGCTGTTGTTGTAGAATCCGAGAGCGAGGACGATGACGATGAGGATGCCGTAGCTGCCAAGCGAGAGAGTAGTGCTGATGATAATGGTGGACAGCGGTTTACACGGCGTGTCACGCGTATCCTTGAGGCAATTGGCAACTCGATTCTCGAACCAAGTGTGCTTCAAGTTCCCATCCCAGAAGCTGATGGCGGTGCAATTTCGGAGGAAGCTGTGAGGATTAAAAGGCTTGCAAATGAAATCGCGCAGTTTGAAAGGCCTCAACTAGCTGCATTCCCTGCGTTTGATCCAAACTTTGCTGTGGTCACAAGTACGACTGCCGCCCCATTTCCACCGGCTCTGAAGACAGGCCTCCCTCAGGACCCTGTATTCGAAGCGGCTAAGAGCACGGTTGGAGTACCTCAGTCGGTGATTGATGCTGCAGATCCTGAACTTCTTCGCCGATTCCTTCAATATCAGTTGCAGCTGAGGTCTTTCGTAGGGATGGGTGGTATAAAGCCGGAAAGTAAATCCGAGCGCTCTTACGGACATAATCGTTACCGGCGGACAAGTGTGTTGACCTCCGACGCAGACCCGCATTTGATCAACAATGCAAAGCTAATGCATCGACGAATCACATTCCAAGAGCATCGTGCCGCGGCCTTCTCTCGAATTGCCGTTGCCTTCTCGTTGGACAAGGCCGTTGTAGTTCTTGAGACGGAGCGGTTCAACCCTGCTTCCCTGGATTCAACACCTGATCAAATCCGACGGGTGACGCCAGGAACTGCCTTTGCAAACCTTGTGGGAAGCATCGAACGCACAGCGAGATTGAATCAGTTGATGATTGAGGACGATGCGGTGAACGCAAAGGCGCCCAAGCTGCCACCTGGTGTATACGCTCCACCTGCGTACAATGCTGTTGACAATTTCTCGCTTGAAGAGCGTCTGTGCCAACTTCCCACAAGCGTCTATGTTGACTCGAACGCGGAATCAAGTTCGCTTCACCTGCAAGCGGCAGCTCTTGGAAAAACGAATCCTTACCACCTCGTACAGTCTTGTTTGTACCGCGCTCAAACCTTTGCCAATCCGCTAAACCTGATCAGCAACGCGACTGTTCCTAGATCATTAGCATCGACGTCGGAACCCACGATGACGCCCTTGGAACAGTCGACGCCCGCGAGTGGAGTTCCGATCAAGTTCACGCTGGATCATTCCTCAACCGCGCCTAGTGGCCATCATCCACCTTCGATCCCCGAGGTCATTCCTAACACCCCGGAGCTGCGCCCTCACGGATCCTATGTACACTCTACGGCCAATCGGAACTCACCCAGAAAGAAAGGCAGGACGCCTGTCGCACTCCCTCCTCCGATCCTGGTTTCACCCTTTGCTGTAGGTATGATTTCGACGCTGCTTGCAGGTTGGGAGAAGCTTACCGTATTCAGTGCTGCCACAAGCGTCCTGATTGAAAGACTGGTTGGTCACGAAGTTTCGTTTGTTCCGGGTGAAGAAGAAGGAGTAGCAGCTGCAGATCAATTGTCCAACGAGGCTACTAATCCTGCATCCTCAGATACCCCAAACTCACCCGGACTACGACGAGGCAGTTCACTTTACAATGTAACTGGACTTCAGCGGCTTCCCAGTCTTCTGTCCGTCTCTCGAGGCAACTCTGAGCCGGACTGGCTCGGCGGAGGTATGCACTTCGCATATGCAAACGACATCCCACTGCATGCACCAATTAAGTTACCCGGTCATTATGTCTACCGTCCGTTAATTGCTACAATCGATGCCATTGAAGAAAGCGCACCAGGTGTCATTCCAGGTCTCTCAAAAGCGTTCTCTCCGATCCTAGAAAGCTCTGTAAGGTTCCCTATTCGAGACATGAAAGCGCGTCCTCCATTTTTTACTGCTGTGAACTACTCATCCTCGTCTGCCTCGCCGCTCTCTATTCCAGCACCTGCAGTAGTACGAAAGCGATCGGCTGCAACGGTTAGGTTTGATCGAGTGGCCGTCTTCCTGAATGTCGTCGCCCTTCGTAAGTTTATTGCAATCATGCGCTTCCCACAGGATCGGTTCCCCATTACCCTGTCCGCGGTACCCTATTCCTTTTCTGCTACTATCACGCCGCCGGCCGCGTTACTTGGAACTTCCAAGGTCGGTACCCCGCCACTGTATCGTGACACAAATGCTATTAATCTCACTGTAAATCAGGGCCGTTTTATTGTTTACGACATTAGCTCGACTCGCGCTGTTCCGGCGCAGCGACGTCGTCAACGAGTCACAGGTCTTTCGTGGACGGATGGGTTCTTCCCTAGATCAGCGATCCCAAGGAGAAGCCTTGTACTTTTGTTTGACCTTGCCTTGCGAAATAACCGCTTATCCGCACCCCCACAAGGAGCGGCTAACGATTTCACCTGCACCTCTTACCGTGCTACACAGCCCTCGCTCTTGTCAGGGCGAGTACCAAAGGTAAATGAAAGCGATAAGGCCCTAGGTTCGAATGGAACAACTGCGGATAATAGCGCGTCACCGCCGCTTAGCAAGTACACTTGGACTGGAGATGTCGTTCTGCGGGCCCTATCAACGAGTTCATTAGCAGCGAACGTCATTCCGAAAACGTCACTTCATGTCCCCAAACCGCCATCGATCACTGAAGCAGCAGCACAAGAACTTAAGTCTTCTGGAGATCAACCTTCTCTTCTTGAGAGTGAACTGTACTCTGACGACGAAAGCGACGAATCAGACTCAGATGATGAACAGGTTGATGGCCCCGAAAAATACGCTGTTCGGGATACTGCTCGAGATGACATTGAATCTGAGGAAAGTGGAGTCGAAAGGACGGAAGAGGCATCAGTCATGCCACCCGTACGAGTGCATGTGGCCACGGCACATAGCTATGCTCCATTCTTTGTGCCATCGTACTCACCCGTCCCGCTCTCGGTATTCGTGCACGATGCACGGAAAGGGAGCCAGCGTGCGATGGCACATCTTGAGACCATAGCAGCCGCAGAAGGAGCACTGAGTGTTCAGCCTCCTAAGAATGAAGTTAGCATGACGTCGTCCACGACTGCGGCACCGGTTACATCAGCATCCTCCGCATCCAAGGCCCCCGTGAAGCCATTTGATTCCTTTGCATTTGACTCTGTGGGGGCTCGCCAGGCGCTGCCTTTTGAAACTTACCTAAGTGCCTTACGGTCGGATGCTGCTGTACGCGTTGAGGTACTTGATAAGGTTGCTTTCAAGCTCTCTCTTGAAGACGTCCGTTTGCTACAGTTGTTGCTTAGCTATAATGCAGACGCAGTCAAGCAGTTATCAGACGCACAGATGGCGAATCGAACTTTCATCGCACGCAGCGATACGCGTGAGCGCGAATGGCGTCGTAAAGTGTCGCGTGAACTTGTCCGACGTCGTATGTCCACTGCAGACGAGGTCGTTGAATCGGGTTCTCCGCAAATTACACCTAAGCTCGCAATTCTGCCATCTATGGATTCAGCCGTTCGCGCTGCGGGTCCTCTAACCGATGTTGATGCTGAACTGCAGCAGGATGATGAAGACGATAGCTATCTCTTCCTCCAGACATTTAATTCATCGAATCGAGCCGAGGCCAATACCGATGAGAGTTTAATGGACATTACTTTCTTCGACCCAACCCACCACTCATCAACCCTGCGTAGCATAGCTCGAGCGGCGAGGATCTACGATCGAAAGCACTGGGTTGGTTCGGCCAGCGCAGCAGCGCAAGCTGCACTTCGAGCTTACAAGCATCCCCCTACTCATTGGTCTTCTATCATCGTATTGCCGCAGACTCCTATGGACATCATTCCACCCGTTGTCCCCCTACCTGTCCTGCGCGGTCGCAAGCTTATTGAACTCAAGCTCAAGCCCCTTCTGATTCAACTTGCGGACAATACCTTGGGTCGTTCCATTCCCTTGCTCCGACTGCGCCTTCAGACCACCCCAGTTCGTGTTCATATGGTCACGTCCTACAAGGGCTACGGCTCACACTTGAAGGGGTCTGAGGGCGACTCGTCCGACCAACGTAAAGCAAGCGTATCATTCGAGCGTAATGCTCGAGGCTTTGACTGGGGCTATCGCCTGGGTCATCTAACGACTATGATCACTTCATTCCGAGCTGCTGCTTCAAACTTTAACGCGTCCGCGATGACTTACGAAGCAGTTCTGCACGAGGCCGCATTTGTCATGGAGCTTCGCCGAGTGCAGTACACAGGTAGCTCAGCGACAACGAATCTCGCTGCAGCATCGGATTCAAATGCATATTATGCGGGATTGGCAGCCGAATACGATTTAGAAGACGATAGCCAGAGACTTGCGCGCGAAATTGCAAAACGTGAAGCCCAGGCCAGGGCGCGGCGTCGTCGAACCCGGCGTGCGCCGTTCTGGGTCATGTTGCAAACCCAGTCGCCACTCGATATTCGTGTATCCTCAAAGTTCTTGGAAGTGCTTACTCGCATGCGCGACAGCTACCGACTGCTTATGGCTTCGCCAAAGCTTGCAATCCGTCGAAACCGCCGTCAGAAGTCGTTATCTCACGCCCATCCCGATGCAATTAGCAATCAACCTCACGATATAGTTCCACAGCTTACGTATCTTCCCGCCCCTCAGGTCGAAACTCAATCATCAACCAGCGCACCGACCACTTTGGCTTCTCCTCCGATGTCAAAGTCGCAGGTGCGTATCCTCACGTCAGATGCCAATTTCTACTCGCCAATTCGAGTCTGCAACGCAACTGGTATTCCACTGCTTGTCTGGACAGAAGCCTCTGATTCGTTTGAGGCTTATTGGTGGACCGTCGAGCGTCGTTATCAGACCAATCAAAAGCAGTTAACTCAGGGGGATATCAATTTCATCCGAGACGAGCTAACATTTGGATATCGTAGCAGTTTCGCTGAAGTTATTGGAGCCACATTCGCTCATCCATCTTCAAAGGCCCGTCCAACTTTGGTGATGCCGGGTGTATCCTGCCCCATCTGGGTGTCCCCTGCATTATTGGCAACTCCGAAGAAAATCACTGCATGCGTTGCTTTCGGACCTCAGGGACAGCTCGGAGCGCTTGTCCGCATCCCACTTACGGACATCGGGTCAAGAGCGTTTGAATTGCCTGTGGATGCAAAGTCCTCACTCCACTCGTCCTCCACCGACCTAGTCACCGCTGATGGTTTGCCTGTGAAGACTGCACCGGGAGCATTCGTGATGGCAACTAAAGCACAAAGGATTCGATGTGGTGTCTCCGTAGACGTGGTTGATTACGGCGCAGCAAGATTGTTGACACTGACTTCTCCCCATCTCCTCGCTAACCACACAAGCCTGCCTTACGACGTGCGTGTATTGTCAGCGGACGGCGATGCCTGGTATGGCCGCGTCATGCCACGCCAATACCTCCCAATCCCCTTGCATCTGCAGTACGCAGAATCTGTAGCGTTCCGTCCCGTCCACGCGAATGGGTCGACTCCGCAGAATGGTAGCCAGCCTAGATCATTCACCTACGGGTGGTCAGCGGACGTGCACCTCTCGGAGCTCGGATCGCTCGTCAATCCACGCTCGGTAGACTTGGCTTGCATTGCCGCTGATCCCAATGATCCAACTGTACAAATTGTTGCCTTGTGCATTCCACCTTTCTTCTCACCTCCTTCGAACAGCCCGTTCGCATTGCGTGGGCAGAATTCATCCTTAGTTCCGTTGACCGCGAAGACCACCGCGGTCGCCGCTGCTGCGGCTGCTAGCGGACAAGGATCGAGTGCTAAGGGCAACGAAGGAGCACTTATTGGTCATCCACCATCCTTGTTGGCGACTGGCGCAACTGTCATTGGTATCCCAGTCCCATACCTGTGTATTAGTTTGCAGACTCCACTCAGGGTGCAGAATCTCCTCCCATGTACTGTCTTCATTGAAGTCCTCTCAAAAGACTTCAAGCCCAAGCCGGCTCCAACGCCCTCAGCTGGCTCGACTACATCGGCACCGCCTGCACCACCTAACCCTTGGGTTTTCCAATCGTTAATCGCCGAGCCCATAGAGAGCGGCTCTACAATATCGCTGGAACAGCTCAATTGGCTACCAGCCTTACAGGCCGCTGCACGTTCACGAGTAGATGCAGCTATCAAAGGAGACTTAAAGCCGGTGCAAGGCTTCCACCCATCCGTAGGCGCGATGGAAGAATCACAGCGTCTGGCGAGCCCTACACGACCTATGAGACTACTGCCAATGGACGGCCAGCCGACTCATCAATTGTTTATTCGTATTCTTGTTGCTGGTCGCGAATGGACGAAGCCTATACCGTTGGCACCGGCGGGACGAGTTGGTCAAGATCTTTCGATGGGCCGATTCGCGGATCGTCTATCATCTCCAGGTGCGGATGGCACTGGCCTAGATCTCATTGTCGATTCGTACCCTGTATTAGGCAGCCTTGTACGCAGTCGTTTGCTGCGTATTCACACTCACTCATGGATCGTGAACGAGACATGTCTACCTCTCCTAGCAGCTAACCGCTTCGACATGAGGCTGCCTTTGGTCGTTGTCGCCTCGCCCAACCAGGAACAAGTCGCTGCCGCACTCAATTTCGCCAACAGTCATAGGCCACGCTCGCAAGAGCCCTTCTCCCCGATTGGCCCGACTGATTCACTCGCATCCAAGGTGCAGGCGTACTTCCCTGGCTCCTACCAGGACTTGGAGAGGTTTGGCACCGTTCAGTCATTGGATAGCAATGTGGACCTCATTGCATCAATTCCCCCTCCTGTCGTGCCGGATTCGATCTCGAGCTTGGGGGCGATCTCGACATTGCGCCCTCGACTATTCATGGAAACTTACAGTGATATCCAAGTAGCGCAGGCGCTGCAACTCGCCCGCACTGGGCAGGGTCTTCCACAAGAGCGCCTCACTGGTGTGCGCCTAGATGCGAAAGAATATCCGGTTGAGCCGCTCCTCATTGCGCTAGCGCCCGTTCCTTTCAGTGGAGCCCCATCCGAAGATGTGGCCATCGCGGCCAGCCCCAGATCCCCGTGCCGATTTAGGTTTACAGACGTCACATTACCTGCGAAAGGTAACGCAGGAGCTATGATCAATCACCTAAAATCCGGAGGTAGTCCAGTAACTCTTGCAAGCAACTATTTCGCTGTGCCAGGAAGACGACTTCTTGCTGAGGATCATCAGCTCGACCGCGTGATCAAGCTGGTTGCCCAATCCCCACAGGAGTCGTATGCCATGTTGGCGCATGTACATGCCATGCTAATGGTGAACGCCGAGCGGCTGTTGCCTCCATCCTCGCGAGGCCAAGGCTTCGATAGCGACCTAAAAGGGGTATCTACATCCATGCAAGGTATGATCGCGCGTCTTGTTGCCCGATTCCCTCCACCGTCATCATCTTTGCTGAGGAGTGGACTGCGGGCGCGTGCTGACATCGTTCTTCGTTATGAGTCCGTGCCTTCAGTTTTCGCAAGGTCTCTGACGCTCACTGACGACCTCACGTCACAAGTCCGACAAGCCGATGCGAATGCTAAGAATAGTCAACTAGCCAAGCCGAAGGCTGACACTTGGGTGGGACTTGCAAGCTTGCAGTTGTGTGACCAACGCATTTCCTCGGAAATTCCTTCAGAGGACGATCCGAATGCCAGCTTACCGCCTCCACCACCAGTCCCGCCTTTACCGCCGATGTCAGTGCTCCGACTGATTCCCCGATATCGAATCCGAAACTTAGCACCGTTCCCATTCCTCATCCGTCAGGAAGGACTTGAGGCGTATCCAGAAGCGGCGATCTTGCTTCCCCCTGTCGCAAGTTCGGTATCTGCTGCAACGCGCGCATCGGCCACCCGCACGCTTGTTCTGGCCCAGAATTCAACTGCACCCATCAAGCGTGCCACATCCGAAGAGATCGTAGAGGATGACGCCGCAGTGGACACGTTGCTTGAGGCTAGTCCTTGGGACGCACAGCCGGCCCTCGATCCCCCGTTCTTCTGGCCATCGCATGCTCATCCCGAACGTATCTCGCTCACGCCTCTAGCGCCTTATCCATATTCTCCTTTATTGGCGGCGGCATATAGTGCACGTCTCCTAAGCAGTCCTCAATTGATGCAGGCCCTAGAGGAACTTGTAGTGAAGGCACATTGGTTGGCTACAGGCAACTTTGCGCTTGACACCCAAGGCAGCTTCTCAGTAAGCTCCTATGCTAAAGCGGAGACGGGTCTCGGCCCTGGCACGAACTCTTCTACGTTAACCTTCCAGGTCTCCTGTGAGCTTATTAACGAGCAGTATGTTGTTTCCATCAAACTCGAGGAACTACCAAAGGAATTCCGAAAGTTCGCTTCTCAGGGTGGCCAGATGACCGAGCTCGTGGGAGCTGCCGGGCCTCGCTCGCCTGTAGTACGAGGGACTCCAGCAAGTCCTGCACTCTCGCCGAGCCTGGCAAAGTCGCCGTTGCTGCGCCATATGGACTCTGTAGCCTTTGTCAGTACTGTGTCGTCATCGCAGACCATCTTACAACGCATGGCTGCCTTAGCACAAGCATTCCCGACGACTATCCCGACTTACATCATCTCTAATTCGACTAGATTCCCCGTAACGTATGCCCAAATCATCCGAGAGCATGCGGACGCCAAGTCGGCATCGCCTCTTCGACCATATCTCTACCTGGGCGCTCACACTTCCACACCTTTCGCTTGGCCAGTACTGGAGGAGACCCGTTCGCTTCTGCCTCAACAAATGGCTCGAGGATATCCCCCGCCCACTGTTACGTCAGCTCAAACACACGAAGGTGCTCCAGAGAAACCGCCTCGACGATACCTGCGCCTCATGTTGCATGCTCATGCTGCGATTGCTTGCGAACATCCGGCTGGCTTTGAACCAACAACCGATCTCATCTTTGATGTGGCGCTAGACGATCCCATTTTTGAGCGTCGCATGATCCTCTATCGACCTGACTTAGAATGCGCTCGAGAGATGCTTCGCACTCGAGTCAACTCTGAACCTCAAAACGACTTCGAATATCCGCGATTCTCTCTCTTTAGCATCCTCGTTCGCGTAGAATCTCTGTCATCCGGTATTCGTTGCTTACGTATTAACTATGAGCCCATTCCCACTTTCACACAAATGGCCCTGCTGGCGAGTGTGGCCATTCAAGCAGCTATCCGCGCGAACATCATTCCCGCCACTGCCGCGGCCAGCCAGACCAAGCTTAAGGGAATTCCCCTTCTGGATGACCTTCGCCGAATTAATCAGGCCCTCAAACTCGCAAGGCAGGTTCGCCCCTGGCGCGTGCAGGCAGGCATTTCGCAGACAGAAGTTGAAGCTGAGGAAGCTCTCATGCGAGCCGAGGAGGAAATCGCCCGGCAAAAGGACCAGCAGCTGGACTTCACGCTAGCAGAGGGGATCTTGAAGGGTGATTTATATACGACTGACGTTGAATCTGTACAAGCCAAGCTCCACCAAGACAGCCCGCTGGCGATCATTAAGGCCCAGCAAGAGCTTCGAAGAAAGCAACGTGAAGAGATGAAGGTAGCCACCAACAAAGTCATGCGCAATTTGCGATCAACTCTGTTACCTGTGCTCGCACGAGACTCTCCGAAATTCGCACAGAGCGAGGCAATGAACATCCTTCAAGCACTTGTCGAGAGTCAGCTCGTGATCCACATTCCACGAGCCTCCATGGCCCTGGTTAATAACGAGACTCGTATCAGTGCCTCTATCGCCACTTCTTATTCGCTTACCTCAAGGGCTGCGAATGTGCATATCGCGACATTGCATGCTCGAGATCTTAGTGTGTTCCTGGGTCAGTCTGCAACTGGTACGCGCTACGAGGTTGTGCTGAAGGCTGCGCAAATTGACAAAGGACTTGAGCTTGGTATTTCTCTTCCCCCAACTGCATGTGGTCTGCGCTATCTATCAGCATTCCCTTCCTTGCTGTGGAGCCACCCAGCCCAACTTGACAAGCAAGTGGAGATTGAGCGTCACCCTGACGAGAAATCGGCACGTTATCCACCTGTCGAAACGTTCCTCACAATCACAGCGCAGAAAACAAACTCAGGCACTGTTCAATTGGCAACCGATGCCAATTCGGATTCAGGAGCGACGAAAGCTACATTCGACTACTTCGAAGTTACCTTCCAGGAAGGACCTCTCAATCTTGCCCTTGATGATGAGACCTTAGCAGGTCTCCTTCGCCTGGCCGCAGGCATTGCACAAACATCGGAAATACTTCGAGAAACGGAGCGGAAGGCTGCTATTAGCATGACTACCAAGATCCTTACTGCATCGACGATCCAACTGGCTGCCGAACGAGCAATGCGTGCTGGTAGCACCCGAGGAGCACTGCTCTCAATGACTCGGGCAGGAGTAGGTGTGTCAGCAGAGGCCGCACTGGCAAGTTCAGACGCCTCTACCATCATGTTTGGTCGAATGTCTGAAGAGTCTCGGCATTCTCAAGCCCAAGCTGAGAAACTCCTTTTCAGCTTCTTGTACTTGTCACCCTTGCGTCTCACTCTCTCGGCTAAGGTCACCGGTCCAATTCTCAGTGAGCTGCTTGCCCTGAAGGAAAATTGGAAGGCGTCGCTATCTATGTTGCGCCCTGCAATTACCCTTGACCAGACCGATCTTAACTTCCGTTCGTATGTCCTTACCAATACCGTGTCGACCTGGAAGGGTGTTCGAAACGATGTGCTGAAGGTTTATACTAAACAAATTACCGAGGCTGTCCCGGATATCCTGGTCTCGTCATCCCTTCTCGGTAACCCACGTGGTCACTTCCGCAACGTCGTTTCAACAGTATCGCAACTCGGTGGTCGTCCCCGGGAATTGGGAAGTGGGCAACATAGTCTGTCAAGTGGTGCACAAGAGCTCGCAAGCGACACGGCACGACTCGTTGGCAACGCCGTTGGAGGTGTGACTGGTATCGCCTCCAATGTAACAGGTACCATCGCGCAAGGAACGTCACTGTTCATTTTCGACCAGCAGCATCTTCAGCAACGTCTGGAGCGACAACGCGATCGCCCAACAAATGCTCTGCAAGGTATCGGAAAGGCGGGTGCAAGCTTTGGAGGTGGTATCCTCTCAGCTGTATCTGGTCTTGTGACGCAGCCCGCGACAGAGGCGAAGAAGTCTGGCTTCTCTGGTGCTGCAAAGGGTTTCTTCAGTGCCATTGCGTCAATTCCAGGCAAAGTGATCACTGGTGCGCTCGATGGTGTAACAGATCTTGTTGAGGGCGTTTCTACCAATGTCACCACTTCAACGTTTGTGATGCCAGATCAGTGTGGAGCAGAACGAGTAAACAGCGCAGCAGTCAAGCCATGCATTCTAGATGATTCTGGATCCGACAACAACGGTCCGGCATCCGTGAATGCACCGCAAGCGCGACCTCTGAGCCCAGAGACCAAAGATAACCGTGTCCCTGACCTAACTTCCGTCGCCGCTCCACGATTCGAGCTACTTTCGGACGCCGACTTTGGTACGGCTGGAGCTCGAGCCGATATAATTTATATTAACGACCCACTTTGGTCATTAGGATCAGGTGAGTCATACAAGCATCCGACCATGGAACTCCAGCCGGCTTCTGAGAAGTACGGCTTGTTCGGAACAAGACCAACAGACGCAGCTGGGGCCGCTACTTGGCTCGAGAATTCCGCGTCAAAGGTCACGCGAGCTTCTCTGACTCCACAAATTCGGTCTCCAAGCCCAAGCCCAACTCCCGGTGCAACATCTGCATCGACTTCAATATCGAGCAGTTCGGACAACAAATAACCCATCAGCCTTAATTTAACAGCATTTCAGAACCCTTCTTCGACGCTCACTGTTACCATAGCTGCAAGATTCATTACATGTTTATTCTCTGCCGGGCATGATCAGCATCACGGCCGAAAGATGTTAAAATTTTGAAGAATAAACCGCCGATTGTTACGTTAAATTTTACAATCTCTGCTGTGCGCTCACTGGCCCAGCGATAGGAGGCAGCATATCACAAGGTTTCAGATAAGCCTCCCTCTCGGCTTTTACGACGCTGATGAGATGTAGCGTCCACACTTGCTCGAAAGTGAAGTTTCCTGTCATGTCGGACGAATTTCACTTGCGTCCGCATTAGCATTGATTTCGCTTGATTCTCCCGAAGCTGCTGCTTGTGCGGCAGCCGCAGCTGCAGCAGCCTTAGCCTGCCAGACTTGTGCAAGATTCAGATCCTTTGGCACTCCGATACCATGAGCATAGCAGTTGGCCAGTGCGCTCATAGCCTTGTGATTCCCAATGGCAGCAGCTTCGTGGTACCAATAGGCCGCCTGCTCTGGATCAACACGTGCCACTCCATCTGGCCCTGGAGCGATTCCAAGGGCATACAATAAACCCAAGTTGCGAGCAGCCGATCCATGACCATGACTCGCTGCTCGCTTCCACCAGCTGACTGCCTTGGCCCAATTTTGTGGGACTCCCGAACCACTGGCATATGCCCACCCCAGATTGAACATGCTTGTCGACAGTCCTGCGCGGCTTGCCATTCGGAAATAGCGGCAAGCCTCGGCTTCATCGCGAGGAATACCTAGCTCGCCCTTGTACAAGGCCACACCCACATTTTGTGCTGCGATCGCATTGCCCGCCAGTGCCTGTAGCTTCCATTCTTGCACTTGCGCTCGCCAATAGTCTTGTGTTCGGCACGTAAAGTCCATGGCATTTGTGCCTTGGGAGCGCCCTTGCTGAGTCGATTGTTGCTGCGCATGTTGCTGTTGCTGTTGGGGCTTACTTGCCTGCAGCTGCTGGGGTGGTTGCATCTGCTGCATCTGCTGCATCTGCTGGTGTGACTGTGACTGATGCTGCTGTGGTTGCTGTGGTTGGTGCTGCTGGGGATATAGACCAAGTTGTTGAGTCTGTGGGACGTGAGATATGCTTGTAGAACTCGAACTCGGAATGCTGCGTCCCCCGCAGACGCCTGTAGTGCTGCCATCGCTCTGAACGAGATGGAACGTTTCCTCGTTGGTGCTCGGATGATAGCGAACGCTATAGACCTCCTCGATTCGAATCTGTGAACGACTGCTGTCATCGTGAGGGAGCGTAATGGCAAGCATGTTCGAGGGATGGATGCGAGGCTTGTGGCAGCGTGGGGATGGGTTTGGCTCGATGACCCTTGAGTACATTGGGCTTCCACAGCTTTTTGTTGCATGCAATGGCATGCCCAATTCGCAAATGCCCACCATTGGGTTAGGGCTGGGGAACGGTTGATTCGATTGTGCATACCGCATCTGCGCCCTCTGGATTGCAGCATTAAACGCCATGGAGATGTAAGATGTCGCCCCAGTGCATAGCGAATAAACTGAGCCTTGGCTAATTGTGCTTGATACACTGTTCCGATGTCCATATCCTGCGGTCATCGCCATACTGCCGTTCATGCTGGGAACTGGACTTGGTCCATTTGTCATCATCGCGCTAAAGTGCGATCCGGTCACGGAGTAGTTCCCAAATGCAGAGCCAGGTCCTACACCGCCCGATGCAGAGGTGGTGACGGATGATGGGGTGGACGTAGCAGAAGAGTTTGTGGGGGGTGCTCCGGCTGTCATGGCAGTGCCATAGTCAACACTGCTGGAATGATGATGGTGGTGGTGATGGTGATGGTACGGGTGATGAGAGTGTGCGTAACCATGACCATGGTTGTGCAATCCGGAGCTGGCACTGGTGTTCATCTGAAGATGCATAGTTCCATGATGGGGATTCGGGAGACCTGTTTGCGAGCTCGTTGAGTGATGATGAGTATGATGAGGTTGGGGCCTTATACACGAGGTCTGCATCTGGGACTTTTGAATGTGTTGAGCAGTCGAATGCCTTCGTGGTGTAGTTTCCCCACTCCGATCAGAAAGAAGGGTCGGTCGTGAACACAGGTCGACTTCACTGAAGCACTGAAGTTACTGAAGCGGCACGTGGCACGTGGGATCTGCCAGCGTTGTAGGCAAGACCGAGGGTGCAATCGAGTCTATCTTCCCGTGCGATACTCACTGGCAACGGCCGAGAGAGCTTGCGATCACACGACAACAACAGAGGCGGTGGCGATGCACCAAAGCAAGTGAAGCTAAGCGGAGTGAAGCGAGGGTGGGCAGTAGTGGATCGATTGGAATAGATAAACAGTAGGTGTACAGGACTACCCACCTATACACGCTCGAGGTCTACAGTGGCATGTGAGTACAGTAGACAGACAGACAGAGAGACAGCACTGGATCAGTTCATGCGTTGGTCAGCCCCTCTTCGATCAATCAATGAATCAATCAAGCCTGAATCAGAATAAGTTCTGGCCGACTCTCGAGCCAGTTGACTTGAACGAAGGTCATCCTGAGGTCGAGACTCGACCGAGACACACAATCGGCACTGGTACTGGACCCCCGTCTCGTCCCGCCGCTGCTTCAAGTCACACTTCACACGACACAGCTCGAACCGCAGCAATTCGTCCAGTGCAACATGAAATATCTCCGAAGTGGTAGTGTGGAGAGTACTCGCGGCGCAACACCCAGGTGCTGGTCAATGCTCCCGAAATAGTCGCAAGGGGTATATACACTTGATATTCATCACCCATGACGCCGGTTAGTATACTTCGAGTGCCTTCCCTAGGTCTTCCGGTCGACCTCGGCCAATGCAACATTCGGTATATCCGACGTGATCCAGCCATACGACGGCATAACAAGAACATGAGATGTAGACATAAGACATAATCCATGTGAAATTCGCGCTCTGCAACCCCGCACGCATACCTCCCTGGACCTGACCTGGAATTAACACAATACCACCATCTCCCGAATTGGAAGCTCATACCCAGCGTGAGGGAAAAAAACCAGCCAAGCTTCGGAAGATAGAACTTGTGATCGCTTTCATTCGTCGCAGTACGGGAGGAGAAAATTACGACTGCGGCGGAGACATTCAAAATAATCATAACAACCTCCTGCTCAATTTCAGCTCTGACCGCAGTCAACAGATCTGAGTCGAGAGTTGGTCAGGACTCAAGCTCGAATTAGACTCTGACTTCGGCTTTGAGAGACACTGCGCACTTAATTCTCCCATAGCTGGTTCGCCCAAGTTTCGGGAAATAGCGACATGTTAAGGAAGATCAAGTCAGAGGTAGGAGACAATGATAGTCCATTATCCACTCCACACTCCGACCTACAACCTGACAGACAAAATGTTGCAGAAGTAGTAAACTCGTCGAAACCAAAATTGCCCGCGCCGAGCGCCAAAATTTCCGTGTCCGAGCTCGATGTGGAAGCAGTTGCAAGTCCACATAAGATGGGGGAAGCCGGAACTTGAAGGGTGAAGTCGGAGCCGTTTGAGTCCAGATCTAGCCGTTGAAAGGGGAGTCTGTGGAATCCTGTCGGCGGGTCGGACTTTCATAGCAGTCTCTCGGCTCACGGTTGCAGACTAGTTACCGGCGACACAGCACCAGAACTGCGCCGCCGCCTGAATTTCTGGTCCAGTGACCAGACTCCGACCGTGAGTCAGGAAAACCATCTCGGTTTGGTTGTGTTGTCATGACACTTGGATCTGCAATTTGACGCTATAACAGTGAGCCGAATTGTGGCCGGTCCGTGTTTTTGTTTGGTTTCGATGGTCTCTGGGATTCTGCTTGTGCCACCACCCAAATCCTTTAGACTGGACTTTGGACTTTAGACCCTGGGTCTTGATCCGACCCAGGGTGGTGTGTTTATTATGGGCGTGCTGAATGCTGATCAGAATCGGGCCCAGTATGACACGTCTCTTCCAGCTGCATGGGAGCACACATCTAAGTAGTTTGGCGAAACTTGCATGTGTTTTGGATTCTAACCACAGCACAGAGCAAGGTGACTTGCTGAGTCAGTGCTGTTCGCATTCAATCGATTCGAACGGATACAAAGTGGTACAAACGCTCTTCATAAACGCCGAAAATGATCATTTTGTTGCACGTCTCGGTTATATTGAGCCCCAAAACATGACCATACCTCCCGACCCAGTCCCTCCCAGCACCCAACTCGCGAAGTCAAAGACTCGAAAATCGGTTCGGCTGGGGGGATTTAGCCGCATGCGGCCAAAATCAGTTTGAATTGCACATTGCTAGGAGTTGTGGCCCGCGCACTCGAGCCGGTGCAAGCGGGATTAAAACCACATCCCACGGTTTTATCAACTCGCAGAAGCCTATCAACACGGCTAAATTTTCAATCGAGCCGTGCCTCGCTGGATATTCACTTGTTCAGGAAAGAAGCCGGAAAGCGTTGCACACGAGGGTATCTAGGAGCGCATGACATACGTGAGGTGACTCCAAATCGACCAGACGGCTCAACACAGCGTTTTACACGCACTACCACCCCAGCCTTTGCCATCTGTACCTAGCTTGCTCGACCATTTCATGTCGTCACTTTCTTCGTCTCGCACTCCAGGGGTCCAGAGAAGGATCTCGGTCCGAGGCGTTGCCAACGCGGGCACGGGTACAAGCGTTGCAGGAAGGTCGATGCTCGGTCCAGGTGCACATGGCGTAGTCCCAGTCGCAAACGATTCCATTTCAGCCGGTTCCATTCCGGCTGGCACCATTCCTGTGGGAGTCCTGTACATCCCCAGCCTACCAATCGGCTGGCCCAGCTCAGGAACCACGAGGGCCAGACCCCCGACTCCATCTTCAGCTCATCATACTGTTTCATCCTCGCGAGCTGGGCCTAGCAGCACCGGAGCTCCGCATCGAGGCGACCCTGGAACGCCGGCAGGCAGCAGACAACCAACGTATACGCACGTCGGTGCTGTTGTTGATCCTGAAGCCGTGTTAACCGAGTTCCTGACGATAGTTGCGGATCCCAACGCGGATCTTGCTCGCGCTAAAGCCTTCTTCACTACAAAAGTCCAAATGGCCAGCGAACAGGTTCATTCGAGACATACACAGGTTAAGCACACGACGGGGCAGTACAGAGCCAAAGTGGCTAACTTGGCACTGATCAGTGCGGCCGCGGCCGGACATATTCGAATCGTGGAATGGCTTCTGAAGGAGATCCGAGCGGACGTGACGTACCAAAACGAAGACAACTGCGGATTAACTGCGCTGATGGCGGCCTGCGATGTCGGTGCGTATGAAGTCGCGGAACTTCTATTGCAATTTGGTGCAGATCCCAATCAGTGCACCTTCAGTCCGTCGTATCTACTCAATCTCAGTGAGGGTGACACACCACTGCTCATAGCAACCTTCCGCGGTTACGGACAGCTCGCGGCACTTATCGTCCAACACGGAGGAAATGTAAACGCCGCCAATGCCGAAGGGAGCACCCCACTTGCATTTGCAGCTTATCATGGGGACGTGGCAACGATGCGGCTGCTCATCTCCTGTGGTGCAGATTTAGAGGCGGCGTCACAAGATGGGTTCACGCCGCTCATGCTGGCCGCACGAAATGGACATTCGGCGGCGGTAGGTTTATTGTTGCGTGCAGGTGCTCCACCCGATTTACGCAACCGAGGTGGATTTACGGCGTTAATGGCAGCTTGCCAGGCTGGCCATGACTCTGTCAGCACACCTGCAGATCATGACTACTCGGCCGAGGAAGGTGACATCCTAGCCGAAACCCAGCTTGAGAATGACGATGTAGGAGTCCCTTGGAAAGCTGCTGCTCAACTTCGAAAAGCACGTAACTTGACTCCATGGACTGTTCATCGTAGAGTTGATGCACTGAAGCTGCTATTGAGCGCAGGTGCCAGCCTCCACGCCACCTCCAATCGAGGCTCAAATTGTCTTCACCTAGCAGCGGCCTCAGGAAAGTTGACCTTCGTAGACGAGTTGCTTTGTCTACTGATCCCTAACGCACCAAGTCAAAATCCCTCGCAAGCTCGCATGGTAGCGCGATTACTTCATGCAAGGGATGATTCGGGTGCTCAACCTCATGATGTTGCTTATTCGCGTGGGCACTTTACAATCGCCAAGCGATTGGAGACTGCGATGGAATACCTTGGGGCGTTTGCAGACTTCGGTGGCGCCGTAAGTTCCAAGGAGTGTGATGGTGGTTCCGATACTACGTTAGATCCTGAGGTATCGCATACGACGGCTCATCAAGCAATGACGGAGGACGTGCCCCGAGGGGTTTCAAATTCAGAGCTTTACAACTTCACCATCGGAAATCACGCGGCCCGACCAACTCCCACCCCGAAAGACGCCCAAGGAACAAAACAGGGAGCAAGACGCCACGATCCAGCTTCTTACAATCCCCTTTCAAGCGGTCTGGGACTTGCTAATGAACTCGAGTCTATGAAGCAAGCGCGGATAAACGCTGAAATAGCGTTGCAAGAAATGATCCGGAAACACAACATCTCGGTCGTGGATACTGCGGCTCTTTTCCAATCCACAACATCTCAACCAGCGTCTCCCCCTCCGCGGGAACAGCCCAACGAGACTGCAGCAGGATCCGTGGATCCCGAGAGACTGGACCCAGAGCCGTCACGTCATGCCTCACCGGCCGCAGATCACGACAACGGCGATGTGTACAGCGAGTTGTCCGAAAATCTCGAGGTGGGTGACCTCGATTGGGACGAAGGTGGTATTGGTGGAGGAGAGTTTGTAAGCACGAATGAGGATGTGAACCAACCCTTTCCCCAAGAGCATGAGATTAAGTCTAGAGGTAGTCGTGCGGAGGAGCCAGGGGGGCGAGCCGACGTCAAGCGAGATGAACAAGCAGACGAAGAACTTCAAGCGTTACTGAAGCGCAGCCGGGAGGTTTTCGCTCGGCGTGCAAGAGAAGAAGAACTGGCCGAACTCCGAAGGAGACAACAACAGCTGGAAGAGGAAGAACGGAGCAAAAGACAGGGGCAGTCGAGCAATTCCAGGCCGAAGACGAACACGACAGATGGTAGAGATGGAGCTAGCTCTGCCGCTAAAACTCCTAACGCCTCAGAACAAAAGCAGTCAGCTACTCAGCAGCCCACGTCTGGACGTACTCCCAACCATACTCCTTCGTTCGCGGCCTGGTTCAGTGAGGTCTCTACATCACGCCTCGACAGCGAAGGAAGACAGGTTAAACCATCAACTCAGATTACACGGGAGGAAATGCAGCAAACGATGAAGGAGCTCAACGATGAGGGCTCCTTTATTCGCTCCATCTACGAAGATCTGCGGCAAGCCGAAGCGTTAGCAGCGTCAGGCAAGCTTTCAACCAAGCCTCGAGCACGGCCACAGATGGTCCGAACCCCACAGACGCTTGAGCGCCGCGGTTCAAGTGGTGCTTTCTCTCCAGCATTCGCAGAGTTCTTGACTCGAGTCAATGCAACATCTCACTCATCCCACCAACAACAGCAGGCTCCACAAGGCACAGCAAACAGCACGTCTCGTGTTCCTACGAAACGACTCTCAACAGTCGAAGCAATTCAACCGGCTCCGTTGATCGTCAAGATGCTAAAGCTGCTTCATAAGTTGTTACCCCCGGAAGATTCAGCGACGGGTCTACCGCTACAAGCCGCATATCCATTCGCGGCTGCCCTTAGCCCTAAATCTACTTTCTCCGAGATCAGACGTGCCTATCTTGAGGCCCTGAAGGTCGTTCACCCTGACAAGCAAGCAGCGATCGTCTTTGCGAATGAATCTGCAGAACAACGAAAGCTACGAGTGGAAAACTCAGAAAGGGCCTTTCAACAGCTTCGTGACGCGTTTAATGCATATCAATCGGCTTCTAGTAGTCGATAACAAATCTCTATGTACATAAAATTTATTCTAAGTGCTTTACTAAAAGAGCATAGAGACGCCTGCGTTCCTCACCAACGTGTTGTGTGAGGAGGAATGGAGTTTCCTTGCGTTGCTGTTAGTTGCTTTGTCTGCTCCGCGGCTGCCTGTTGACGTACAAGCTCCGCAACGCGCAAGATCTTATCAACCGGTTTGGCCTTGCGTTGCAGCCGGATTCGAGGATCATTCAGATCTGTAGGACATGAGGGACGGACCACAGTGGCAGTGCGTGATAGAGAGGATGAGTCGACAATGGGAGGGAGATCATGTCGTCCTGGCGCTGGAAGGGGCGCAGTAGTGCTGAAGGGGGTCGTGTGTGTTTGGGCCATCTGCGCAGCAGACACTCTAGCATCCGCTCGGGCTGTGGCGGGCCGATGGGTTGGTAAGAGAGGCGAAGTGAGTGAGCACGAAGCCTGAGTCATAACATGCTTTACAACGTGGTCCAGCGACTTTCGCTCTTTCTCGCGAAGTTCGTCAATATCGCCCCCCGCACCCGCTACTTGCGCCGATATCTTCCGCTTGTTTCGTGACTCCAACTCGATTCGAGCCAAATCTAAGAGACTTTGTTCACGTAATGTACTCGCGTGAGAACCGCGGAGTTTACGCCCCTGTGTTCCGGGAGGTGCTGTCGATGGAAGTATAGTCGCGGTTTGGCCGAAGGAGTCGTTGGAACCAGGTAGCATCGCCTGAATAGCAAGAGACGCCGTAGTACTTGTCAGACGAAGGGATTCGACGGCCTTACGGAATAATGACGTTGACGGGGCTTGAGCTTGTGCAATAGACAACGGTATTCTTTCCCATGGTTGTGTTGTCTTTTGGACGTACTCCGCGGCCAATGCAGCCTCTTGAACGTCAGCTGCACCCCCAGGCATATGCAATTTCGTTAAACTACCGTGCTCGACCTCAGGGTGTTGGTCATCACCGGATGCGCTGCCACTTGCATTTGCCGCATGGAGTCGCTGCAGTGCACGCTTCTTCGCTTCGGCAACAGCCCTGTGTCTGCGTCGTGCTTCTGGCGATAGGTATTGCATCAACAGCTTTTCACGCTCGGCCTCTTCAATCATTTGCCTTGCACGGCGACGCGCAGCCTTTTCTTCTTCGATGGCCTGCTCCTGCCTTTTGATCTCTTCCTCTTTGAGTGCCATAAGATGTGGAGGGAGTATGACTGTTCGTACCTGGAGTGGGACCACCCAGCCCTGCTCAGTCCGGATGAGCGGTTCCTCTTTGTCACGCACAGGAACATGTTGACGAGTGATTTGTGGAGGGTACCTTTGGTGGGGTAATGCCTCGACCGCACTGTGATAGGATTCCGGTAGTTGCCCGACGTTCTTGAGGAGGACCACTTCAGGGGAGTTAAGAGTCGATTCGTCCGTGATGGTGCTATGCTTTAGTGCCCTTTCAATAAGCGCCTCTGTGCTTGCAAACGCAGACGGGGTCGTCAGCTCTCGTGCAACGTTTCGGTTTTCACGCTTTGACTCCTGGCGTATCAGTGATGGAATCAGCTGATCTTCCATATGCTCGACCGGCGCTGGATTGATCGGGTTGAACACATGCGAGAACATTTTAGGTACTTGAACACGTCTTTGAGTGTGAATGGGAGGCCTGGGCTCACTACCATCCTGAACGCCGGACGTTGCTGGGCGAGATGGTGTCAATGCTTGAAGTTGGTTGGTTTCACATTTAGGTACATCGGATTTACGGACTCTGAAACACGTTGCCAAACGAGGTGGAATCGGGGGCTGGATTCCGTTCTCGTCGTTCCGCCGGTCTAGTTCTAACCACTCTTCGAGGGACTGAACCAGTTGAAGTCGAGGTTTGGTGACGGACGAGTCTTGATCGGAGTTTGTCTTGCCAGACGGACTTGCCACACTGGGAGCTCGCTTGAGGGTTACTTCCTTGGACTTGGCTTGGTCTTCGTCGTCTTGTTTTGTCCCCCATCCCCCCATCGCTTGAACTTCACTACGCGTAGTTCGGTCGATAACGTCGCGTGACAAGCCAATACGCGTGACAAGCGGTAGCGCAGCCAGTTTAGGCATGCTTGGCACAGGGATTCGATTGCCATCCTGAGCCACTTTGCGTGAAAGCTTGCTCAGTACTGTAGTTAACATGTCCTTTGGGCGCTGTGAACCAACATCAGACGCCGGACCCGAGGCTCCGCGAGCAGTTCGCGGACTAGACTGGCGCAGCGCCGCACCTTGCGATAAGCGAGAACCCTGCGACTCGTTGGGGCCGAATTCAGTCGCCAATGATCTCGCCTCCATTGATTGTGCGGCACTTGAGCTTCCGTCAAAGTCGATTGCACCCTTAAACCCCGCCAGCAGTGTGGTTAGTTCTCCTCCAGCCCGTGCTTGCTCTGCCAAGCACTCTGCCTCCGCTGCTCTAATGTAAATGAGATCGCCACCCTTGCGAGCCTCCGCAAACCGCTTCATGTTTGATGGTGCCAATCGATAAATTGGATCGGGAATGCTAGGTTCCGATCGGTGGTTCGGGAAGGTGACATCATTTTGGATATCTGGAAGGATCCGTTCAAGAATCGCACTATTATTTGCTAGAGAGGTCAATAGGGAATAACCGAAGGGGCCTCTCTCAGACTGTGGCGGCCTAACGATGTTGGGAATGGATGAGTTTGTTCTTACATGCTTAGTGACGTCAGGTTGAAGTTCATCCTCTCCTGCCTGCTCTTGTTGAGCGCTGTTACTGCTTGGCTGTGTGGTCGCTGGCACTGCGGCACTACAGAGAGCAACTGAGGCTGATTGAGGCTTACCATTTCCACTTGGATCTACATACACAATGCCAACGCGAGGGGATGGTGCTGCAAGGAATCCAGGAAGCTCATCCTTTCCGTCTCCGGTTCTTTGGGCCTGGCCATTGAGCGGAGGTCCCTTCGGTACCGGTGACTTTGGCCGCAGTAAAGTTGCCGAGTACACTAATGCTGGCTGATTTTCTGTCACTCGTAGAAGCTGCTTTGTGTCAGCAAGCGGCAGAACCTCAGAACCCGCAGAAGGTGCTGTGGGGGCACTGGATTGAAGAGCCTGTCTGTAGCTTCGGATCAACATGCTTGTTGTCGCAAGCGGATTTTGCTTTGCGAATAGGGAAAGCACGGAACCGCTGGAGTGGTGGCTATCAGGAGCGACATCTTCCGCCGCAGCAGTAGCAGTAAGAACTTCATTGTGAACGTTACATGTGCATTCCTCTCTGGCTTCGTCTTCGGGCCGATCCAACCACTGCGAGGCTGTTTGATGCGCCACATATCCATCATCGCCGGTTCCACCTGATGGATCAGGGCTCACTTGACCAATAACACCATGTACAGGACAACGGATAACCACAGCTCGGGGCGTCTCTTGTTGATGGGAGGTCGAACGGACCGAGTTAGCGGAGACAGCGACACTGCTTCCTGGGACACGAGCGTCCACTCGGCGTTTGTGATTATTTAAGATGAACTCTGCCTGTAGGTCCTTGCTTCGGCGAGTGTACCAGCGCTCCTGGGGTTCGTGAACCTTTGCCATCCTCCAATCGGCTGCCAACAGACTCCGAGCTACCTTTGGATCTGTCAGTCCTAGGCGAATGGACCGCGCTTTGGCAGCCACTTTCGCACGGCGTTTGAGGGCAAGTGTTGCTGCTGCAATCGATCCATTTGAACTCGATTGAATAATACCACCAAAGCCCCCAGTCCTAGAAAACTTCGGCTTAGACAGCGAGGTTTTTCGTAAGGGAATCACGACAGTTTGGGAACCAGGGGCACGGTAGAAGATAATGCCGTTGTCATTCTGCAGAGTGATCTTCTTTCCTATTCTGCGGATCCGTTTTTGCGATTCTGACTTGAACGAAGTGCTCCGACCCAGCAATCCAAACTTCTTTGATCTCAACGAGTCCAATGTAGGAAATCGGAGGTCTAAGGATAGCAAGGATTGTTGAGATCTGCTACCTGACGACTTCTTCTTCGCCCGACTTGGTAGGTTCAAACGATCTTCTTGGCCTTCGCTGGTGCTTGGTCTGCGATCATCGTCTTCATCGTCGAACACGGTATCGACTACATCCTCGTCACTTACGGACTCGGAATCCGAAGACAAGTCAACCTCTTGATCGTCAATATCGTCCAACTCGTCAGCACCATCATAATCAGAGTCATCATCGTCATCGTCTTCGTGGACAGGTTTGCCTGGGGTCGTGGAGTCATTATTATCCACATCCGAGCTTTCGTCGTCATCAGAGTCCACTGCAGCAATACCAGCAATCGCACGGGCAATGTTTTTCGCTCGTCGTTTTCGGTTAACTTTTTGACGCTCGCGGCGAACAGCACCGCGAACGACAGCAAGTCGGACGTCGTCACCAACTGCAAAACCTCCAGCGAGCGCTGCAATCGAACCGCGGTAGGTCTCAAGCGCGTTTTGTAATACTGTGTGGGATGTTCCTGATTTCGCCATCCGCTGGAATAGTAGGCCTCGGTTGCCGAGTCCTGCAATCTCCATCAGCGATTGCGTAATATCTATGCCATCCTCAGCTTGAGTTCGAATTTGTCTCCGAAGTCGTCGCCTCGTCTCTCTTACCCATCTTCGACGCTGATTGCGGTGCTCACGAATAACTTCTAGTACTGCCTGACGATGCGCGGACTCGACTTGTGGATGGACCGCACTGGACGAAACCGCGACATCTCGCATAGTAGAATCCGCACCGTTGCTATCCTGAGCTACACCGGACTCTGCCGATGAGGCGTATCCAATGGCTGCCATGGAGTTTTTGTGCTTCTCACGCAGTACCTTGCGGTACTGACGGCGTAATTCGCGCCTTCGCTGCCAGTTGAGCATTGCGAGCTCCTTAGTTGAGTGTGCCAATTTGACGGCCACGCATCCGATCCTGCCCAATTCATCACGCATCCGATTTGTGAGGCGCTTTTGACTCTCGCTAGGGACAGGCCCGTTTAGTTGGTAGTTGTGGCGAGACCCAGGAGTCTGCCGGTCTGCTGCCCTCTCCTGCTTCATTCCCAATAACGTCGACCACGATCTGGCTCCGGCATCCTTGAGTCGGTCAGTCACATGATTGAGTTTCAGCTGCACCGCTGATGTCGCGGAAGGAGCACGCCTGATCAGTGAGTTCACAACGTCGCACGGCACCAGAGTGGCCGAGTCCTCGCTTTGCTCTTGGGGAGTTGGTTTTGCTGCACTCGATCCCGCTCCCATTGCTGCCGGGGCTTGAACGTGCGTAACTTTGGATGTGGTATAGTCGTGGGAAATAAGCTTTGACGTGGTCGCTAAGTCTCTGCGTCGTGCAAGTCGGAAGTCCTTTCGGTAGAGCGATGAATACACCCTTCGATGGATGATATCTCGCGCCGCTGCAAGCTCCTGACACAGCTGAGTTTGCGCTTCACCTCGACGAATCACCGCCAAAAACAGGCTTGCTGGGATCGCAAGGAGGGCGATCGCTTCTTTCGTTCCCTTGACCCCCACGCCCTCAGAGTCATTCGTACATACAATCGCCGCGGTGGAATGACACCGCGATTTGATTACATCCTCGAGGCCGATCAAATCACCCTCACCAAGGACTCCCAAAGTAACACCTATTTGTGGATACACAGGGACCGTCGCTCCAGTGCTGAGGCGGATGACCGAGGATGGACCAGAGGCGATGGAGGCCGCAGCAGATGGTGGAAGACTATCTGCTGCTGCTGCAGCATTTGCGGCAGCTGCTGTCGCTGCAGACGCCGCGGCGACTTCATCAACGTCCGTGCGTGCCTTCGGGCCGTGTGAAAGACCAGTATGGGTAAGGAAGTCTGAATTGGCACCCGGAGATGTTGAGATGATAGAGGGAATTGTACTAGGGAACCGAGGGGCGAAATAGCTGCCTTCTTGATATTCCTGAACCATTCCGGAACTCGTTGCCTGGTTTTGACGAGAGTTATCACGGTTTTCAGAGTCGTGAGCAACTAAATTCGCGTTGTCGTGTACAATTTCTGGTACGTGCCCAAGAAGCTTACGGGCACGAGTTGGGGTTTCTGAGTCCTCGTTTGATGCCAAGCTTAGTGCAGCAGCCGCCTTCGCTTTCAACGTGGAGTCAGGTCCTAGCGCAGAGGGTGGCTTGTCGGTGCCGCCTCCTGATCCTCGAACGATACCTCGTATGGACTCATCGTAGCCTAGTGCGATGGCGATGCTTCTCACAGCCATGGGTGCTCGCACAAGGGCCCGAACTGCTCTTTGAGCGTCGTACTCCGGATTATATAGCTCGACCAGCTCATGCGGGTTCCCACTGACTACCCCTGGGCTCGCAACTTGCGTCGTGTCGATATGACTAAGGTTCTCACTCGAAGCGGCGCTGTGCTGATGGGTTAACGCCTGCGACGTGAGCATTGCTGACTTTCTTCGTGCGATGGCATCCTCACCGAGAAGTAGTTTGGACGCCGAATCAACGGCCCCTCGATAAACTCTTGCAAGGTTAGTCGCAGATGTTTGCTGCAAATGCGTCAAAATCGCTTGGCTCGAGAACGATTCAGAGACAGGCACATGGGCTTCGCCAGGCTTCATACAAATAGGAGCTTCTAAATTTGTCTTGCCCTCAGATAGTGTTGCATCGGTCTCTTCGAGCGCTTCATCTTGGGCTGGATTGTTGACCTCAGCGTCACTTTGCAATCGGGCAATCGGCGCTGACGCTGTGGATACATCCTTGTTTCGGTACAATCTTGAAGTATCCAAGTCAGGTGCCGGGATAGCTAAAGGGGGCCACGTTAACGCGACTAGCTGTGTGATTGTCGGTGGAGGCAAGATCAATTCGCGAAGGGTACCTTGAATAACGTTTCCAGGTCCGATGTACGCGGTGTCAAATTTTACAATTCGCGGTTGCAACTGCTGTGGCAATGACGAGGATGACGTCGTGATTATGGATGGGTTTCCTTCAGTTACAGTGCTACTCTTAGTAGGATCAAGAATTTCACTATGTTCCTTGGATCCGTTCTGCGGGCTTGAGGTCTCGCTGTTCCGATCATCCCAATCGCTTGCCGGGTCATTTGTGTCCGACTCTGCACTCGGGCTTTGAACCACACTAGAATCCTTTGGATCCTTGTCGATTAACCCCTGCTCATTCCAGCTGAGGGTGTGACTTTCGCTCTCGGGATGGTGTCGAGGAATAAGATCAGCGGTTAACTGTGCTTGCTGCCGTAGTGCCGTCTCAAAGTGGTGGCAGGGCTCCGGTTCTCCTGAGCCGCGTGGAAAGTGTTCGGCAGTATATATCCTTTGAATTTCGTGAAGCAAGGCATCACGGTGTAATTGAGACTGGCGCTCTTCGAGGGATGGTGTTTTGGTTGTAAACTTGACACTTGCATCGTGGACGAGTAAGCAATGGCCTTTCTTAAGGAAATAAATATAGTCTGGGATTTGGTTCTGCCTGAAAACAATGCTGCCTGAAGGTACGGTTAATGGTATTACATGCTGACACAATGTTGCAAGCTGCTCTTGTCTCATTGAACGGAATATAATGTGCTTTGAAAGCTCTTCCATGATCTCGTTTCGATCTGACCTCGCCTTCGAGATGCTTGAAGCTTCTAATCCTGAAGCCGTTACCTTGGAAGCAGGATGTGGTAGTGTTAGCTTTGGCAGATTCCTCAGCTGTACCGTGGCCATCGAGGGGGACGCAGGCGTGATGGGCGGCGTTAGAGCTGTCGTAGGTGTGAAGGTAGTGGAATCTACCCCTGAAGCGGAGAGTGGGGCCTCCGCTGGTCTGTAGTCCTGCATCTTCGGGCTACACCACGCACGGGGATACTACTTAGGCGTCAGTCACTCTTGCTATCTGTTAGCTTGATCGTCTCACTGAACCGTGTGCGTTGCCCTCCTCACTCTGCCTCTCAGTCGACGAGTCCGTTATACCCTGCCCGCTTGAGCCGTTGGTCCTGGTACTGGGGGTGCACCAAACGCGGTGTGCACGCCGTAGAAGAGCTAAGCTGGGCTACGCGGAGGGGCTAATGGCCCCTGGGGGCCACTTGGCTCAGTCCTCACGTACCTACGGGTGGCGGTACCCGCTCTCCGGCTCAACAAAGTTTGCAGTAACTGTCGGATAGGCGTCGGTTTCGTATACTTGCTGTGTGTTGGGGTAGATTATTCAGGGCGCAATACATTCGCCGTGGTACCAAACAGGCTGCTGGTGGATTTTTGTGCGCGTTCCACACACTCGGTATACCACCTCTCGGTGAACTATCCGTTACTTGACTGAGGGCGCTCCTCTCAGAGCGCGACTTTCGGCGATTTACGCGCGATCTGTGGGGCCTGGGCGGTATCTATCCTTGTCAATAGATATACCCAGCACGTATCTTCTCGGCTCGTGTGATTAAAACCTGGGTCACGCTGTGTACCCCCAGGAAAAGACGAAACACGCGCACGTGGAACAGTGTTGATTCTTCTTTTCCAGAATAGCACAACCGAGGCGCGCTCGGAGTTTGTGGATTTAATAACGCATTGATTTGGCGTAGAATACGTTTTACAACTTAGTGCTACGGTCTGTTCTACGCAGCACCTACTAACAAGCCCAAATGAGCCGACTTGTTGGTTTCATGTACGTACCCACCTTCTGCCATATTCGCTATTTGCCCGGGTTCCTGGTCTACTTGCCGCAGAAAACCACGAAATACCCACTTGCACTATCGAGCGTGGCTTATAATGCTCATCCAAATCCCTCTGACACCCCACCCACTCCAGCCGATCACTGTCGCAGACCCCCCTGGAGAGCGCGATCGACCAGGTGCTGGAGGACCCGGATCCTTTTCCCCTGGCCACGCGGCTCGGGGCGTGTCTCAGATGCGCCTTGGATAGTGATCCAATCGAGAACGCTTACGAGCAGTGCGTCTTCCAGTTGATGAACGTCATCACAGAGTACGGACTCAAGGCCAAGCAGCCGACGCCTCTCGAGAACGACCCGGACGTCAAGGGTGATCGACGTGTTCTCCATGCACTGGACTTGCTGCGATTTTTCGTCCTGGGGTTTGCCGATACACGTAATGAACTTTACGTTTCTTCACAGACAGAGGCCAAGATGGTGGGCCCACCCAAAATCACAGACGCCAAGTTGAGTACACATGAGGACTCGAAGTACTTTGTTGTTGAATCACATGAAGAGAGAGGACGAGGTTCTAGCCTCAGTGAGCGCTTACCTGGGCCACAATTGTTGCCTGTCGCATATCGCTTCTCACAGGGTGTAGTAGGGTTGCTTCTGCAGTATCGCGGAGAGATTGAGACTCTGGCTCTACCAGTTATGAAGGCCCATCCCAAGCTCGCACAACACTTTTCCACAGCCATCGTCGCTGCAGAAGGACAATCACCAAACCCTGCAAACAACGAGCAGCAGGGGAATGAGGTTGTCCAGATTGCAAGCGAGGATCACTCATTGGAACTGTTAAGTTCGGTCACAGGCGCAAGGCCGGTCTCAGCAGCGGCACTGTTGCTGGTGATGGACGCTGTGAACCGACATGGCGCACAGGCGGTCCATATCCGTCATAAACTGACGGGGCTCGGTCCTCCCCCGCCAATGTGCAGTCTTAGTAGTGCAGAGCAGGAGGGTGCGGGAGCTGCATCACAGACCAGTTTCGATAGTCGAAGGCGTTCCCTGTCGACCCTCCGAGGTACCTCGAACGTCTTGGCCAACATGCTGTTGCCGACACACGAAGTAGGTGTTCAGCGGCTTCTGGCGACTCTCCCTAACTTCGTGGACGCATACCTCCAGCTTGCCCCAAACAAGTAACAACCCCCGTCATTGTTCGCCGCCACAGGCGCATACAAACCATCCGGCTAGTATGCTACTAATGTTGTATAATTCTTGAAAAGCTGTACATGTATTACTGTAGTAAAAGTGTAAAAGGCGAGAAAGCGGGCACATGCACACGCACGTGCCTACGAGTTACTGAGACGCCACCGCTCCATGCATTCACGATCCACCAGAGTGGCGAGGATCTGCAGCGCCGGTTGTGCCTTCAGCAGCATCCATGTCACACTTCGCGGCCCCAGTCGCGCCAGCTCCAATACGTCAAAAAGTTTGTCAAGTGGAAGCATTTGAGTCGTGCTCTGGCTGCGGTCCCATTGGAAACGAGTTCCTCCTTTGCCTTGCTGTTGGCCCAGCATCGACAGAATCGGTGTGAAAACATCTTCATGAGGCACACTTGAGGTCGCGCGTGAGAGATCCAAATGTGGTGTACTTGCTGCTGTTGGGGAAAGCGATGGTGTGAGAGGGGGTGAGGGCTGAGGTGTGGACTGTAACGACTTGGAGGTGGGGTGTGAGCTGTCATAAACTTGAACAGACGACACAGTAAGATTGGTTGCAGAGCCCGCAGAAGACGACGACGAAGAGAACAGCATGTTGATAATAGGGAACCTCGGTGCGGGCTTGTAATCTGAATGCTCAAGGCACAGCGTCTCGGCCAGTGTTAAGTCGTTCCGCAAGGTGTTCAACGCGACCTTTGCTCGCTGCTTGAAGTACAGATTCTCACAAGCTCGTTCCAAACTCAGTGTGAACGCAGTGATACACGCTGTCTGCGCATCAATGGCATCGAATTGAGAAGCAGAAATCAGCGAGAGGAATCGAGCGCATCTGGAGATCCATCGGACTGCCGTTAAGATAGTTGACTGTTCAGCGGCTTGGATTGAGGCTCGGTTTGCGACGAAATTAGACGAGGATGCCCTTGTGGAACTTGATCGGCTAACCTCTGTTGTTATAGCTGGGCTATCACTCAGGCTCACCGACCTTACAGTCGCAGTATTAGGATCGCTACCTGCATCACTTGCCGAGTCCGAACGCTTCTTTCGTATTGATGTGATCAAACTGCCAAGTTTGGACGATGATATGGAATCTGCGAGACCGGCAAAAAAGGGCCGCTGCGACTGCAGTCGATTGATATCGTCTTCCACGAGTGTGAAAAGCAGATCTGGTGAAGAGCTTGAAAAGGCCTTTTCCAAGACCTGAATGTGTGGCAGGATGAGCTCACAGATTGGTGTAAAGGGCTTGCCTAGCGCCTCAAGCAGCTCTAACATCGAGTTCGCCAAGCGTAGGAAGGAGAGACAACGAATGCTAGTGCCCTCTAGTCCCAAAAGACGAATGCCATTGTCATCGTCTTCGAGTCCTTTGGCGAGGATCCTCGCGCGAGTGAGCGCATCGGCCTCTGGATCAAAAGTTCCAAACACTACATCATACGCGGATGCAATTAGATTGGACATAACATGACGCAGCTTGCTCGGAGTGAAAGGCAGCACCAAACTAACCGGCAAAGAGCCTTTGAAGCGGAACTTCGTCGAGCGGTGTTTCGCCTTCCTTGTAGGCTCGTGGTGGTCAGGGAGAGAATTTGCATAGGAAGGCATCCAATTCAACGAGCTTGCTAAATGTGGCGCACGCTGGCTGATCGCCTGGTGGAGCTCATCAGCTTGCTGAACGAGATCGGAGTTGATGTCTATTCCACCAACAGCCTTATAGTATGCGATCGCGCGTGCGAGCTTTGGGAGTCGATGAGTAAGCACCTCCTTTACGGCAGCCTTAACAAGACGTAAGGAGCTCGTGTTTAGTGGCAACACTGACGTGCTATAGCCTGGAAGCGATTTGGCAGCGTATCGGAAGGCCCTCAGTACGTCGTGTTGGTGCGGGTCTCGATCAGCGGTTTCGTTCGGGTCGAACAACAGATAGCGAACGGTCGCGCCGTCGTCTGCTACAGAGGAGTATGAAAGAACATTTGTGGGATCGTTTCGATTACCCGCTAAACTTTCGGCATCCTTTCGCAACTTCAGCGCCCAAATGCTAGGGAAGAGTGTGCGGGACCCATGACTCGCAATCGCCACTGCAGCAACTCGCCGCATAATCGAACCGGCCTGGAACGGCTCCACAAGCGGCACAACGCGTAGTAGCTCGGTTGCTACGCTCAGTAGCTTGTGCTGGTCGAGATATTCATCAGCCGAGATCCCACGAGAGTGAGGATTCGTAAAAGCTGCTCGAATTGCGGCGCGGTCGAGATGCGTAATCATCGCCATGGTTTTCGGGTTCAAATCGCCTAAGTGCGCCCGTACAGTCGATAATGCGTCGGCAATCCTTTGGGTAGCGTTTAACACCTGAACAGGCTGAGCGATCGTTCGTGGCGGTGCTAGCTTAAAGAAATCTGCAGAGAGCACATCACCAGCTGTGAATCTAATGTCTTTGCCGAACCTGGATCCACCAGGCATCATTGCGGCCTCAAACAGTGGAGATGATCCAGCAGTTAGTCTTTGCTTGGCATATCTTCCATCTAATCCGGGCTTGAGCAGCGTCGCGTACAGAGAATATGGTACAATGATCGTGAAGCGCCATCCGTTTAGTGGACGGATTGTTCTCAGCTTGATGACATGCGAGTAGTTCAACCATATGTTCGTTCGCTCAATGGAGCCACGCGAGTTATTTTGCGATAGTGCATAACCCTTCGCGCCGAGCTTACCCTGACGTCTATCGATCCTCGTCTCGAGCGGAGGCATAATGTCAAAGGTCAGGTTCTCCAGGCGGTCGAATGAGTTACCACGAGCCCGTGGCGACTGGGTGGCACTAGCTCGCGGGTGCGTCTGAGCTACACTGGTCAAATTCTTCGGTAAAACTGCGGTTTTTAATGAAGCGTCAACTGCGGAAATAAGCTCTGCCAGTGCTGATAGCCAGGCATTGGCTTGCTGGACATCGTTTGCTTCCAAGTCCACGCTTCCGTTCGGAAAGAGTAGGGAGAAGCATGCACGAGCATCTAGCATTCGCGGAGATTTGCGTAGTAGGATCGTAGAGAGGAAGCCCTGTTCAGTGCGTACCCGTGCGAAGCCTTTCGAAGAAGCACCTGTGGCAATACCCATGAGCTCGTCGATTCGATACGTAGTGGTCTTGATCTTGGATCGCGTAAAGAACCCAGCAAAGCCCGTCGGCTCACCGAAGCGCTTTTCGACGACACGATCGCGTTGGACACCCATCTTGAGTACGATACGCTCAGTGATTTGCACATTGAGTGTCTCATCAAAGTAGTGAGGATGATCCATTCCGGTTCCAAGCTCGGGGAATACCACAAAGAAGATCTTTTCCGTAGAGCGTTCAGTATGTCGCGTAAAGTATGCACCTTGGGTAAGCAGCTGATATGCCGGTGTAGAGATCCAGCTGCCCAGGACAGTCATGTAGGTCTCGCTAGGGTTCCTGAATGGCTCAGAGTTCCGACCTCGAACCTCATCCTCGATATCTTTCATGGGTTCTTCGAGATCTCTGCGGACTCTCCTCAAACATCGAGCCAGTTCCTTGAGAAGCTGGCGAACTCCTCTTCGGAACTTGGGGTCCTGAGCGAAAGCTCTGTACACCACGCCGCATACCGCAAAGGTGCATGCCGCCCGAATGAAGACAGGCACCAAGCTGAGGGTTCCGAAGATGTATATGTAAACCCCCAGGGCAAGAAGTCCGTAGAGGAGCGGCCTTACGAGCATCCTTGATCGGTTTGTGCTATCGAGGCTACTATCCTGGCTGCGTTCTCGCTCCTTGGTCCCGAAGTAGGTCTTAACAAGACATGTGGCAGCAGAGTCAGAAACTTTTTCTCTTGATATCGCGTGATATGGGGCGCAGGCCCAGACCAAATGTTAATGAATCAGTGCGCGTTGCAGGGGCGCGTCAGCCAGTGCGGTTGTCTAGGTGGGGACAAACCCGTGCTACTGACTTTGGGATCTTGTGGAAGAGTGGTCAAATTGACATTCCAGTTTGTGCGTTGGTCAGTCATTCCAGTCTCGAGGCAGTGCAAACCGATGCCAGCCAACTGGGATATGACCCGCAGTGCTTGGGGTGCTTCTTTCAGGGATATTGCTATCGTATCTCAAATGCATGTGTGCGAATAGGGTCAAATTGGCTTCTGTCCCTCATCACCCCCAACGAGTTACCGGGCTAACCTCTTGATGCACATGACATTTTGATAAATCCAGTCGATATGCTTCTGGCCACCACCTAGCCCATAGGTCTGCGCTCCCTTCCTTCCCAAAGACTCCTCCTTTCGCCTGCATTGAGCGAAATCCGAGGTTTCGACAAAGAGCATGGTTTACTTTTCCGAGTGTTTCTGAACTCGTCATAGAGTCAGTGCACTAAGAATCTAATCATATCATTTGCAAGATCAGTGCTTTGGCAGAGGTCCGCGACTGAGACAGCGGCGGTGCGCAGCATCTACCCTGGACATATCACTGCGCGAAAGATCCTCCCAGAGGTGCGACGAGACTTCCATGCTGTCCTCGGGTGACAGCAACGTGATACACAGTGGCGCGAACACATCCCATGATCACAACTCTAAGGGCGTCATCATATTATGCATTTTGGATGGACTAGGCGATCATCCAGTCGAAGAACTTGGCGACCGGACCCCGCTCGAACTTGCCAAGACTCCAGTCTTGGACCTGCTCACTGGTACGTTTATGTGCAATGACATCCTCTTCGCATGTATACAATTCTCCCACTGCGCAAAGCCAAAGATCTGCTCCTCTCACCTGTATACTCCTCTTGTTGCACATCATTGGTCCCATATCTTCACAGAACACGGACTTGTCGGACTCATGGATCCTGTCGAGCCAGGTCTGGCCTGCGGCAGCGATACGGCACATCTCAGCATTCTGGGATACGACCCACGGCTGTACTATGATGGTCGCGGCGCATTCGAATCTATTGGTGCTGGTCTTGAGATGGAGCCTGGCGATCTGGCTTTCAAATCTATCTTCTCGTACATTGAAGACATTTCCATGGACAAGGAAGCGGAGGGGGAGCAAGAGCAGGAAGAGGAGGGGAAACACAATTCTGCCCAATCAGATGCGTCCAAACACACAAGAACGATTGTTGTCCGGCGCCGATGCGCGACGGACTTTCGTGATTGGGGAGTTTGTCTATGTGAAGCCTTGTGCACACTGGATCCAGAGAACGGGCATCACTCTGGCGAATTAAAGCTTCCAGAAGAGTTCTCCGACGTGTCCGTTGTTGTCAGGTATGCAACTGAACACCGCTGCGGTGTCCGCATCCGTTCCTCGCTTGGGGCTTTAAGCGATGCCATCACAGGAACTGACCCACTCCGAGACGGCCTGCCAATTCAAGAGAGTAGGCCCGTCATCTCGTCTGATATGTCAGAATCCGCTCGACAGACTGCCGAACGCACAGCACGCATCTGTAATGCGGTGTCTAAGGAGTTTCGAAGGATCCTAACCCAGCACCCAATTTGCACCCAACGACTGAAGGACAACCTACCGTCTACAAACATTGTTCTCTTGCGAGGCGGGGCTGCGTGTCCCGAGCTGCCATCGTTTTATGATCGAACCCGGCGGCGTGCATGCTACGTTGCCCCGACCGCCGTGATCTCAGGGCTTCTACGTAGTCTGGGTTTCCATCGTATTGAACCTACTTCACCAGGGGCAAATGGCGAGGTAGATTCCAACTTGATGAGCAAGGCAGAGGCTTTGGCAGCGGCGTTTGGGTGGGCCGAAAGTGATGGTAACGGACGCATGTCCCCCACTGCAAAGCCAACATCACTCCGGTTTGACTTCGGTTTATTCCATGTGAAGGGTACGGATGAGGCGAGCCATGAGGGCGAGCCGCTTGTCAAGGCTCAAGTTATTGAGCGCTTCGATGCAGCCCTGTACGCATTGCTCCAATACTATGCCAAACACGCCGCAGCAGATGTCGACAACACACTACCTCCACTCACGATCGCAGTCACAGGTGATCACACAACTGCGTGTGGGATTCGAGATCATGTATCTGATCCTGTCCCATTCGTAGCAGCACGGATTACACCAACAATACTGCAGAAACTGCTCCTAATTTCCACCACTTCAGCTCCTTCAGAACCTTCCACGTCCGCTGGTGCAGATTCTATTGAGAGCTCGTACAAGTTTTGCGAGCGAACCGTCAAGGCGCGCAGCATTTCACCAACTTCAGGCCTAGGCAGATTTCCCGGTCAGGAAGTGGTTAAGCTGCTGTTGCAGATGGACTCTATGTAAATTAAATAAAACACCTCGGGTTTGTGTCATCCTGATGATATTTCTGTAGTCATCCCGTCTGCATGAGTCCAGGCACCCGTTTTCCATGTCATATTCCAGGCATTTGGCCAGATTCCATCTTCTCCAGCCGTTCCCAGTTTTCTCATCATCACTGGAGTTGAGCTTGAGCACCACAAAAATGCGTAGGATTGTCCAAAACAAGCTGATAGCCATGTGTCCCTCCCGATTTCTTGCATTACTCCACACCCGGGCACATTCGGGGGGGTCCACACCCCCCTGAGCTTTTCCCGCCAACACTTCGCCCCGGCAAGATTCGCGTGCCGGAGCCGGGGGTGCTGAAATAGGAGCAAGTTTAACATTTTGCACAATTGCGATAGACGCGATTTCAGGCCTGGGGGGTTGTATCTTTTGTGGAGATCTGGATCTTTACAGGCATCACACTGACATCAATTGTTCGCACCAGGTCGCTATCTGTGCATCCTTGCGCCACCCTGACAATTTCGACAAAATATCTTCGCGCCAGCGATCGCCCCGAAATGTTGCTGGTTGAATGTATGTAGCCAAGGATCTCACATGTGAATCGACCCAAATAACCCTTCATATACATTCTTTAGCCCACAAAACCACATGTCCGTGCCCACTGAGGACGTCAGCTGGAGTTTGTCCGACCGATCCTCAGAGGACATCCTTGTCCTGAGGCGGTCTCGCCGCAGCTCCGGCAGGGCGCAGACTGCTGGTGCAGGCGCTGGGACCGGATCTGGCTCGACTTCTAGTTCCTCTAGTCCTGCCGGCACCACCAGCACATCGACTAACTTAGTGTACGTATCGTTCTATTGACCACGCGTGCTTTCGCCCTAGAGGAAGCTTGGCTGAGCGGTCGGGTATGCTGAGGGAACTACTGAGTGAGTGCGCCTTTGAGTGGATGACTCACTTATGCTTCAACATCGCGTCAAGAGAAACTAGTGTTGGGCCTGCCATTGAGAGCCCACACAAGCAACCAAATACTGAGGGTCAGTTCCTGGAGCCAGGTGTGTCTGAAGCTCATCCACGGTTTCGTCCTTCACTTCCACGCGATATAGAAGCACTAACAGCACGGACTCCAAGTCAGTAGTAGGGGGCAACACATCTGTCCAATCAACCGCTAGTGCAAGTCCGACGACGCACACCACCACACAAAGCAGTAATGCTTCGACTTCTCGCCCAGGAAGCGAAGCATCCACTTCTTCATCATCCAGTTCCTCTTCATCCTCTTTCTCTTCGCGATCGAGCAAATCTAGTCACGCCAAGTCGGAGTCAAGCAAAGCCTCGTCTTCGAAAAGCAGCAGTGCCCGATCCAGTGGGCCGCTCAGCATACCTGCGGCATCAGGTGCTGCCGCATCTTCTTCAGGTTCAGGTCTCACGTCAAGTACAAGCGCATCCACAGCAGGCCATGCCACCAGTGTGAATGCAGGCACTACGCGTGCATTGGCTGTCAGCGCGGCTGCTTTGGGTGCCACATCAGTAGATGAGCTGCCTGCTGAAATTTTGGCGCGATTAGATCATGCCCGCGCGTTTAGGTTGGTTAGGGAGCGCTATGCGTATGTCCAAAAGCGCAGGAGGTATCGACGAAGACAGGTCTTGCTCACAACGAGACGCTGGCCATATGTAGATGCTCGTAATATGAACGCGTATCAATCATTCTTTAGCCTACCATCTGAAGTTACGGCTCTAATTGCGGATCGCTCAATTCAAGAGGTCGCTGCCGATCGCTGCGGCATTAATCTGTCCGAGATTCACGAGAAGGAGCTTGATCAACACAAGCTTCAAGGGTCTGTCCACGGTGGCGATGCCACGATTGACAGCCCCATTTCTGTCCCAAGCATGGGTTTGGTGTATCTGTGCTATCCTGGTTATGAGTTCACGACTTTCACAAACTGGCCATGCGCCATCGCACTCAAGCTCCTGGGTTCATCGAAATACTTGCTCCATTTTATCAAAGCACCGAATCCTGACGAGGCAGTCTTCTTGTGGAAGTTGGCAGTGCGCAGAGGCCATCCCGCACCACGTGTAGGCAAGCAGACTGTGAGATATCAGCAGTATGCCCAACAGCTCGCCGCTCACGAAGCCCTTTGTGTTCTATCTCCCGAGCAACTCGAATTGTACAAGGAGTTTGAGCGAACCGCAGCCCGTGCCGATATCTTCGGCTCATCAGCCGTCTATCCCTCGAACGCACTTCCTAATAAGTTAGAGGAGACATCGGCTGACAAGTCATCCAGAGATGCTTCATCAGAAGGTGTCCCAGCTAACATTCGGGCTATTGTAGACTTGGCTCAACTCAGTTCAGTCGTTGTCATGGGTGGGGTCTACTGGTTGCAAGTGAATAAGGTCGTGCGCTACCTGCCTCAGAATCCGTCATCGAGTAGTTCAAGTAGCTCAAACAGCCAGGTTTTCGAGCCAGAAGGTCAGAATGAGTCCATGGCTCTGGATTCAGGTGCTGACCAGGATCTTGACTCAACGAAGAGAGATTTTGTAGATGTTGTGGGAAATGACAATAATCTCCCTAGGACTCGGAATGCGTCATCACGCCCACAGATTGAGCAGCAGCCTACAAATCCAGCGAGCAAGAAAGGCAATCACAACCATCGCAAAACAGACCCTTCATTGACGTTTACGATGTTCGGACACCAATGGACGATGGATGGCAGGGACATTCTCCTGGGGTTGCAAACACCAGCCATCACTCAAGTTGAAACCCAAAGTGATCGTGAGTCTGCGAGTTCATCAACTTCATCATCATCGGCCACTCCATCTGATGCTACTACGGTGTCCCAGCCGACAACCGGAGGTCAGGAGAAGGAGAAAGTCCTCGTTTCGCACACTACTGTTGGAGACCCTGACGTGGCGATGTACTGGCCTTGCCAGACCTACGTCGTCTATGAGCGTGGTGTGGAGGTGAGTGTGACCAGTCATCGTGCTTTACGTCAGTGGTCGAAGGATGCGCCATTCTCTGCAGGACCTAATGATATACCTGATGTCTCAGTCGACCTCCCAGTCGATCCTTCTACAGGACGTATCATTGAATTTGTGGCGGTTCGGCTCTGCGGAACTCATGATCTGTGCGTTGCGCCCAGGTCCGCCCTAAGTTTATTTGCAGAGGAGTACGAGCCGTGTATGAAGCAATTGTTTGGCCTGGAGATAACTCGTAAGAACGGCGCCTTTGATCAGCAGTTGAAAGCGCTTTGGAAGCGCCTCGAGCGTGCAGGGGTAATGCAAGCGAAAGCAGCCGGAAAGAGCCGTAAGTCGAGCATCTCGCCTGAACTTGCTAAGCAGTATGCTCAGCTTGAACAGCTCTTGAGGCACCGTGCGAATGCCAGAAAAGCACAAAAAATGGCTTTGGCTGAGGCACAGGAGGCCTGGGAGCGCATGCATGTTGGTGATGTAAGTTCACGAAGGCTGATCACTGCAGCATCTGTTCGCGTTATCAAAGAGCGCCAGCGTGCATTCCATGACCTCGCCTTAGCAATTGGGGCTCTAGAAGAGCAGAGGAAAATTGCGACTAGTGCCATTGCCGAGGTTGTTCGCGTCGTTGCGGAGGAGGTTCAGGCTGAACGTGTTCGCCGAAAATTACAGGCGCTATCGACTCCAGGTGACCAGTCAATATGTGCGAAGCAAACTGACAGCAATGGACGGTCAAGTCACCAATCTTCATCAGCACAAACTTCACAAGACGTTGGATCTCGTCCTGAGGCCTCGTCACTTGCCCACGTTTTGAGTCAATTTTGTGCTTCATACCGTGGTGATGGAAATTCATCGCAGGGCAACAAACCATGTGGTGCTCGACGAACACTGCTTTCTCCTGAATCCGCCCCATCAGTGGACATGAGCGGGTCGAATTCACTTAGCCAAGTACCATTAGTTGTGCTTCTGCTAATGGCCGGGGCGAGGACTGTGGCAGGGGCGGAGTCAGCCGTGGTAGAGTCAAATCCAGTGACCGAACTCCTGCGAGCGCTTGGTCTCACGAATGGAGGACAAGGTAGAGCTTCGAAATCTACCCACCCATGTATGATCGACAACATAGCAGCGGTTTTGACGTCATTAGGCATTGATAGCGCCAGTATGCTGAGTGCAGCGCGCAAGAAAGACTCCGCTGAGGGAAAAAATGGAACTTTAACTTCGACTCCCTTCCCCTCACCTGAGGTCGTCGCCGCAGCCACACCTTTCTCTCCCTATGTACGAAGAGATACAGATTTGGCACCAGATTCGAGCGAGTTAGCTCAGATTGAAAGTAGCATCCGACTTCGCATAGTTGCGACGCTGCTAGACACAGCAATTCCGGAACACGTGTCGATGAGTCCCAAGCTTAGTCGAACTGTCCAAACTCCATCAAATGCTTCAGGCATCGTGTACAGAATTCTGAATGGATTTTTGCCAAAGCCGTCTGTCGAGCAGGTCTACCACAAGCTGAAGCTCTACTCTAAGAATGCCGACATTCCGGCATCGTCAGATCGTGGTGGAGCGGCAGTTCAGACCTTGACTAGTTTCCCAAGAGAAGTTCTCGAGTTCGCGTCGATCGCCACCTCACCCTCGGTGAAGGGACCGTTACCTGAATTGTCTGCCAGGCAAGCAGCAGCGGTAGCTTTCGCAGCAAAATTGATTGCAGATTTTCTCCGGTTCCGTGCAAGAGCCGTTGCCATCCACGCGTCGCCAACCGAGGTCGAGTCCATGCAGCAGACTCTGTTCGCTACGCTGCAGAAGATCCAATCATTCCTTCTCCAGTCATCAAAGCAATCGAAGGGATCTGACGACGTCGTGCAACAAAGTCTCCCAAAGTTTGACCTTAAGGAGATGTCTATGTTCGGATCGCGGGTGAGGCTGGAGACGAGATCGGATGCCCCGGTAGTGATTGACCATTCGGCTCCCCCACTTACGCTCACAGAGAGCGACCGAGGAGGTGAAGGCACGGACCTCTCACCTGAGTGGTTTGCGTCACTCGCTCAGGGATCCCACAAGCTCGCAGCATTAATGAGCGGAGCAACTAAGTCACCCTCTTCATTGAGCACCAGTTCGAACGAATTGTCACAATCCAAGCAATCAGCCTCTTCGCTTATCACATCGGCGGCAATCGAGTGCTATACATATGCGCAGATGATTGCCCCGCTTCTTCTTCAAGCCTCAGCTGCCGGCGGTGTTCTTTCCCCTCTCAGTTTCATTGGTCGTGCTCTGTACATCTTCTGGCCTATGGACAAAGCGTGGTATCGATGTCGCGTTCGACAATTCAACGCGGAAACTCAACTGCACTTTGTCATCTATGAAGACGGAATGACCGAGTGGGTAGACCTTATGAAGGATGTCTTCGTGATTGCTGACGATGAGGCGGATGCATTGTTCGGTGTGCCATGGAGGCGGTCAAAGGAATCAGTGCATTTGTTGGAATCGTCCTCAAGTTCTTCTTCATCGTCTTCCAAGTCGACTAATCGGGGGGTATGTAAATTAGCGGGTCTTGAGTCCGAGGACGAGGAATCAGAAGGAATGCCCGATGTGGATCAGGCTGATGATATGAAAAGCATTGAGCCTGGTTCCATCGATGCAGAGTTTGCGGCGGTACAACTCCCTGGTGACGACGACGGCTTTGACGACTATGATGACAATGCACAAGAGGAGGCCAACACAGAGGACGACCCAGAAGCGACTGAGTCAGAATCCGAGTCTCAAGATTCGTCCAACAAGCGTCCGCGAACTCCACCTAAAGGTGGCATTGGAATCCACCCCTCGGGTACTGTGGTCACGTTCGTGCAGGACCAGTCATCATCATCACCAGCATCGTCATCATCATCGTTGTCGTCGACTTCGTCCTCTGGACCATGCCACACAAGCAATGGAGTACCTCTCCCAACTGCAGTCGATTCATATCTGTCGATTAAACTCGATTCGAGCTTAGCGAAGCCCATGGACGTTGAAACGCTCCGCAAGTACTTGGCCCGTGCTCATGACAATTTGAGGCTCGTAGAAACTGGAGCACCTGGTGTTGATCCGCTTCCAACCGCTCTTGATTCAGATTTTGAGTCCGATTTCGAAGAGGAGCTGCGCAGAGAGCACGAAGCCAATACTGCATTTGCGCGTCAGACTCGACAGTTCCGTCGAGCTTTGCGTAAAATTGGCGCCCAGCTTGTTAAGCAAAACGGAACGGACTCAAACGGAGTTGAAACGTGCGGTCTACCTGAAGAACTCTCGGATTCGGATTCCGAGGATGAGGATTTCACCTCCTCCGTGCGTTTGGTGCCACCCTCCCAACTGAATGCCCGCACAACCTTGGGTGACAGTCCTATTTCAAAGGCACATCAGCGCGACATGAATACCCTTGCCTCGCCGTCTTTGCAACAGATCCCATCCAAGGATGACCCGCTTGAGGTTCGTAAACGGTGGAGATCAGCCATTCGCCATGAGCGGTTACGACACCAAGGTGCGGTAAAACAGTGCTGGGAGTGTGGCGAGATCCATTCAGCAGCACCTGAATTCGTCCACACAGGTTTTGCGAACGATCGTGATGGTATCGGGTATCATCCCGTAAGTGATCTGCAGGACGCACTGCGTTGCGGCCGATGCGGAAGGACCTGCCACAGGAGATGTTTCCGCCTATTTGTCCAGCGCACACTCGCTGCCATAGCAAGCGTTGCTACGGCCGCACGTGATGGCATTATCCGGAAGCGTCAGCGTGCCATTGAGGCTGCAGCGAAGGTCGTGGCTGCCGCAGGTGGTGAGGCTGGCGCAATTGCTATGCATTATTTAGGCATGCCTATTCCGCAGCCCTTATTGAATCAATTGGTCCAGCAGCATCTCTCAAATACTACTCGTCGCAAGGGATCGCTCACACCACAAGAAGAATCAATGCTGCAGGCAGCAATTCTAGCTAACCTGACCAAACGCATCAAGACCGACCCTCTCATCCATCCAATCGAAGAAGATATTCTGTTCACGCCGACGGGCCACAGCGCAGCAGAGCAGCGTCAGCTGTACCAAGTGTCCTGGAGACTTCGATCTAACCTCCTTGCCTCGGCAGCGTGTGGCACGTCAGTTCCTCAACTTGAGTACCCGCGTTGTCCACACTGCATAGGTTGCGAGCATTGCGGATCAACGAACGAACCCGAAACCATGCTAACCTGCGATATCTGCGAGCGAAGATGTCATGTTAAGTGCTTGCCAGAGCATGCAGATAAAACGACTTCCGAAGCGACGTATCTCGCACATATGGGGCGAACAAACGGATGGATTTGCTCCGATTGCAGTCTCTGTAGCAACTGTGGTGACATCCACTCGAGCCCAACCGATACATGTACTACAAAGGTCCCATTGACGCTCAATCTTTCAGGGCAAATCGAGTCGCATGATATAGCTGATGAAGAAGGTGACGAAATGGCAGACTCAATCAAATCCTCTGACCAGATGTCAACCTCTGTACAGGAGGGAGCGAGCACAGAAAGCTCGATGGCTCGGCCCCAGGAAAGCGACGAAGCGATGGTCGATAAGCCAGGCTCTGCAATTTTGCATTCAACACCATCAGACACGCTCAAGACTGATCTAGCCTCTGCATTGGTTCCCAAAACGTGCTCGAATGATGCAGCCAATCCCTTTGCCCGCAGACAGAAGGGCATCATAGATATTGATCTCCTTCTTTCTCTACCTGAGAAGGCCGCGCTTGAAGTCCTCTTCCCAGAGGTCATGGACCATCCCGCGTCTACAAAAGCATCGGCACCTACGAAAGGCACGGATGCAAGCGAGCGCGATGCTGTTGTCTCTGCCGGTGAAGATGAGCGGAGAGCAACTCCCACCGAGGGATATCAGATCTCGATGACAGCTGAGATGACCCTTGCGCGGGCTATTCGCTACTTCTGCCGATTTGGAGATTCAGTGCTGTTCTCAGCAGGCGAGGAGACCCACAACATGCTCGAACCTCATCGATCAACCGCTATCCAAACGGCTCTTGTCTCATCGCGCACCGGCCGCTCCATGCTTCTTCGTCATGGCATTTCAGCCCTCACAACAGCGTTGAACGCAATTCCAAACGCAGCCCGATACTTCGAAATCGCGGTGCGATTGCCTTCCTTGTCACTAGCCCGCCCGATTGATGCCGATGATTCTACCCCCAGGCCGATCATATCAGCGGTAGCGTACGAAATGGGCCTTGGTATTGGGCATACGGACGCACCGGTCTGGGAGATGCTTGCCAATCTGATGGACAACACTTTAGTTCATATTCCTACGTTCTGGTATATGGGCAAGTTCAAGGACTATCAGGGTGCTACATCATCTGACACTGACATAGGATCAGAGCTCGAATACTCAGGAAAATCGGAATCGGTCGAAAGTGCCCAGAGAGAATCAAATTCAGATGCCATATCATCTTCGTCGACTGCTGAGTCGGCAACCATTCAATCACCGCTTCGCAACAGTCCACATACTAGCAATCATATTCCAAGTTCGCCTGGCATTAAAAGCGCTGCAGGTCGCAAGGACGTGCCGGCACCGTTCCGAAGTGCCAATATGACGAGGCTGGCTCAAGTCGCCCTTGACGCAATGTTGACCACAGTAGATATCTCGCCGTATGCTAATCTGCTGAAGAGCATCGAACGACGGCAGATTACGCTGGCGCGTGCCGAAGCGTATGAGCAGATGCCCCCTCCGCCTCCTCCACCTCCTCCAATGGACTACACAACGTTGTTCGAAGAGCTTCAGCGCGTTCTAATTGAAGAGTTAGACGAGCAAAGCATCGGATCTAACATTGAAAGACGGCTGTTAGGATGGGATCATTCTTTAGACGAAGTCAAGCGATCGAAGACCAACTCCAAGAGCCGACAGCGTGGAGAGATCAGTGGGGTAGTCCCTGTGGGCCGATGTATCGCGATGCGTGATCTCGAGTTCTTGCCAGCGATTGCTAGAATGGCAAAGCAACTCTTGCAGGGTGCGGATCTGTCAGAGTATAATGCAGCTCCAATTCGTCGCACCAAGCGATCAACGGCATCCACGTACACGCCTGCAATACCAATCAATGCCACTGCACCTACCGCAGAGCTTCCTGCGGATGCAATGTCAACGTCATCTACAACCGATTCGGCAAAAGCTAACGATGATGCCATGGCCGGCCATGGTGCAGCGCAGGCTGCAAGCTCGACAACGATGCAATCTGAAACGATCGGCCCGCATGAGGCTGCTTCGTGGGATAATATCCTGACTATGTTGCAATATGTCGTTGAGCATATCCTGCGCTCGGTCGTTAAGCCTCCCGAAAAGTGTATCGATATGATTCCTAGCGCTGATGATTACTTTTACTCTGTGTATCGATGCGCACAAGATATCCATGAGCACACACCCAAACTCGTTTCTTCATACGTCCATTTAAGACGAGCAGCAGAAGCACGGGCAACAGGGCGCACGATTTTCGATTATCGTGACCTGGCATCGCCTTGGCGTGCAGCACAAGATCGATATCCCCCAAAATATCGCTTTACGCCTGGTAGCTTCTTCTTTTTGGAGCGACTTAGAGTACGTCAAGAGCAAAGACGAGCAGCGATGAAAGCCCGGGGTATCACCCGGTATCAGCACCAGTATGCAGCCTCACTGAACCCCGGCTTCATCAGTGATCTGTTGTTACTCACGTCAGGAAGAGTTCGTATGAACCTTTCCAAGCCGCACGCATTGGAGCAGCTCGCACAACCAAACGACAAGGCCTCCCAAGCACTTGTGCAACAGCTTATCCAGTTCGCGATGGCCCGGTCGCTCCCCCACGCGCAAGTTCTACCATCTCGCTCCGTTCATCCTGGGGACAAGCTGATGTACACTGTAGAAACCATTCGACCTGTTCTCTTGCAGTCCACTTCGCCATTCCGTAGCCTTTTGTCGTCGGAAAAAATTGAGTCCGTCTTACAATCTGAAGTTGGCAGCAAGGGTATCGAACGGCTTGCGAGCGATCTGGTTCAGTCACAAATTGTAGAGGACCGATTGTTCGATGAAGCATCCGTGGTTCTGTACTTCCCGACATCAAAAAATCAAAGTGCTGACGATCAGGACACGAGCTCCAAGTCACGCAAGAAGTCCGTCGAAAAGGATAGAGCACTTCCTACTGCAGAAGTCGCTGCAAAACGCAAGACCATGCCCAAGGTTGTCTTGTATCAGGTTGCGCTTCAAGTTGACATTAAGGATGCGACATCAGGTACTACCCCGCTCTCCGGCGAAGGTGACCTGACCTTCGGCGGGTATTATTGCGAGGGATGTGGCACACGCTCTGTACAACGCAACTACTGCCCTGTTTGCGCAGGGGTCTGGTTCGACCGAGACTGTGCCCCCATGATTGAGTGTGATGGATGCCTTCGTTGGGTTCACAGCGCATGCGATGGTATTAGTGATTCTGTGCTGATTGAGGTTGGTGGTGAGGAGATCAAATACCAATGCCCTGAGTGTTTGCTTCACCGTCGTTCAGATCTGTTGCTTGAGGTAATCGATGAACTGCAAAAGCACGACAAATTCGACTTCTTCGGTCACCCAGTCACTGATGAGGAAGCTCCGAACTACTCTATCATGATCAAGGTGCCGATGGACTTTAGTGTTATGCGCAACAAGTTGAATAAGCTCCAGTACGAAGATGTAGAGTCCTTTAAACATGACTTGAATCTTATTTGGCGCAACGCAATCGATTACAATCCTCCGCGCTCACCAGTGTTCAAGTTGGCCGTGAAACTACAGGCACTTTCCGTTGGCTTAATTGCTCGCGCCGAAGCACGATTTAAACGACGCAAGCGTGCCGGTGGTGAAACGGGCCTACATTCGGTTACGGGTGCTGCGGTCATACCTTCGACTACAGCCTCGTCGGCTCCACCCATTTCTCGCCCCCCTGACGAGCAGACTCCACAACTCCAGCGACTGACCAGCAGCCAGGACCCTGCCAAGGATGATGCAACCATTAAACTTGGATTAACTTTGCTTAGTCCTTCTCACTCAAATGAGCTCTTGTTGAACACTCAAACTTCACCTGGAAGCGCCGAGCACTCGGATTCACGTGAATCGCCTTTGGTAGAATCCCAGGTTTACTCCAACCCATTGCTCGAGCCTCTTGGACCAGTCAGCGATGAAGTGGGACAGTTCAACCCGTCGCCGCGAGATGTCCTAGTAGATGCAGGCCGCTGGCGTGCTACCTTGGATGCCGCGTCAGCTATCCTTGCTTCGTCTGTTTTGGCTCAATCCTCAATTGTCGGTCTCGAATCATCGTCTGACATAGCGCCGTCAAAGCTGAAGTCGTTCCGACGTACTCTGAAGGATATGGAGGCAATCGAAGCGAGTATGTCTACGACAGCCACTATTGCCGCAATTCACCCGAGACTTGGTCCCGTTGAAGGCTTCAATACTGGTGTTGCAGCGCAGGTAGCAACGCGCAGTTCAGCCGTTGCTCAGCAGGTTCTCTTGCCGGTTGCAGGTACGATTTGGTCATCATTACAATCTCTGAAGGGTAGTAGTGTCGTCAGGACTCTGAAGTTGGTAGAAAGGGTAAGTCTCCTACGTGATGTTCAGCAGACGCAGTTTGGTGCAGCGGTAGCCACGACAGTTCTTCCAGGCTACGCGAGGCTGCATGCGGCTGATGTGGGACAGATCATTAGCACACTGCTTCGAGAGCAGGCGCGCCACAATGCCCAACATTACCAGATTACGGCAGCGCACACGCCTTCTCAGCAGCAGAACTTGGCCCGGTCTTATCTGCCCGATTCGACTGCACAGAATGCAAAACTCGCCGTTTCTGCATCATCTCGTGTCAACATCCGCTTCTTAGCTGGTTTCTTGACGAGTTCTCCGTACTCGGCCACGCAATTGGCTATGGTAGTTCCGGCCGATCTATGGGGCGTCTGGAGCGCTGTAGATGCTCAGGGAAGACCAAAATCATTGAGTCGCAGGGCAGTTCCAGCACTTCGCGGACATGGTATTCTCACGGGAGAAGCCCTGGAGGTCTACCGAGCTGCGGAGCTCAGGCGGGAGCGTCGACGAGTGCAGCTTATTGAATACGAGAAGGAGCTCAAACGCAAGGAGGAAAGCGAGCGCGAGCAGAAGGCATTGCTTGAGCGTCAAGCCCAAGAACTACGCGAGAAGCAGCGACTCGAGCGCCAGGAAAAGCGCGCTCAGAAACAGCTGCAGAAGCAGCAACGACTGCAGCAGCTATTGCTTCAGCAGCAGAGTGGTCACGATGACTCTTCCGAACACGCCGTGAAGCACGAACCCATGTCAGGCTCTCCAATTAAAACAGAGACCGACGATGCTATGACAATCAAATCTGAAGAACAAGCAGCGGAAGAGCTTCGGCCAAGCCCATCAGCGCCGCCGCAAGAACTCAAGCCCGAGGCTAGTGATGCTGAAACTCATAATGCTCCAGGCCTTAAGACGGAGCATGTAGCCGCAGATGCAGGTGAAGAAGCTGGCGCTTCCGATGCGGAAACTGAGAACGCTGATGATGAGGGAGTCGATCCCGATGGAGAAGGCGAGACTCAGGAGACGGATGAGGCAGCGATGGTGGATTCTCAGACTCATTCTGTGGTTAAGAAACCAAAGCCCAAGAAACGACGAACTCGCCTTACTTTGCCCTCACACGACACTGACAGGTCGAGACGTGGTCATAAATCAGCCACGCTTCGTGAGCAAATCCGCGCGAAGATCATGCACCAAGCCGAAGAGCTAGAGGTGTCGCGATCCCTTGCCATGCCTAGCGAACTAGGCGCCTCCAGCTCAAACAGCGCTCAAACGCTGCAGACCTCGAACGCATGTGCTATGGACTTGAGTGGTGATGAGCTATCAGATGGAGAGAGCCAACGACATTCAAGTAACGTCGATTTGCAAGTTCAGCGACAGCTCCGACCTGATCGTTCGTGGCTGTCCATCAACGGCCTAGCGGGAGTCGACCTCTGTGAAGCGTGTGGCTCATCCGGCGATGCCGATGAGATGCTAATTTGCCAAGGTTGCTCCGCGCCGATCCATAGCTATTGCGTGCGACCTGGTGTATCGAAATCTGCAGCGCGTGAGGCTGCCATTTCAGCTTGGCTGCGAATTCGCGCCGCCTTAGTCCGATATGCAGAGACAGCACCTGGTACACAGGGAAAATCTCGGAATGCGAGCAGGATCCCAGTTGCAGCGGATTGCTTGTTAGCTGGTGAGTGCGAACTTCGCATCACCCTCGATATGATAGAGTCGAATTCAAGTACGGTCCGTCAGCTTGCAGACTCAGCTGCACTCAGTCCAGCCTGGATTCTGAAGCAAGCAAAGATGCTTGCTCACTTCAGCGAAGTATTCTCACTTGGACCCCTCCCCGATATGCTTGAGGAGCTTGTCCTGACTTCACCCGAAATTGCATGTTGGCACGCGATGCTGAGCTGGAAGTGTGACACTTGCCTAGGACACTCCTTCTCGCTGGGTGGTGCATTACTCGCGCCCATGACAGGACCTCTGTGGGCAGCAAACCCCACTGCGGTTGATTTAGGCCTGCGGGTCACAGCATCGCCTGGAATAGCACTCACTGCGCTCTCGAGTCAGACTCAGGCAGGCAACACTAACCTGGTATTACCGCAAGTCCAGGACCCAGCACCTTCGACTCCGCCCGTAGACCTCCCTCTCACACCCCAGCCGGCGTTGGTCATCGTGAGATGTGCGAAATGTCTGACTCCTCGTGAGAGCCAACGGACCGACACAAGGCTGGGAGAAGGCAACGTATACCTTTGCGCGAACTGTGTTATGTGCCAAAGCTGTGGTACCAGAGCACCGAACAAGATTAGCTTTGTTCCGCAAAACAAGGATACTCACAGCCAAACGTTGCACATGTGGCAGCAGCACATGACCCTTTGTCTGCAATGCGACCGTCTCCAAACCACAGGCCATTCATGCCAGGTTTGCAGTTGCGTGTGGCGCGAGTCAAATGACCTTGCGACACATGTTGGAAACATTGTTTCTGCTGCACGAGCAGTAAAACTCGCTCCACCCGCCACTCTACTTGCCTTCGCCAATATCATGAGGGTAGCAGAGGCCTCGTCGCAGACGGACACAGACCCTGCTGCCAGCATTCAGATTAATGGAGAGCATGAAATTTTTGCGAAAGCTCTGGCGCAGGCGGTTGCCTCTGAAACCTTGCTTACATGCGATCACTGTAGTGCAAAAGTGCACCCAGTCTGTGACGGCATAGCACCTGAAGTTATCCAAGCACTGCAGCGTGAATCTTCCCATGCGTATTCGTATCTATGCCCCCTTTGCCGCGGTGGTGCGATCCAAACCGCGGCTGCGGCCCGATACGTTATTGTGAAGCAGCCGGAACGGAGGGGTGGCCGAGGTCATGGTGCCTCCTCAGCGGCGTCTAGTGTATCCAGCTCGGTGTTGAGTGCATCTGCAAGTGCTACAGCTCAACAGAGTGCAAATGCGGCGCTTGTTCCTTCGTATCGCGCATGCGGCGAGCCAGTCGATCTGTTTGGCAAGCATCCACCACTTCCTGAGGGCACGCTTGCCTACAAAACCTCGCGTATGGTAGAGCCACCCCGTCCTACAGTGGTAGGTGGTAGTGCAGGCTTTAATGCACTAGTAGCCGCGGGTGTCATTCCCAACGCGTCGCTTTCTGACGTTTTCTTCAACCAGCAGCCCCACCAGAGTGGTCTCGACACCCTTCGGCCTCTGGTTTCAATGTCACAATCTAGGACGCGCATTTCCGAGACATCGTGGTGGTGGAATGGGCCAGTTTCGATGATCAGGTTTAAGCCTGAGAACAATTACTCAGGACACGTCAAAGCCATGTGGCTGGCGCCTGGCATTCCAATGCCATTGGTGCAGATGGAATGGGACGGACGAGCCGCCTCATCCGCTCCAATTGCGAAGGCAGTGGCTCAGTACGCACCAGTTTATAGCGAATGGGCATCGCCGGCGTCGGTCTCGATGATGTCGCCTGAGTTGGCGCCAAGTTTCCTCCCTCGCACAGCGCTGCAGCAATGGTTGCCCGGGTGGCTCGGCAAGATTGCCAAAGCGGCCATGGAGGAAGGCCAAGGCGCCTGCGTGGATCTCTCAACAGGAAGTGTGCACTCGATTGTCAGTCACGCCCTGCGAACGTCTCTCATTGTCGAAGGTGTCAAGCATGATGAATTTTTGCCGAGTCCTGGAATGATCGTCAAAGCATGGCAGGAGCGTTCCAAATCACAGGAGGTTGCAGGTGATAGTGATCAGATGAAAGATAAGGTCACCGGACCAGGTCCGCGCGCGAGGGCTATGCCAACGGATCTCTCCCTTGTTATTCCTGCATTTGTTCCAGGCGGTGAAAATGAATCAATTTTGTGCCTTGGCTCTCGCATGCCACGTTTGTACTTGCCGCGAGACAGTGAATTGCGCCAGCGACAGAGATTCGAATTGCTGGCCAAATCATCCGAGTTCTTGTCTGAGCTGGCCGTTGCAAGAGCACCAAGCTCAGACACAGAAGTGTCGTCTTCGACTACAACCGCCCAATCGAAGGATACTGACCCAATAGCTGCGACAACAACATCAGCATCAACACAGTCTAATACGTCCGCCTCCATCGCGGTGGGTGTGGTGCTTCCCTTTACCGCAGATCTAAAGCCAATCGCGGATGACCTGCTCATGCTATCAGGGCCTTCACCACGTAAGCACGCTGCCGGAGAGATTTTACTGGACTCCCGAACTCTGGCTCTGACTGAGTCTGGTAATTCTTCGGGTGTCGCGCTCTTCAACAGCCTCTCATCCGTTGGTTCGCATCCAAGAGCAGGTGCTCAGCAGTCGTCGATGAGTTCGGAGAAAACCCTGGGAGATGGTTCAGATTCGGAAACCGATGATGAAGGAGCTCTCATGAAGGATTCTGAACCTAAGGATGGTTCGTCAGTCACTAAGGAGCGTGGTAGGGGTGGGCGTATGCCGACTTCCAAGCTGAAGCAGCGACGACTCGAAGCACTAAATGAAATTCGATCTGCTCGAGTAGCTGAGGAAGCAGCAATTGTAGAACAAGGCGGAGACGCTTGGCCTTACCAAGGTATGCCCGACGAGTTCTTTGCCAATGGCGGTGACAGGGATGGGCGTAGTGCTGTCAAGCCCACAGGCATGAGTGGGCCAATTGAAGATGATGATGCAGCCCAAAAAGCGCTGGAGGCCGCACTTAGCGTAACGTCCCTCTTTGCTGAATTGAGTGGTGTTGTTGAAGAAGTCCAGCGTAAGCGTCGCCGGCTGCGACGACGAGCCATTATCGACTATGGTCGTCAATACCGGCGTGCAGCAATGGTCGTGGCAGCTGCAGCGGAGGCAGTTCGCCAAGACTTTATCAAAACGACTGCCATTCGTGCCGCTCAAAAGGCTCAGCTTGAGGGACTCTCAGGAAAGGATGTTATTGCTGCGGTGACCTCTATCGACATGACGGGTGCGGCAGCAGCAACAGCAGTGTCCGATGCAACGATGTCAAGTGATCCCAATATGTCGGCTGGAACCGTAAGTGAGGTAACATCGACGTCAACGGCGGACCTGCATAACAATGAAAGCATCAAGGGACACAAGTTCACGCTGGCGCAGCTTCGTGAGCAACAAGACGCAGCTGCTGCGGCACTTGCCCAGGTGCCGACACCCTCGTACAAGAAGTTGCTCGTGCAACTTGGTGTCAAGCGTCGTCGATCCAATGCAGACCGCAGTTTGGTCGACTGGGCCACCCTGACGGATCGTGGTGAAATTTCTCACACGGATGTGGTCCTTCCCTACTACCTCCCAGTTGCACCTGTTCTTCCACGAAGCGATGTCCCCCTGCCTCGAGCCGTCTCAATGGCATTAACTACTACCGCCGCGCGAATCGCGGGTTTCAGTGAAACTCCGCCGCCTTCCGATCACATCTCCACGTTCCCGTCGATCAGCCCCATCTTGGAGGTTGTCACACGGGCGAATCCGGGCTATGTCTTTGGAGAGCAAACGACCGCGTTGAACAAGAACTTCCAGCGTTCGGAGCAACAGCGCATGGATGAAGTAGCAGCTGCTCAGCGAGCGGCTGCTTATGAGAGATCATTGACGCGAGGCGGTAGCATTGCAGGTAGCACCACCACCCAGTTGCTTACTGAGTCACGAAGAGGACCCAAGAGTGATACCGTCGATGCATCGCTTCGCGACGAGACTTTGTCAGCGGTCTTTAAGCTTCCAAACCCCGGGCTCAGGCCAACATTCCAGACCGGGCTTGCTGTGGTCGTAACTTCTGAGTCGTCAACAGGTGTGCGATCCGGAAAGCAGCAACGCATCCGTACTGATCTAGCAGCCGACGCTCCTAATCTCCGTGGGGGCAAGAGCACGAGCCTAGTTACGTTCAAGTCAGCATTTGCACAACCACACCTCGCACATGTGAGCTCGTTGGACTCAACAAAACCTGCTCGAGATGTTGTGGACATCGTGCCACACATCGATCGCAAGATACCCAGCTTCGGTCCCATTGACGCTATGCTGCCATTGCTCGCCGTTCTAAATGATCCTCGGGCATTGGTAACCATGTCTGTCTTTAATGCACCTGTTTGCACGTTGAAGCTGGCAACACAACAAATACTGCCATCACCTTCGCCTAAGGATCTGGTTCTTCGAGAAGACGCTGGAGATTCACGCTGTTGCGTATTCTGTGGCGGGTTTGGTGACCAGTCAGCCGAAGACTACGATGAATCAAGCGAGCGTTGGCTCTTGGCCGCAGGCAGACTTCTGCCGATAGGGATGCTTCCGTCCTCTAGGGCTGTTCCGTTCTTGTATGCCACGCGAACCAAGAATCCAAGTGAATTGCCCAAATTCGAAGACGTCATGGACCTTGGGCACGTCACTCAAGACGGACAATGGACTGTACGCCAGGGTGAAACGCTGCTCTCATCGACGATCAAGACGCGTGCCACCCATTCGGAAGGTGGACCTATTGATACACCAGCCTGGGCACATATTCGATGCCTGGTGTGGAGTACGGGTATCGCTATGCGATTTGCGGATACGCATCAGACTTTGACTGCACTTCAGATTCGTCAACCACCGCTTCCTGGACAAGAGAAGACCGCGGGTGTGGAAGGTGGCGATCCCGTGCCTGTCGCAGGTTTGTCACACTATTCAACAATCCCTCCCAGTGATCGCTATGTTGATGCGTTTGCAATTCGTAGCGACATCAAACGCCTCGAGCAAGCACGGGAAGCTGGTGCTCCCGTAATGCTCCAAGACGCAGCGAATAACTCGGCGTCTCTCCTGTTCGGCACGCGATCGGATGCTGCAGTCGGCGCGGCCTTCCGTTATGGTAAGCTTAGAACCGGCAAGTCTGTGATCCACGAAGACCTCTCCGTCGCAAATCTAGCAAAGCAGAGCCACGAACTCTGGCGTGACATGCATCGCCGACGTGGTACTAGTGGCTTACTAGAAAGCCCGTTCACGTCGCTTATTATCGATCACGCGCGTACCGTTGCAGCGACCGCTGCCGATGTTGCTTGTAGTGTTTGTAACGGAACTGGCGCCTCATTACGCTGTGCTTTGACAAGTGTTTCGTCTGCGAGCTGCTCACCCATTTCCGCTGACAGTTTAGGCACAATCACGCCGGCATGTACCTGTGCGTATCACTATGCATGTGCCGTGCGAGCCAAGTGCTTCATGGGTCTCTTGCCAGCGTCATCGCCTGTCGTCGCAGCGCTGGGCACTCTCACGAATACTCAACCGGAGCCTGCACCTGGTAGCCAGCAATCCAACGCAATATTCATGCCAATTGTTTTGTGCCCGACTCATGCAGCGCTTCCTAAGCTGGCGGGTGAAGGAACTGCAGACTCACTTTTCACAGACAGTGTAGCGAACCCAACAGCTTGTCAGGCGGCTGGCAAGCTGAACAGCAAGACTACACAGGACTCCCTTCCCGAGCAACTTGACGATCTCAGTGCAAGTTTGCACGCACACTCGAGTGCCAGTCGCTCAGCGATAGTTGATCAAGGCACCCTAGCGCAGGCACATGCCGCAGCTTTGGCGGTTAACCATGCGGTGGCAAGCGGCGGTGCAGCCGCTACCGAAAAGGACCCATCGAGATGCTCAGCCCTGCTCACCTATGGATTTGCGCATCGAGCACCTACTCGTATGTTTGGTCTGGTTGTGAACAACGCATCAACTCCGGTGAAGCGTGTTGAGGTTGTTTCTGAACGTAAGAACCGAGGAAGTGCTGCAGAACTCGCCGGACTCGTCTCTCCTGCCCCAATGTTTGCCGAGTCCGTCTTGGATGGTATCTTTGCAGGTGCATCTCCCGCTTTGCCTGCGACGGCGTCACATAAGCGTCCCCTTGGACCTTTTGCGCAACTTGTCTTACGGTTGCACTTAGAGTGTGTACGCGTTCCTGGAAATGCGTTTTTACGTCGCCGCGTCCTTGTACGTGATGCAATCCTTGCCCCGTACACTGCGGCAACGGCATGCAACTCAACACCAACTCTTAATAGCCTGCTTTCTCTATACCCAGGAGCGGATTATCGCCTGATTGCAAGCCCAGCGGCTGCTGCGCTTGCTGAGATTCGCGAATTCACTGCAACCACAGGCTCTCGAGTTCTTCTACGTAACTCCCTGTCATTCCGAGAGGTTGGCATGCCTCCCGTGCGATGGTTCTCACCCGTTCCCAAGTTGCAGCGCACGCTTGAGTTGGGTGTCTCAACGAATCCAGCCCTGTTCCGAGTTTGTGAGCCCAAACATGGACAAGACAAGATATTCTACTTAACAGCAGAAGAGCGTGCACGCCTTGCTGCTAAGGCCAAAATTGATTCTGATGAAATTGTCAACTACCTCGGTGCCCGCCGGACCTACTCACAGGCAACGCAGAACAAGTCTGGTGAAACCAGCCTATCGTACGAACAACTGTGCAGACAAATTGAGGAGGATACTATTCAAAGCCGTATCAGACTGAGCGAGCTTGCATCGCCGGCCGTCAAGGTGTATGACTTCGCCAAGCAGCCTCTCTCCCACGACGAGATTGCAGCGCAAAAGGTCATTCCATACTTTGCAGGTCGTGCACCCGCCAATGAGAGCGAGATGACGAACCTTATCCAGAACGCTGGGTGGAACCAAGTGGAAGACTTCAATCAGCATTTCACCGATGATGTGATGCGACCACTGTCGTACTCGTCCAAGGCGCTTGAGACATCCTTCGCGATCGCAGAGTTTGACACCATTCAGCCTCTCCGCAGATTCTCCGCTGTCCTGCCTATGGCCGCTTTACGCTTGGGATCTCTAACCATCCATTCCATTGGTGATGTCGTCCCGCTTGCACCCAGTTTCCATGCTGCAACCCATGTCATCCCTCTCGGTTTTGTGTCCTCAAGGATGATGCCCTCTACCGTTTGCCCTGGTACACGAGTTCCTTGGACATTCCACGTGACTGCGTCAGTTGATCATCACGCGCACGCGCGAGCTCGCCGTGCTTTGGATAAGTTGGTCTCTTCTCCATCGTGGACGAAAATGCTTGAGACCTTCGCGCTCGCTGAAAGCATAGCACCATCGACTCCGGATCATATGCAGGCCCGTGCTCAGCATTCCTACTTGTCAATCTCATCACGAGGGGGTGACGCTGTGGTGGGCACCTCGTATGCAACACGCGCGTTTGCGGCCGATAGTTTGCGACGCGTTCACCTCGACCCGACCTCCGTGCTTGGCATTGCGGCACGCGTGCGTGCAAAGTTGCTACGACTCGGCTTGACCGCGCATGTTATCACACGACAAGACAATATGGCACGCTCGGCCGTAGGAGGCGGCGACCAAAACCAGTTGCCTTCGGCAGACGTTGAAGTTGAGGACGAGCAAGTTGAGTCTCCCGTTGACTCAGTGAAGCCGACGATGTACGAGGTCCTTATTACACCGATTGTCAGATTCAAGCCATGCTTCGTGCTTACTGCAGCAGATGATGAAGAAAATCCCATCGTTGAAGAGAATGGCAATGTCCTTGAACTTTGGCAACAGTATCTGGATCGCCTGAATCCGATATCCGCAGCCGAAATGGATATCCAGAAACATTCCAGCGACGACACCGGACTCAACCTGAGCACCGGCCCGAAGCCTATGTCATCGGTAGCGCTGTCCTTACTTACTTACCTAGGCGTCACACACCCTACAGTCATTGCCGCTCTGGAACAGCAACAGCCCGCTATCTTCCAATGCCTGCGCTACTGTCCACACACGGTCACCCCACCCTCGTTTGCAACCCGCGTTCGCTCACTCATTGAGCACTACCGATTGGACGAGCCTCTGTTGCACGCGCTTGACGTGCTGCCTCAGGATGCAGCACGCGAGGAGGAAGAGAATATCTTGAACCTCCTCGAAGACGTCCTTACGTCTTTGTCCGACGAGGCCCGCAAAACAGCGAGCTCATCTTCACCAGCGACATTTGCGCTACCTACAAAGCCAGCGTCATCGTCTGTCGTGGAGTGCGACATCCTCGCACCTCCTCCAAGCTGGCATGTTCCCCAATCTGACGGTCCTCAGAAGTGTCTAATTGTACCATCCGCAATGGGTACTGCCACAGGAAGCGCAGCAACGAGCGTGACAGGACTTAGTGCGAAATATGCCACAATGATCAAGATCCGACCAACGAGCTTCAAACTTCGGCCGTATACCACACACAAACGAGCTCGCGCTCAGATGGGTGTGGATAGATACTTGGCACGACTCTCGGGTCCTTGTGCAGATTTGGCTGACCTAGACTTGGACATGCAGAAGTTGTATGGAACCTATCATTACAACGCGTTGCCAACGTATGGTGACCTCAACCTCCTCAACATCGTGGCGGTGTGTGCCGGTACATCAGCGTCTGCAACACGTGTCTATTCTGGCACCCCAGTCTTTGCCCCTTCGCAGAACATCGTTATCGAGTCGGCGTATGCCGCAGCCACAATTGCTGCGTTTGCGTCTGGGGCATTCTCACCAAAGGCGCTGGGCTACGAAAACTTCACGAACTTCCATACTGGACCGGTCTCCGTGAGCGCGGTGAAGAATCCGGGCTTAGCTCTTGCTCTGCAAAATGCCTCAGCGCAACCTACAGCAGAGCTGCTTGGTCCTGACGGCGAGACCCCGACTGAAACCGTGGCCGGTACCGTGTCCAACACCGTCCTTTCATCTGGCGCCCTAGTACCCCCTACAACCACGGGCAGCTCTGGAGAGCATGGAGTGCCTCTGCCGGCTGCCAGTGCCGTGCTGCCTGCAATGGGCGGAGTGTTCGGTCATGCCCTTGGTCCCTCTTCGAACGGCTTGGTGCATGTGTCTGCACTTGTGGCGGCAAATCGCACCGGAGATGGAGCGGCATCGTCAGGTGTCGCTACGACAACAAGTGCAGGATCGAACTCAACTGGTTCTGCCACCGATGCCACTACGCATATGGCTGCCTTTGGGGCGGGTACCACACCTGTGGCCGCAAATCACGGACTGCTCTTCAACGCAATGGTGTCTCGATTGGATTGGGCAAGCCTGACTAGCGCAGCCATCCATGTGCTCGGCTCATCTCTGGGTGCAACCCTTGCAGCGGCCGCCGCTGCGGCTTCAAGCCCTGCCGGCGACAAACGAATGGTATTGTCGTCAAGACGGCCTAGTTTCAGCCACCTCTTTAGAGATCCAGCAAGTGCTGGAGCAGTGCTTACTGTTCTTGATAGCATCTGCCTTGCACCTCCAGCAGGCATTGGCTTTGAGGCCGCTGTTGCCCGCGGCTTCTTTGATGGCCTACCACAGTACTCTGGGCTGATTGCCCTGGCGCAAGGCACACTAGTACCAAAGCCGCAAGCAATCGCACCCCCGCCCTTACCTGCACGTGTGCCGGAGGGGTCCGATCTTGACTCGAGTTCTGCGACAGCGCGAGCGGAATCTATTTCCGCACAACTGGTAGAACTCAATGATGACGAAGAAGAGGAAATTGTTCGATCCGTAACTACGACTTCTGCGACCACTACAACCTCTACGAACGCGTCGAAAAAGAGTACTAAGTCTGACCGCAGCAGGCGCAACCGCCAGAGTGCAAACACACTTGTTAGCGTGGAGGCTCCACAGGCCGTTTCCACGGCAACAACCGATGCTGGCACGCGAGGCATCAGTGCAATGACGACTGTGACTGCGGCAGGCCTTGCTGCAATTGCAATGGCCGCGTCTCCCATGATCCCCATCCCCAGTCAATACGCCGTCTATCGCACCATCCCGAGCCACCACGCGTATCTTCTCCGCTACCATCCAGATTTTGATCTGTCTGACCCAGGGGTTGGCTCAACTCTCACTATTAACTGCGATCACGAAGCAGCCATTGGTGTAAATCAGGCAGCCATTTCAATTTCAGCCTCGACTCACATCTGCGCCGCTGAACCAGCGTCCTTAATCGCCCATCAGCGTCAAGCGTTCATTCGAAAGCGCGCACTGGCGCCATCAATGGCCCCGTTGGACCGTGCAGCATTCTGCGGCACGCTTGGACCCAAGATACACTCCAGACACCAAGATCTGCCTCGCGTGCTGCCAGCACCTTCTCTTACGGCAGGAGTTGTACTGCCCTCGCCTGGTCTCACTGTGGGTTTCGGCACGGTACCTATGATTAGCACAGCTCCCTCTGCCTCTGTTGCTGCAGCTGTGGCTGCTCCGAGTTACCTGCGTCAGGCATTGGCCGCCGCCGCTACGCAGGCAAAGGTCGCCAATTCATCTGTGCCAGCCATCGCAGGCACATCCATTCTGGCCTCCGTAGATGCCAATGAGGAAGGATTGCTTGCTTCGCTCATGCCGCCCGGTGTCCGTCTACCGCTGACACCCTCATCGCAGACATCACTTGTCAAGATGCTCATTGGAAGTGCACGCTTTGCCAGCTTCGGTTTAGTCTCAGTGGCGCTAGCAATTCCTGGTCTTGCACAAGCACTCGCGGCTGCGGTCGCAGCCCCGCCTTCCAGCCGTACGCTATCGAGCCAATCGGCCCAGGCGCTCCGACTCCAGAAATACGCTCAACATCAGTTGATGGTACTTGGTGCTGCAGCTGAAGCTGCAGCTGTTGTAGCGGGTGACTCAGCTCGATTGAACGCTCCCCTTGACAGCATCGGTACTGGTTTATGCGCAGGTGGATCATCTGTAGATTCTCATCTCTTGGCACGTTACACATCAGAAGCACAAAGCGCTGCAGAATCTGCGGCCTTTATGCAGGCACTTGGACACAAGGGAGGGACGATGTCGAACTTGTTGCAGGACCGATCACACGATGAGATGCGTCTGGTGGACCCAACCCCGCTAGGCTTGCCCTCACCTTCTCCATCGTCGACAACACTCATGTTGTCACCGACCCCATCTCCACTTGCGCCACCCGTGAGACCAAACAATCCAAACAAAAAACTTGTGTCTCTCTCTTATCCCAAGCCCCTAACGCAGTTTGCAGATGGAAGCTGTGTCTATCTCACGCCCTCTGGTTATTGCCTTGATGCGGGTGGTTATGTCGCATCGAGCGGAGGTGCCATGGCTGCGGCTGCCGTCGAGACAGCGATTGTGAATGGCGCGATCCCCGCTGCATTCAGCCCCAATAGCCCTGCGTGCCCGATCACAGGCAATCCACTGTCAGCAACTTCAGCTGCTAAGGCTGTGACCGCAGCGGGTGAGCCAGGCGCTGAGCAGCTCACAGCCGAAGAATCCGATCTGATGGGGATGCTTCAGGAGGATTCGTCGCCAAGTGGAATGACGGGAGACGGAAATGCGTCTGCATCCGCGGATGACGACGCGCTCATGGGTCTTGGTTTCGGTATTGCCTCCGCTGCGGCTGCAAGCGCAAGTACGGCTGCACAAGATGGAGTCGTCCGTGCAAAGTACGGTGATCCCAACGCGAAGACGATGGATCGACGTATTTCCGCTGAGCAGTACAAGGCTATGAAGAGTGAGCCACGTTCCATTCAGCCCATCGTTGGTCACTCACCTATTCACGAGTGGGGCCTCTTCGCAACCCAAGACTACCAGCCTGATCAGATGATTATTGAGTATCTCGGTGAGCTCATTCGCCAAAAGGTGTCCGATGCCCGTGAGCAACGGTATGAGTCGCTCAATATTGTCTCTACATATATGTTCAAGATCAATGACGATTTGATTGTCGACTCGACCAAACAGGGTAATGCGAGCCGTTTCATCAATCACTCATGCGACCCTAATTGCTACACTCGTGTCGTCAACGTGGATGGCGAACCCAAGATTGTGGTCTTGGCGAATCGCTTCGTGCCCCGAGGTGCAGAACTCACCTATGATTATTGCTTTAGCAGCGAAGAAGAGCGCATTGAGTGCCACTGCGGCACGCCCAAGTGCTCTGGTCGCTTGAACTAATGACAGATCTCACAACACCAAATGAGGTCTTATCTGAATTACTACCACTCATGTTACACACCAATTGTTACATGTAGCCCTTTGCTTACCTCTCCCCAACATTAACGCTCGCATACTGTTTTTATTTCATCCACAATAAATATGGAATACTTTGACTGCGAATTGCATTTTCTCGCCATCAGACGCTCACATCGAAACTAGTGTATTCTCGCGGCACATCATGCAGATTGATATCGTCTTTTCGTGACGATCGTCGCGATTGAGGGTGGAACTATGCTTGCAAAACGAGTGTACTGCTTGCAGAAGCCTGAGAAATCATGTGAGAATAAGCAGAATCGGATCCAGCGAAGGCAGGCAGCCTCCGCAGTTCACGAGTTGGCAAGACGTCTAGGCCAGGATGGGCGTGAGCGAAAACAAAAACGAAACCGAACGATGTGTCACACAAAGCACTACAATTCATAAGATTCAGGGACACGCGAAAACAGCAACCGTAGAGTGTTGCGGCGAAACTAAACTGATAAAATGATCCGAGTTTCTTCTGTTGCGTCTGGTCCTATGACCTCACATGTCACTACGAAGCATTTTGACCTAACTTCGGCTGTACCGCGTGGGGGAGTTCCAGATGACGACGGATGAATACGTATTGAACAATGGCAAAAGAATGATTTCAGATCGTCTTTTAGCTAACTAGGGTGGAGCAATGATTTCTACTCACTCCCGCGACTGCTCACGAGATGGGCTCTGCTCATCTCCAGGAAGAGGAAGAAGAGGAGTCAGGCTTTCCCGACGCAGTCAGTTGATCCCTATTCAGTTGTGGTACCTAGTAGCCTTGCGGCTTCCGCCTCCGGCTGCGGTTAAGCCTGGTCGAAGACAGAGATGTTGGTGCCACGAAGCCTGTACATCTTGACAGCGTAGTAGATACCGGGGATAAGCGTGAGAATGCCCACAATCAGCAGGGCAAAGGCGCTTGAAAGTTCGTTCAGTTTGAAGCGGTAGATGGAGAGAGAAAGGCAAGTCAGTCCAATCAAGATGAGAAAGACCAGCACGAGTCGTTCGCGCAGATCCCGGCAGCGACGTCCGTTCGCCTCGCGCACATCATCCCGATCCTCCCAATCGTTGTCAGTGTGTGTCGCCGACGAGTGCGTAGGGTAACTGGGCTGGTAGTGCACGAGGGGAACGTTGTCTCGTTGCGTGCGTGTGCTGGGCTCTGTGCGCTTGGCATTCGGCTGGCCATCAATCGGGCCTGGCGTATTTGCTACGGTAGTAAGCTCAATGTCATCGATATGGATGCGATGCTGCTGTCCATCCTTCAACTCCCGATCGTCGTCTCGGAACGGGACGTGGCCTGGTTCGGACATGGTCAGACGCAACCAGCGAGTCGAAGTATCTTCTCGTCTCTGTCGGCGCGTGTGTCTGGGCCTGCGATGCGTATGCTGAGCCGAGCGTGTAGGCTGTGGCGCAGGTACGGTGTGAGTCGGACAAGCCGGGAAATCGATGCGTATGGATCGCCTACGCGTGCGTCTGAGCGCGAATATACCTATGCGCGTGTGTGGTCCAAGTCAAAATTGAGCTTGTAGCGCAGTGAATATGCGTGGTATGGATACCAACGACGAATATGACTAGTGGATGTTTGATATCCTGGCGAGATATTCCGTGTGTAGTGTTTCCACCCGCCGCGTCTCGCCTGTATACCTCCTCCAAACCGAGTATTCAGTCGGGACTTGGGTCTGCTCCAGCTCCGCTCCAGGGCTCGCCGTGCCGTGCTGTGCTGTGCCGTGCTGCAACCTACCTCGGTTTTAGCGCGCGCTACACATGGTTTGTATAACCCATCCAGGAGGACGCCGGGTATGTGAGTGATATAGCCGAAACAGTCTCATCAGCGGTGATTGCTGTGATGGATGAGGCGGTGTCGCGACCGACTCCGCGCGCAGGAGGCATGCCGCGTGGGATATATGTCGGAAACAGAGCACATCGGCTGTCTAGGGCTAGCCGAGGCAATACGCGCAGTATATCCGCAGCTAGACAGCCTCAACCATCCACCGTCTCTTGACAAACCTTGAGTAGAAATACATGTCCCTTGTGGCCACACTGATTTAATAAGCGGTCTCCCGCATTGTTGCCACATCACTACACCGCGGCTTGACAGGGGTCCCAGGGGAAGCCGCTGCATTGCCATGACTCAAGCCTCGGAGAGGCCTCTCAACCTGTGGCTGGGAGGAAATGGCAAATTTCTCCACGCTCACAGGGAAACACCCACTGCGTGCGGGTAACACAGGCTCCCGCACTTGAAGACCCGACTGGAGCATTCAAACCCGCGCTCCATTGGCGAAATGCACCCACTGTGTCCCGCGATGCAGCCTGGAAATCCCAGTGGCAAAGGCCTCGGAGATGAGCCAACAAACCCGAATCCGGGCCAGGACGGATAGAGACCGGAGGCTCTTCTGAGTATACTTGCAATGACTGTGAAGGGTGATATGCGAGCGCGTGCGTCGCAATTCAACGCTTATGAGTCTATTATGTGGCACAATCCACGCCGAAATAGCCCACCCAATCTCCAACTATCCCCCGCTGCACCCCAAAAACCCACGCTTATACATCTTGGTCATTCTTTCCAACCTTCATTCCAGATATTCGCCCGCCAATCCCGACGAGCATATTGCAGTCGGCTGTTGTAGGGGCGAAACAATATCTCTCGTGTGCTGACGGAGCTATACGCACTCCAGGATAGACGCAAGTCACGTAGAAACTGGGCGTAGGCAACCTCTCTGACACAAAGATGAGCCGCAAGAGCAAGAACAAGGGAGGGGTGAAGCCCAGCCTCACGCTGGACATGGGCGCCGACGACGATAATGCAATGGTATACGACCCCGAAACCGGCAGCGTTGTTAAGGGCACAGCGGTTAGCTCCAAGCGAGATGGGAGGAAACCGGCGGCCATGTACGGCGACTTCGACGATGATGATTTTTCCCCAGAGGAGGAGGACGAGCGCTTCAGCAAGCAAATCATCAGCAATCGACCGGATCCATCTGGTGGAAGTGGAGGTTTCGGTAGCGGTAGTACGTACAGCAACTTTTCAAAGCCCTCACAGCCAACAACTGGCTCCAGTTCAGCAGCCACTTCATCCTTGTCAAGACCGTACCCAAGCTATGCCAACAACGATGACGATGTCGACTACGGAGATGACGACGGAGGATTCTATTCAAGGCGGAACGGGACCGCAAACCATAGGTCAACGAACGCCTCTCAATCAGCGTCCAAGCAGTTCGCTGCGTTCGATAACCGGGGTAGTAGTCGTAACAGCTCGACCGCGACTGGAAGCCGCACAAGCCCCACAGTCTCACGCACAGAGGCAGCAGGCGCGACGGCACTCCCCCAAAAGCTTGTATCAGGACCTGATAAAACGAAATCGCAAGAGCCAGCCAAGTCATCCAAAGGCATGGGACGAACCACTTCGTCACCTTCCAACGAAGAACCTGAAGACGAATTCGGTGATGAAGAATACTATCGGCAAGTAGCTAAAAAGCGCGAACTTGAAGAGAAAAAGAAGGCTGAAGAGGAGGCAAAGAAGGCTGCCGAAGAAGCGAAGAAGGCCGCAGAGAAAGCCAAGCAGGAAGAAAAAAAGAAGAAGCTTGACCCAGTCTCAGAGGCAGAGGCCGCACGCCAGAAGATGCTGGCTGATAGGCAGGAGGCGATGGAGTCTCTTGCCCGAAAGCACGCAAAGACTGTACAGGATGTCCGGCGCGTCAAGCTAGCGAGACTGGATGTTGAGTTGAGCGCGATATCAGACCCTAAGGCGCGAGAAAACCTCCGTTTAGCCGCGATGAAGAAAATCGACGAGGAGGAGGCAAAACTCACGCGTGAGCTTGAGCTGCAGCGTCTCAGACTTTACGGTGGTAGTGCCGCTGTCCGCGCTGCAACCAAGCGAGTGGAGAATGAGCTGAAGGCCAAGGCTAAGGAGGAGAAGGAGCGACAAAAGCGAGAGGAGGCCGAACGTCGTCGTCTTGAAGAGCAAAAGGCCAAGGCGGAAAAACGGTTGAAGGAGGAGGCTGAAAAGCGTGCGAAGGCTGAGGCTGCTGAACAGAAGCGACGAGCCAAGGCGGCGCAACAACAACAACAACAGCAACCCGAAGGCAAACCGCCAAAGAAATCGCGGGGCTTCTTTAGCTTCTTCGGATGCTGCGCTGGACCTCCGGATGATGATGATGATGATGATGGCGTAGGGGGTTCAATGAAGCGACGGCCAGGGGATCAGTCGAAGGCTCAACAGTCCGCTAGCGGCTCGATTGAACTCCAATCTATGCCAGCTACCGCCATCCAAGCACCGCTCCCACCGCCACCTGCTGGCGATGTTGATGCCTGGCAAGAGGAGGACCTACAAGCGGAAGTAGATGCCCAGATGGAGGCTGCGCGAATGCGTCTCCGCGAGGGTGAAGAGCTAATCGATCTGAGAAAACAGGAAGTTCGCATTGCGGGCATCAGCGAAATCGTAGCCGGTACCACTAGCCAGAGCCCAGCACATAGCCCATCCCAGGCCTCCAATTCGTTGAGTAGTCGAAACGGCACTCCAAGCCCGACTGGAAGTAACTCTGCGGTCGGCTTGATGAAGTTGCAAATGCTGGTATCTGGTAAAGTTGAACCAGGCCAGTCGATTCCAGTCCCGTCCGAATCCAAGTCACCACAAGAAGTCGACAAAAAGGCAGATGACTCCGCATCAGTCCAACCATTGACCCAATCTCATGAGCTTGCAGACGAATTCGAGCGATTGCGTGAGAAAGAAGCCCAAGAGAGAGAACTTCTCAAGGCGGCTAAGCGTCAGAATCAGACGAAGAAAGCAGAGGAGTCGTCCTCATCCGTCTCGCAGTCCTCTCCAGACGCCCCTAGTTCGACAAAGATGCCGACAGCAGCAGCAGCATCCGCATCAGATTCAATGCACAATTCTGCCGCAGATACAGCTCCAGCCACCAACGAGGTTGCTGTTCCCGCGGCAGTGACCCCGACGATCGATGAGGCACAACTCCGAGCGGAAATAGAGTCTCGCCTGCGAGCGGAAATGGAGGCTCGTATCAAAAAGGAGGTCGAAGCCCGGATGCGCGCGGAGGCCGAACTTCAGGCACGCATCGCAGCGGAAGAACGTGCAAAGGAAGCTGAGAGGCAAGATAAGGCAAAGGCAGACGAAGAGGCTCGTCTTCGAGAGAAGGAACGCCAAGAGCATATGAAAGCTGCCGAGGCGAAGGCACAGCAAGAGGCTGAGGCTGCTGCTGCTGCTCGGCCACGCATTAGCCCAGAGGCTGAGGCCTATGCTCGAGCCATGGTCGCACAAGCCCGTGCCAAGCTCGTGCAGCCGGCAGCACAACCGAGTGATGCGATCGCTACAGCAAAGGCAACTGATGTCGAAGCCGAACGACTGGCACTGCTATATCGACTGCGAGAGCTGGAAGCTAAGATGCACTCAAGCGCCGCTAACTCTCCCAACGCTGCGGTCGCACGAGACGCTTCGACTGATTCTGAAGAAGGCGATCCGTTGGGTGTCATGCAACGCCAGCGCAAGGCACAGTACACGCCGGAGCAACCTAGCAAGAGCTTGAGCCAAGCCGTTGGGGGGTCGGGCGATGCCCTCATCACCAACGTTTCTGCAGCGGCACGAGCAGCTGCTCGACAAGCACTTCTGGAATCTCAAGATGATGATGCCTTCGAGCGGATGCTCTCACCAGCCCGTCTGTTGTCCTCGTCGCTCATCCAGTCTGTGGAAACTCAGTCGCCTACGAAATCGGAGCAAGGCGTAGCCACACCGCAAGACAAGCCACAGCATCGAGCCAAGCCTGCTAAGATCGAAGAGGATCCTGATGCCGAGGCACGTGAGGAAGAAGAACAACGTATCCGTGAGGTCGAAGCGCGCCGCAAGCGCAAGGAAGCCGAGTTGGCTTTACTTCTCGAGGAAGACTATCTGCTTGCCTCGGTCGGTCTCCGAAGTGATGGTACTGCCAGAGCAGATTGGGGCGAGTCTGCAAATGGCTATCCCGATGGTACTTCACCAGAGGGAGCGTCAGCTGGATTGCCGCAAGAGAGGACTGAGACCTCCGGTACGCCTGCAATACTCCCCAGCCGCCAAGAAACTAATCCGCTGATTGCTGCAATTGTTGCGACTCGCCATCAAACTGCGCAGCGTTCGCCCCAAATCTACGGCTATGATGACGATGAAGATGAGCCCAAGACCGCTCCCAGCGATAAGAGGAATCAAACGGCTGAGGCAAGTAGCAATGAGATCGTGTTCCAAGATGATGATGATGATGACGATGACGATGATGATGACGATGACGATGACGATGCGATGGATCCGAGAAGATCACGTCCAGCAGCAGCGGGAGGCCGAGTTTTCAATCCTACGGCCTTCATTCAGCAACAGATCGAAAAGGATCTCAAACGAAAGCAACAACCATCTGCAAGGGCTAAGGGCGAGCCCAACAATCTAGGGCAAAGTCGAGGAAACTTGGAGGAAATCGACGACGCACACTATCCCACGATCTTCGACTCCCAGCAGCGCAAGAAATCAACACCCGAAAAGAAGTCGGCTGGCTCCACCGCAGCTGGTGTTAACCTACGTAGAACGTCGAGTGGACACGTTGAAGCACCTACTGCAAGCGCTGAGGTCGAGCAGGACACAGCACTTCCTGCACCTAGCATCCTCCCTACCCATGATAATGCCGCGCTCCTGGATGCTGCGGAGCGGGAGGCGGCATGGAGCAAGATCCTATCAATCGCTGAACTGGAAATGGACGTGGACACGGATGTTGGTGACGTTGAAATCGAGCCTCCACTGTCAGGAGAGAAGCTGACCCAATTCCTTATTGGAACGATTTGGTTGTGGAACTCAGCATACGTTATTCAGTTCCGCGAAGGAAACCGCATTGCTGGAGCGCCGAGCCCTTCCGCTGAAGATGAAGTCGCATGGGCTGTGAGCGGGCGAACAGTGCGCATTCACTGGGGTCATCAAGGCGTGCACGATTTGTATCTATCAGGCTCACGTCGTGCTCTGGGTGGTGTCAGGCGATATGATGATGCGCCCGTGCAGAGCATCTTCCTAGGTAAGATTGATGTGTCGCAAAGTGATCCTTTCCCGCAGACGTTCTGGCGCCGACGCGCTGAAAAGGCGCTGAAGGAGAATCCAGCACTCGGTCAAGTACCCAGTCATTTGGCCCAGAAGTCATGCATCATTGCATAATCCCCTGCTTTTAAATAAACTCGTTGTATCGTAGTCGTGGGTTGCCGCTAAGTGCGGATAGGCACGTGCGCAACCTCGTGTTATTTTATCTAATTTAGCTTGAGCATCGAGGTTTTGGGGCAGTCTCCGATCCATATAGCTACCGGAAGTTTATTACTGTAACAAGGTCTTACTCTGATGAGGAAGCCAGGGTAGAGAGAATCGTGCGTGCATACTTTACAATACCCTCACTGCTAAGTGTTTCGGACTTGGAAATAATGTTGCTGATGATGATGGTGTGAACAGGCGATGCCGAATTGACCCAGACTCGACCATTCACACCGATGGCAATTTCGAACGGAATGACTCGTCCGATTTCATTCAGTACAAGACAATTGTCGTCGAGAAGTGTGCGGCACAAACGGGCACTGGCGTTGAATACATAGCCGCCGTTGAGCTCCCCAAACATCGATTCCTTGGTCACCCAATCCTTCTTAAAGTGAGGTGAGATGCAAGTGAGTTCGGTTTCCATGTACTTGTTTGTCGCTCGCACACGGCAGTAGATCAGCTGACCGACCTCCAAGTTCGGGCGGTTGCGCTTGGTAGCACCCTCGAACGCCAGCGTCGACATAATCGCGTTCTGATGCAGGCCAATGTCCACACGGTACCAGTCTGTGCTCTTGTCCACAATGGTGCCAATGACCATATCGTCCACTTGTGGGTGATATCTGATGGTGGCGTGGTCGATCCAGAGTCTGTTCGACTCGCTGGCAGCGTAGCCCGGGTGGAGCATACCTGCAGTAAGGCCCCGTCGCACAACGCCCTTAACCGCGCAATTCAGACCATGTTCTGCGGGAACAATGCCGAAGCCCAAGCGACACCTGCTCTCTCCCTCGAGCTGGATAACATCTCCTGGGAATACAGTCACTGGGCCAACGGTATCAGCCGATTCTTCTTCGCCTGGTCTATGTGCTTGTGTGTTATCGTGTGTCTTCTGTGTCGTCTCCTCGCGCACCGCGTCTCCTCTTGATGACATGGCTGCGAGTCTATCAGCGCGCAAGCAAAATTTAGCGGGTTACGAACGAAATAGGACGTGCTTTGGAAATATTCCAGGGCTTTTCGATTAGACTTCGGTATCTGTTGTGAATGACCAAGCTTGCTTTGCCTCGGCAGTGCGACGATGCGTGCTTCCACGAATCAAAACAATCTGCAGGTAGGACTCGAGCTGTAATTTCATCCACCCATCCGCGGAGACCGAGGAACTCGCAATGCCTCTGCAACATCGGATTGCGGTCGTTGGACGTGCCAAAACACACACGGAATCAATGCTATAGTCGATGATGGTTTATTCCTAAAGTTCGGTTCTTTGTGATAATGTCGCGAAGAGTCACTCAATCAAAGGAAAAAACTCACGAGTCAATATGGTGAAAGTCTGTTCGACGAGTGATCACAGGCGAGGCTGGCGCTCGAGGCCACGCCAAGGGTCAATCGGGGACTGAAGCAATGAAGAGTGAGGGCGGTGGCCGGAGAGTGAGATCGACGCCGGTTGTTACCCTTTCGAATCTCTCCCACTCTCACTCCTCGCCATCTTGTGTTTTTCACTGCGCCAACTGACGAGCGAGCTAATACCCTTCATCCTTGGTCAATCGCGAGCAATGGTAATATACGGGAAGCTATAGTATGCTATGCTTTCTTATTGCTAGCGTGTGACAGCCCGATTACAGTTGTGGTTATGATTCTCGTCACGGCTCTGAGGTGGTCGTTGTTGCTGGCTTGACTGTTAGCACAACCAAAGCGGGCAAAACGAAGCGACGGGCAGCTCCTCCCCTTTAGAGATCACCAACAGCAACGCGAGAAGCACCGAAGTAGTAGTGAGTGGGCTTGTGAGCACCGTTGACACGCAAGAGGTCACGGGCAACGGTGATCTCGGTCAAGTCGGGAGTACCATCCTGCTGGTAGTCGAGGATGCAGCCCTGGAAGAGATCAGCACGAGCTGTCTTGGAAGCGAAGATGCAGTTGCGGATGAGAGGAGAAGCGCTCTCACCGATGAAGGTGACCGAGATGAGGTACTCGCGCTCAGAGGTCACGGCCTGGAGCTCATCCTTGCCCTTGACCTTGTAGACACCGAAGTAGATCTGGCCGGGGTGGCTGAGCTTCTTGAACTCCTACACGTGTGGCAAGGCGGTGAAAGCGCATGCAAGTAAGCGTATGTACGAGGTATGAGATAAAATAGAGTCATTTCACACATATTCAATGTCAAACAACTCGTGTTTGCCTCAACGCGCCACGGGATCACTTCGCAGAACGTACCTCGAGGTCACCAGAGCCCTTGCCAACGACAACGAGCTGGTTGGACTTGCGGTCCCAGGAGGTGAGGAGCCTATAGCGGGATACGAGTGTGTGACGCTGGCACAGGTAAGTTCGATGCAACCTCGGTCGCAGGCGGCGAAAGCGCGGACAAAGACCCTGGCGCGTGGCCATCGGGGCGAAATTCCGTTACCTCGGAACCTTGTTTTCGGTCGATTTGACGTACCAAGTGGTCTCGCTACCGGGGCGAGCAAGCTCCTGGAAGGCCTCAGCGGCGGTTTGGGTCTCTTCAGACATGTTTCGGCGGTTGAATGAACTGTGCAGAGGGCAATAGGCGGGTAAAAACGCATGAACTGTGAGCTTGGAATCGCGGAGAAGTGGAGAAAACGCAAAAATAGAGGCTAGTATTGGATAGAATAGTTTTCAAATATGTTTCACACCAATGCAGACGCGTTGTGTGGATCCAAGGCGTCCATTAGCAGCTCTATATAACCCGCCGCAACGGCAGGAAGCGAGCGCAAAAGACGAGATATTTTGTGCAATTTTTTTATCAAGTCGGTGGCGTTTCGGGTGGGTACCCTCTTGTGCGTCAGGGGTGCTATGAGAGCAGGGCCTGAGCGTGGGGAGAGATGTACTAGAGTCATGACTACATCGAAATAGCGTATTTATGTGGGGTTTAACTAGGTTCTGTACTCGATCTAGCGGAAAAATCACTGGTGTGCACCAGTCAGAACCCGGAAAACCAAGCCGCAAACGGACGAATACCGCTCGTGCGGCATGGGTAATTTGAGAAAATACAGACGCATGACTACACGGACCTATTGATGCCAGCAAACGTGACCCTACGAGCTACCCCCCAATCTTAATCATCGGCCTGTTTTTAACCTGCTTCAAGACGTCCATGCCTGCATGGGCTGGCTGCTTCTTGCGTAGCACAGCAGAAATGACCAGTCTAAGAACATGATCTGGATAGTTTACAGTCCCAGTACCAGACTCGAAACAGCGACTTCGGAGCTTGTTCAATGTCTCCAGGACCGAGGGTTTGGTCCGGTCCAGAATGAGGTGCGTGGCAACCTCAGGGCCGGTGCTCGGGCTGGCAACTCCGAAGGTTGATGTAGCCAAGGAGGGATCATTGCAAGTAGAGTCCATACAGTACTCTGATTGCTTGTCGGCGCTACAATTACTTGAAAGGGAGGCGCCCGCATCGCCTGGAGAGAAGTCCAGAACGCGCTGGACGTGCTCTGCTGGCAGGGTTTCAATCAATTGCTGCACCAAGTCTAAAGTCGAAGGCTCGCCTCTAACTATATCACGCAGACAGATTTCCTGTGGTCCAAACAGACAGACCTTCATATGACCATCTGCCGTGAGGCGAACGCGATTGCAGGTACCACAGAACTTGTCCGTGAGAGACGAGATGAACGCGATTCGGCCTTTGAATCCTGGTACGAAATACGTCTTGGCGACACGATCTTCATCGTCCCGGCCGCGTTGAAGCGGTCCCAGGATAGATTCTATCCTGCTCCTAGCCTCCATATACGGCACCATCTTCTTGGACTCCCAGCGATTGCCGTCGAATGGCATATACTCGATGAACCGAACTTCCAGATCACGGTCCTGGGTGAATTTGGCAAACTCAACAACCTCGTCATCATTAATGCCGCGCATCAAGACACAGTTCACCTTCGTCTTCACCCCGGCGTCCAAGCACTGCTGGATCGTTCGCATCACTCTATCGAATCCCTCTCGACGGGTCAGAATGGGAAACTTGAGAGGATCCAAGGTATCCAAACTGATGTTAATGGCGTTGATGCCCGCTGTAAGCAGTCTGTCCAGACGGCCTCCTGTTGAGAGTGCCAGGCCATTTGTTGTAATCGCTAGTGTACGCAGTCTTGGATTCACTCTAATGTTGCGAACGATGGCCTCGAGGTCCTTTCTGATTGTAGGCTCCCCACCTGTGAGACGAATTTTCGTGACACCCTCGTTGATGAACAGGTGAGATAGGCGTAGAATTTCATCCGTAGTGAGCAGCGACGGCTGCGGTGACAGGTCAATGCCCTCCTGGGGCATGCAGTACACGCACCTCAAATTGCATTTTTCGGTGAGGGATATCCGCAGGTAGTTGTGGTACCTGCGGTGAGTATCATACAGTGCAGGCGATTTTCCCCCATGATCGGCATGCTGTGTTGTTACCTGAGTTACCTGAGGTACTACTTCAGGTCCTCTCCTTGCGACCTCCCTCACAGCACCTAGCCCGCTGAACCCTCGAACCAGACCAATTTGGGGGATGTTCCTGGCCTGAGTGCGGACCAGCGCTGCGGTGAAGCGCATTTAGTTGGGCCGGAAGGGTGTAACTGTGTCCTCTGGTGAGGTATGGATGTGATCCCCTCTCTCTGCCTCAGCCGTGCAACACACCAGTGCAGTCTCTGAGTGCGTTTTGGAAAATAACACAGATCACTGCAAGGCGGATGTCCCGTAGGGCTAAAGCCGGATATCAGGTTTGTAACAGACTGGTGATGTCTACCCGCGCATCTGCTCTGCTGAACCAACCGTCGATGTGTGTATCTCAGAGCTGTAGAAAACGTGACATGCAGCCAAAACTCTGCCGGAGCAGAACCTCTCAGAAAATATTTCTGGGTGGATGGTCACACTTTAAGCCCCCTCGCGACCCGCCAGACCCGGCTGGATCGTTTCATGTGGAAACGGTTTGTAGGCACACTACATTTGGACGTGAAACCCTGGGTGTAACGGGGTGTAAATGAGGAGTGAGCGTGTGGGTTCTATTCGAGCCTGTGTGCCCTACTGCGTTGTCATGGCAGTTCCCCGCAGCAGTGACGTTAACCCTGCCGCAGACGCACATTTCCACTCTGCACCACGAAACATGTGACACCATGCCCGCTGGGTTTGGGTGCTGGATGGAGACCTTACCGAAGCTCACGGCGCTGATCGACCCTGCGTTTCAAATCTAGACCCGACGCTCGTACACCGCGTTTTACTGGCCCGAGGCGATCGATACTGCCCCGCGGGCCACGCACCCCAATTCACACATGGACCGAAGCTCACAAGTGATGGACAGGCTTCGGCAGCACCTGAGCCAGGACAAGTACCGGGCGCTCGAGTCTGAGCTGAAGCACGTGGACCTTTCGAACCAAGTCGATGACGAGGGCAAGACCTGTACGTGACTGTTGGATGTTTTGCAGGTGATTGGCTTGCTGGCGAGTGACCTCGTGCCTGCTGAAGTGTGTCTGACCTTAGCACGGCCAGCTGTATACGACAGTGGAGCGGGAGTTGTTGACGGATGGGATGGGATGTAATAGAATGTATTGTGATGCGCCTCCCTACTTGTGTGCCATACCGATCTTACTCGCTTCTTGTGTCTTCCCTTTCTCCATGGACCAAACTACACAGTACTCATGCATGCCGTCTCAGAGGGCAAGATCGAGGCGGTGAACTTAATCCTGCGGTATCTCACTCCCTCTGACGTCAATGCACGCGACCGAGGGGGGCGTACGGCCCTACATTACGCTGCAGCACGAGTCATCAGTGGCGCAACGCTTACCGGATTATCGCCTTCGACTTCGGCTGGAACACCGATGAACACGGCGATCGACATTCTGCAGAGCCTCATCGAAGTGGGGCAGGCATCGCCGGCCATTCCGAACGCCAGTCGAGTCACCGTCTTGCAAATGATGCAAGAGGCTCCAGAGCCCCTTCGTCGAGATCCTCGTATTGTACGTCTCTTTCCTAGCTTGGATGCTCAGTCGCAGCTCCAACAGCCACAGCAGCGGCCATTGTCGTCAAGGAACTTATCCACAGCCTCTCAGCAGCATCCATTTGGACAAGGCTTTGTTGCAGCTCCTGCTACGTCTCGTTTCGGCACAACTGCCCCTGATACCCCGACCGACGGTACGCACACCATGCCAAGCGAATCCACCAGCTCACCCCCGCTTTTCAGTTTCCCACGCGAAGCAGCACAGGGTCTTCGCATTTGGCAGCTCCGCTCGCGCTATCTCCAGCCGTCACCTCCACCATCGGAGGCTCTCAAGATTACTGTTGATGGACATGAACTGCGAAGTAATCCTGATCACGCGACTAGTCAGACCCCAGTGACATCATCCAAGCCTACGCCCCAACAACCCCAAGATCAGCCATCTCAGAAGTCCACAAGTCGTAAACAACGACCAACGTCGTCCTCTTCACACTTACAGCAGCAGCAACAACAGCAACATGCAGGTCGTGGTAGCTCAACTACAAGCGAACTGTCAACCGCCGGTGGAACCACAACGATCGCAAACAATATCAGCGAAGGAACGAGCTCAGTACCGACACGCACGTGGACTACACTTCCCTACACATTTGACCCAGACGAAGGCCGATTGCATCAAATGTTGAGCAAGATCCACCCTGATTTCTCTGATTATCTTGCGGTGTTCGACATGCTCAAAAAGTTCCGAGCTCAGAGGGAAGCCAAGCGGCAGTCAATTGTACAAGCAGATGGCAGCGCTCCATGTGATGCGAATAAGATGACCACAACCAACGCCCACAGTCACGGTGATTCTGTGCCAGGAAGCCCAACCTCGACAGAGTATTCGAAGGACTCTCCCATGCGAGGTATGATGAATGCAGACTCCTACGAGGGCGAGCATAGTCGAAGTCGCAAGGACCATCTCGCGAATAGGTACCTGACTCCTGAAGACCTGCGACCGCTGTTCAACTTCATTAGTGGGTTGGACGCCTCGGGTCGATCCTTGAACAAGTCTCGAGCTAAATCGAGCGTGATTGGTATGGGCTCTCCGCTTAACTCCCCTCTATCAACCCCTGGCAGCGCACGAAGTTCAGTGAGTTCGGATGGTGAACCAGGCAGCGATCTCTTTGCCGTGCATCCGCAAGAAGACGCGGAGCAGCTCATCTCCGACGAAGCCATCAAAGATGTGTTGGAGTTGATTGATATCTCACGAGACGGCAAGGTCGATGCACAAGACTTCTGGCTCGCAATGGCCGCGCCATTCGTGCCCCGGAGCCCTGAGGAAGACGTCGATGCTTCGGTTTCCGACGGAAAGCACATTCCTGCAGACGCGTTTGAAGGCACGCAAGGTTTGGATGACGTCACCAGCGCAGCCATCGCTGCTAACAGGCTGAGTGAATCGGGACTCTCTGTCCCCGAAATCGTGGCAGCACTTGCCCATGACCGTGCGGTTAAACGGGCAGCTGCTGCAGAGGCTGATCAACTGCACACTGTTGACATTCCGTTCTCGCTCTTCGATCGTGATGGCGATGGACTGATTACTGTCGACGACTTGCGAAACGTTCGTTCAATGCTGGGTGTGCACCTTTTCCCGTTGATTACCTCGAACGACATGACGAACGCCCTCGAAGTTCTTTCGGCTGGCTTCAATTACACCTATGGTGGAGGTGGTGGTTCTGGCATGAGTATTCATTGCACTGCGCAGCAATCACCTCAGGAGGCTCTAGCTGTCTCCAGTCAATTTTTCCCTCCAACAGCACTCAACGGAGGGAATGGCACTCACGTGATGTATGATCAACGGCCCGGAGTCGATAGCCCTGTCCCCCCAGTCCCCGAGCCACTTCCGTTACCAAATTACTCCGCCTCTGAAGGAGGTGATATGCTGACAGCAATGCCAACACCTGGAAACATCAATCATGGGCATCACCCGCGCGATGGTGTAACGACTAGCATCATCAACGCACGTCGTCACTCGCGAATCACTCCTCCAGACCCTGATAGTTATTGCACAAGGGCGGCATTTGGTGCTCTGGTTCGGTCCCAAGTGCCTGTTTTATCGCCCTCAGCACTTAGCTCTAAAAACGCATTATTCTTCCTGTCACCGGAAACCGCTGTCAAAGCTCGTCTGAATCCAACTGTCTCTGCGGCTCTGCCTCCTGTCTATACATCGCGAAATGACTCGGCACGCATGCTCGAGAGGTCACGCAGCTTGCGTCTGACTGATGAGCAGAACAACGTCCAGAATCCAGAAGGAGATCCCTCTAGTCCTAAGAGTCCAAAATCTAACCCAGCCAACTCTCAAGATTCAACCAACGTGCCGTCGGCCTCGCCAACGTCGACGAGAGCCAATCGGCGCGGGTCAGTATCAATGAATCCCAATACGAACCCATATTTCAGTCGCCGCCGGTCTATCACAACACCGGAGTCCTCACTCATGTACAGCTCCCTAGCAGAGGTGGGGCTTGCACGAGGTGGTCAGCCCGTACGCCGCGGCAGTATCGCAAGTCCTGGCAGCGGCAGTACCAAATTCAATGACCCAATGTCCCTCACCGCACCCGCGATTCCAAGCAATCCATCATCGTCTTCGGCGTCTTCGGCCGGGTTCATCAATCCATCCACATCGTCATCGTCAACGTCCTATGTACCAAGCTTTGGAAATTGGATCACCCGACGAAGTAGCGTTAGCCGAGGCCGCCTTGCAGATGCTGGTACTACTTCTTTGAGCAAATCCTACACACTCAAGAACCTCAAGATGAAACGACCCATGTAAAATATGTATCCTACACTAGAGCTATCATCACGATGGCCTCCTTCGTTTGTCCCGTCAGAGTGCCGCACGAGTTATCACTCAACTAGAGTTGGACTATCAAGTATCCCGCACTCTCACATACTTCCTTTCACTCACATTGTCGTTTGTTTTCATTTATTATTCAATGGTACTTTCTCAAGCTGCACACTGTACCAGCGTTAACGTGCAGTAATGTCTATCTAGATTCGACGTGCTTTACGTTCTTTGTGCAGGCCTTTGCGCATCCTTTCATTTTAGTTTCGTTGTTCTGTCCGAGGTCGATACCTGCTCCCCTCCACGTTTTGTTTCCCCTCTTCACCGTTCATGCTTGGTCACCAACTCGACGGATTATTCATATGGTCAATCCTCTACACTAAGATCGATTCGAAATTGGTACGCGCATTATATATATTTCTTTACCAATGACTCCACCCTGCCTAATGTTAGTCTAATGGCGAGCTGTTTCGCCGATGTCACAACACACGCTTCTGGCTCTCTTTCTTCTTCTCTCGATCACCTGCTGAATACAACAGGTCTCGCTATTTATCCATGTTTGCATATGAGTGTGTATATATGCCACGTCTCTGCATGCAGGCATTGCTGGCGAGTGCAAATGGATCGTTTTTTCCCTGACGCCGGTTTGACACATCGAACACAAGCCAAATCCCACTAGAACACTTGACCAAACATCGAAGTTCGAATTGGGGGGAGATTCTATCTACCCGTGCTTGGCATGGTGGATAGAGTCTCCAGGCGTTGGTCCGAATTACATTGCTTTGCTCTTGAAATATGTCGAATATTGGCAAGTCCACGATCGCGCTTTATCGCGATTGCCTTCGTCTTGTTGGTAAGTACACGAATAACACCGTTTTAAACGACTATCCTTACGTTTTTCCTGAGAAAACCCCGCCCAAAGTCGATGTGCTAGAAGAGCGAGCACAGCTTACTTGATATTATGCGGATACACCCGACTGATGTGTTCGGTGGAACTAATACCATTAAATGCCCTGAATTTAGAGCACATGGCCGGTCACTCGAAGAAGGCCCTGGCTGTCAAGTCGATCATTCGCAACGAATTCACACGACACAGAAACGAGACCGACCCAAAGAAGGTTGAGAGCCTGCGAAATGGCGCGATGCAAGGTATTGCAAACTACCTGCTTGTCGAGTCACTTAACAGGCTGAAGCGCAAGAGCTATCAGAAGGAGAATCCAGTCGAGCTTCCCTTGGATCCTGCACAGGCCGAGCAGTTCAATCTCACAGAAGAGGACATTAAGGCGCTCAAGGAGTCTGCAGCTGCAAATGCTGCGGCCGCTGCCGCTGCTAAGGCCGCTGCTAAGGACACATCTGATCTTTCCTCGGTCTCCTCCTCCTCCTCCTCGGGAGCCAACTCATCGGGCTCTGGGCAGTCCCAGTAAGATTGTTTCGAATGCACCAACGTACCTCCGACGCGAACCAAGTCAAAGACTTCGTCGAACTGAACCGAGCTCGCAGTCAGGTAGGACGTGCAGAATTATAGTAGTATAGTAGCTGTAGTAGTATTAGGCGAAGAACGAAACCAGGACACAGGATGCTCTCGTCCCTTCAAAAATTGGTAGCAGATGCTGTCCTCCTCTTCTCCCGTGTTGATCACCCTGCTTCAATTCTCAGTTCATGTAAAGTGATTGAAAACGAAGGGCATTGTGCTGAAACCGATACAAATGGAGCTATTCCCTTGGGTACATGACGCGACGTAATGTACTAGTACCGTTGCGAGTGGAGCACAGGCGCCAGACCATACTATCGATGTAGTCACATTACCCGTTTTATTTTATGATCAGACTGTCGCGGAATAAAACCATCTTCCTACGTTTGACAGTTAAAGTAGCACTCCATGGCAATTTATGGTAACAAATTGGGTGCTATACGTTATAGCGGAATCGCACTACCCTTTGACAAGAAGCACAATCTTTGTTCGCTCAGCATTCGGTTGATCTTAAAGTTTCGAAGCATTTTTGGGAGTCTTGGTGATATGGACGGCCTTAATCGTAATGTACTCATCCAAGCCATACTTGGAGCCCTCACGGCCGATACCACTCTCCTTAACACCACCGAATGGAGCGCTAGGGAGAGAAACGGAGCCCTGGTTAATGGCAACCATGCCATACTCGAGCTCATTCTGGAGACGTTCACATGTCTCGGGATCCTCGCTGAATGCGTAAGCAGCGAGACCAGCGCGAGTGTTATTCGCGAGCTGAATAGCCTCATCAAGAGTATCGAAGACGAAGATGGGTGCAAGTGGGCCAAAGGTTTCCTCATTGAAGCAGCGCATCTCGGGAGTGGCACCATAAATGACAGTGGGAAGATAGAAACGCTGGCTCGAGAGACCATCGAGTTTGGGCTGCTCGCCACCGCAAAGGATCTTGGCGCCCTTGGAGCGCGCGTCGTCAACCTGCTGCTTGACCTTCTCAACAGCCTGGGTATTGATAAGAGGACCCATAGTGACGCCAGGAGCCAGACCATTGCCAATTTTGATCTTGCGGAATGCCTCAGCGAGTTGATTCGCGAACTTCTCAGCAATCGAGCGGTGCACAATAAAGCGGTTCGGGGTGACGCACGTCTGGCCAGCGTTACGGAGCTTAGCCGCGATGGTCTGTTGCAGAGCTCGCTCAATGTCTGCGTCTGCACAGATGATGAAGGGTGCATTGCCACCCAGTTCCATGGATACACGCTTTACCTTGTTTGCAGACTGACCAAGCAAGAGCTTACCGACGCGAGTGGATCCAGTGAATGTGATCTTTTGAACCTTGGTGGAATCTGTGAGTTCCTGACCGATAGTAGCAGCGTCACCAGTAACGACGTTGAACACGCCAGCGGGGAGGCCAGCCTCCTCACCGAGCTTTGCCAACGCAAAAGCCGAATAGGGAGTCAATTCACTGGGCTTGAAGACACCCGTGCAGCCAGCAACGAATGCAGCACCTGCCTTGCGAGTGATCATCGCCGATGGGAAGTTCCAAGGAGTGATCGCACCAACAACACCCACAGGAGCCTTGACAGCCTTGACAGTCTTCTCAGGAGTGTCCATGATGATGTCATCCTGCAAATAGTCCTCGCCGACCTTACCGAAGAAGTCCAAGAAGCCAGCGGCGTAAGCAATCTCGCCCTTTGCCTCCTCGAACGCCTTGCCCTGTTCGGTCGTGAGGATCTTGGCAAGGTCGGCCTGGTTCTGCATCATGAGTTCGCCCCACTTCCTGACAATTTCGCAGCGATCTCGGACGGGCACGCGCGCCCATTTGGGCAATGCAGTGTATGCCGCGTCAATTGCTTGACGAGTATCCTCACTGCCACCCATGGGCACGGATCCGATGATTTCCTCCGTAGCGGGGTTTACGACGGGTAGGGTCTTCTTCGATGCCGCATCCACGAACTGACCGTTGATGTACATCTTTTCCACGAACAAGTCGGGGCGCGCCAAAGTCGCTCGCAAGCCCGTGTTCGAGCGCATGATCCTCGAAACCTGGTACATTTGTTGAGATCTGAGTGGATTTCGTAGGGAAGTATCGGTAATGAGTGGGGATGAGCTTAAGATAATGCATTCAGTGACACTGCTATGCGGTTTAATGGGGCATTAGGTCCGGGATCCCCCCGTCCTACCCGACTTTTATGCCTCTCGACATAGCAAATCCAAGTGATTTTCGCACTCAGGAGGTTGATAGGATCTGGCGGTATAGCATCACCTGGTCACATGACAACACAAGAGGTAAACTTCAAGGTACGTCCCAGGTGATTTGCCCCATAGAGATTTGCATTTGGAATGCGAGCATGCACCCAACGCGTCACCCCCGGGCTCATTCTCCTACGACTGAATTCGCACGGTGTGGCCGTGTGCCTCGACACGTGGCTTGTTTAGAGCGAAGTGAATGCCCAGTGGTGCAGCACGCTCTACACACGCTTTTGCGCCGACAGCCTTGAGTGGTGCCCACACACCCCTCGGCACGACCTCGTCCTGGGAGGCAACTATGAACTGCTCAGCCACGAGCGCGGCAAGGTGGGTGCGGTGTTGGTGCTAGAGGTGGTCAACGAACACAGACCTGATGGAGATTTGCCCGTGCGTGTGGCGTCTAGTGAGCGGATGAGCAGGCTGGCCGTTCCCAGTGCGGTGTACTCCCGAATGACGTATGATGAAGAAGAGCCCAACGTACGAGACATTGACGCGGAGAGTTACCTGAGCGTGACGGAACCCATTCAACATAAGGACGAACTGCCAACTTCAGCTGGCAGTGCAGCGAATGCGCCCAGCCTAAGAACTCACGCATTGCTTCACACCCCGGCTGTTCTCGACTTGAAGTGGGGTTATCAGGAGGTGAATCAGGCTAGTCTGTTCGGAGCGGCGTATGAGGATGGCACAGTGAGGATATACTCGGTCAGGAGAGCATCTGCTGCAAATGGCAGCGACGAGGGCAAGCGCGAGTCCACACTTGTTGTAAAAGAGGAAGCCTCCCTAAGGACTGGTAAAAAGGATTCGGCCTTGGCCCTCGCGATGGATTGGAGTGACCGACGAGGACCTTATTCTCCAGCGCAGGAAACAGAAGAAGACGGTAACGACGACGAGTACGATGAGGAGCGACCATCCGTGCAACTCTCCGCGACGAATATTGTTGTTTCTCATTCCGATGGCTCACTCGTATTGGCAAACGTGCATGTAACTGATAAGACCGACGAGCATGAAGGCAAGGCTCAGGCAATTCGGCTGGAGGTCCAGAGTAAGTGGAAGGCCCATGACTTGGAGGCTTGGATCTGTGCGTTCGATTATTGGGATCCACATGTAATCTATTCCGGGGCAGATGACGCCTTGCTCAAGTTCTGGGATGCAAGAATGCTGCCTGCGTTCGACGCAACCGCTGTTGATGACGGTGAGGAAGAGCTTCCTACGTCAACCGGAGCCTTCCCAACCTTCGTGAGCCGAGAGCACAAACAAGGTGTATGTTCGATCCGTTGCCATCCACACAACCCGCACATTCTCGCAACCGGAAGCTACGACGAAGGCCTAAGGATCTGGGATAAGCGAAACATGAAGTCACCGATGCATCGCCTCAAACTGGGTGGTGGCGTTTGGCGTCTCAAATGGCACCCTGATCCAAGGAAAGCCGATTACTTACTCGCTGTGGTAATGCACAATGGTGGTCAGATTATCAACACAAGGCTTGGCCTAGCCCACAGCCAGGAAACATCAGCATTTGAGACCGCAACACCAGAGGTAATCTCCGAGTATCATCAGCACGGACCGACAACACTCGTGTATGGCGGTGATTGGAGTTGGCATACACAGGAGGAGCTCGCTTCCCTCTTGCCGGGATCAGCACCTGATGATGCCTATGCATGCCTGGTTGGGACCGCGTCGTTCTACAACAAAAGAATTGATCTCTGGTATCCGACCTCAGGGCTACCTTAGGAATAAATACCATGTCTATAGTAGTACAGTTTTATGATTCTGGCTGCATGACTATGATAATTATGTTACACTTTCAGAACTCGACTTACAGCAAGCCGTGCTGAAACATTGTTCTCGACGACCTCGAACGTACCTAGTTCATTCGCAAGGCGGGCACTGGCACCGCTGGGTTGGGATCGGTCATAGGCATCTCCCGACCTCGGCACCCGTTCACCCAACACTGCCTCGAAGCTTGGTAATGGCGAATCCCATAAGGGCACGGAACAAGCGGTTAGACTCTTGAGTGTCGGCACCTTTGCCTTTCCAGTTGCAACGTGCGGCATGCGATCGAGAAGTGACGGCAGCCATGATTTCTCTTCGGCTGTGAGACCCTCCGCAAACGACACACCCAGGTCAAGACCGTGAATACGAATTCGACCTGGAGCATCGCCATCCTTTGCGGTGAGTGAGTTCGTGAGCCGTGTTAATAGTTCTAACCGTTGAGCTCGGACCCGTGCGTTGAGCTTGCCAGCATCCCTCGAATGTACCGAGGTGGCAACACCGTGGGGCTCGAACAGCAGGTCGGGGGCACCGACCCAGGTAGCACCGGCCGAGATCGCGCCACTGACAAGATCAACCCACGCCTTCAGAGCGTCACTTCCATCGTCGACACACAGGCTGTTCCCACCAAAGTCTATCTCCAGCGGGGTCCCAGAGAGGTCTGAGTCTGGTTGGTTGACACGCGCGCGGGCTCTCAAAGATGAAGCTACAATTCGAGCAGCTCTCGGAGTCATCAAGTTGGAGCGCATGCTCAAGCTCGTCATCGGAACGTGAGGCGAAGCGAGGGAGCGCGCCAGCAGTGCGAAACCAGGAACCACGCGGGCTTCGGCCATAGCCTCAGTTTCAGCCGAGGATGGACCTTGCTTGCCTTGCTGCCGATGGTTAGAGGAGAGTTCATCAGTATCACTCGCGTCTTCATGGGCATCCGCCTTGATCTCCTTCATCGCTGCCACAATTAACGCCTGCTCCAAGTGCTGGGATACCAATCCCCTCGCGTATACACGGCGACTCATATCCATCGTCGCGATCGCAGGGTTGAGATGCAAGCGCTGGATCTCAGCTCCCAGGCCTTGACTTAGAGCAAGCTCAACCCCATATGCAATCGATTGATACAGATCGCATCCAGCCAAGTTCAGACTAACAGGCTTCACATCGACATTCTGGAGCTCCAACAACCATTCACCAATGGCCCAGGCACCACCGTCTCCGATGGGCATGTGGGCCAGATCTAATTCAAAGCTGGAAGTTGGATTGGTCGAATTGGCCTGGAGCGTGTACGTTAGCGCGTTCAGCAGTTGATGGATTGTGTCCGAGCACTCCTTATTGAGTTGCTGGCGATCGATGGATTCAATAAGATCTCGTGGATGGAAGGCAGAGGCGGATGGATTCTCATGATCCTCATCCTCGGTATAGAGGCGTTGTTGTCGTGCTTCCTCTTGAAGCAGGTACATAGCATATGGAGTCCATGAGCCGATTGCATCGAGCGCGGCGGCGGCGTCTGTGTAGCCACAGAAGCCAACATGGGAGTCCGCGACTTGACCAGGTGCAAGCTGGACAATTTTGTCATCAATGACAATTTCGCGTGGAACGTAAACGAAGTTCCAAACTTCGCGGATTGTAGCGCGCTCACGCTTCGTAATGGCCTCATCTAAGAGGGCTCCGAGTTCCATCGGACCTAGATGGACACTTCCATCGCCATTCGCGAGGGTTGGGAAGCTTTCGATGCGTGGCGCAGCGAAACTCTGGGTAACTCTTGAAACCTCTGGCCCAAGCGCAAGAAAGTAAGGATACGTATGCAGATTAGTATCCTTTGAAATGAGGTCAACGGCTGCAAGGGAAGACGCCTCTTCGACCGACAACTCTGGAGAAGTTGCAAGTGTCGCGACCGTTGCTACCGCATGGTTGTACATGCGTGCTGCAAATGGAGAGAAACCTCGCGGTAGGGTTGAGTAGGACAGGCTAAGTGTGCTTAAGCTAGGCAGTACCACAGCTTCGCCTTGTGCATCTCCACGCACCAGGCGAACTAAGGCTGCCCAGCTCACATGGTCCCAAATTGAACCAGGCAGCGCCAGAAGCTCAAGCGATGGGAAATGAACGCGGGTGGAAGGATTGGCCTTAATCGAGGCTTGGTCAGCGACCTGAGGGGGTTCAGCCTCAGGTCCAGACCAATCTGTTCCAGCGTCGGCTGCGCCCTCAACGTTATCGTCGGCAAGTACCTGCTCATCAGCATCATCACCATCTTCTTCTTGTTCTTGTTCTTCTTCTTCCTCTGACAGGCCCGCGCCGAGCGCTCGGAGAAGTGACTCAAGTGCCTGGGGTCGTAATCCACCAATGCATAGTTCCCTCAGGGACGAGTTTGATTTGGCTGCACGCAACGCTGACGGATGCAATACCTTGCGAACCAGTCCAGATCCAAGCACATCATAGCGCGGCTCTACATATTCGGCGACAAACTTCGCGAGCTGCGCGGCTAGCTCTGGGTCTGGTATGGAGGAAGCATCTCCAAACCTACCCCAACCCGACAACAACTCGTAACCTGTGGGTACTGCTCCGAAGAAATGGCGCATGTCGTCCAAGCAGGCGTCGAAATTACTTCGGATAACTCCAAAGCCGACCGAGTCGTTATCTGTTTCATCAACATTGAAAGCTAATTTCAAAATTTCAGGTGCTACGCTACGGGTAGACATACCTGTCAACAAGATAGCGGCTGCAACTTGGGATGGGGTGTTTCCATTTTCAGCAAGATGCACAGTTGCTTGGGCATTGATACCCGCACGTCTCAATAGCTGTAGGGCCTGATGAATTACGCTTTCGGACTTCCAAATGCAAAGCTCAGAGCGGTTGATTACCCACACGCAAGCTTCCGTGGGCTGGACACTATGCGCAATGTACCCAGGACAGACCACAACGTGATCGACACGCACAGATTCTACCCATGGCGCGGGCCCCTTTGGCGATGTAATATTCCCCAATGTTGACTCACGCTCGGTACCATTCGCGAGATACGTTGCAGCTGCTGGGTAGTCGACCTGGAACTCGTCATTGATATAACGGGTGTATGGCTCCGGGCCGTCTTCTAGTAAGTTGCGAGTTTCGTTGGATGATGAACCCTTAATGCCGGGTCTGGGGGAGAAGATCGATGTGACATGGCATTTCAATCGATCCGAATCCTGAATTTGTGGAACCGGCAACAGATTCGCGGCACATGTGGCCGCGACCGCTTCTGAAATGGTAGCCAAGTCAGCTGGCAAGCCGAGGGTGAGTGCCTCCACAGCGCTGCTTCCAGATTCGGGCAGTAGCAACTCGGGCAAAGCTGCTTGCACTCGAGGACCACCAGCAGGTAGGCCCGACAGGCGGATGATTCGAGACTGTCGAGCACCCAGCGCAGAAATGAGCCTGGCGGTGACAACATCCATGGAACGCGCATATGCTGAGTTCCAGGCTGCATCCAAAAACGCCTCACCCGCGGGCACCACCTCGTAAGGCTTGTGATAGCCAGGAATGAAGATGCAATTACCAGACAAATCGAGCATGACGAGCGGTGCCGGAGTGGAGTCTGTTGCGGAAATGGGTGGGCAAATTGCTTTGGCAATCCGCGCGAGCTCGACCGGACCGAGGGCACAGCAGGCCAACTTAAGAGATGAAATGCGCAGGGCACTAGGCTGGGATCTATCAGGCGACTCATCATTCACACTGTCGTCGGCTTCTTTGACCCCATCCACTGGGATCGTTGCGAGTCGACTCTGCGGTAGGCCAAAGACAGCAGACATACGCTTGGAAGCTAGGTTCATTGTGGCCATGCGATGATTGACAAAACCGGCCTCAGCAGCGTCTGCGTCACTGAACGCGTGGAACCTTTGGGCGCGCTCAAGGAGTTCAGTTTCGTGCTGTGGGATAGCTAGGGATTCTGCGACTGGGATTGAGGCTGAGCTAGCATCCGCGTACAGAAGTGCACACAACGAGCGCATCGCATTGTCATCAATGCAAGCTCCTGACAGATCCAGCTCTAGCGAACCGGACGTTGGGGTCTCGACTAGGAGAGCATCAGCGATTGCCTCGACCGCGCGAGGATGTACAGGCTGGACGGGGGGCAAGCCGCGTGCAGCAGCAAGAGCCCGTTGCACGGGGAGGTGCGCAGTTCGAGGTTGGCCAAGGATCGAGCCATGATTTGACTGCGAACCCTGGAATAGTGTGAGGAGCGGAGACGAGGTTGCAAGACTGAGCGAGGTAAGAGTTCCTCCAGCTGGCGCAGCCGCTGCACCTAGCGCGCGTGCCAAAGCTTTGCCACCCATTTCGCCAATACAGTTATCATCCAACACGAGTGTAGCAAGTCCAAGTCCTTCCGCTCGTAGCTGAGAGTGACACATTGCCGGCAAAATAGCGGCAACAGCGGTGACACCCACGTCGTCAATGCCATTGGCCGAGAGATCCAAAACACGAAGGTTGCGACAGCTGCGGATTGATCCGCAAATGGCATTCAGCGCGGGACAAGCCTTTACGATAGCGGGTGGCATGTCCCGTGGGTTATGGTTGCCGTCGTTGAGTGGGTTGGACCAGATATGAAGACCAAGAGCATTGTTGGATAGATTCAACACTTCAAGACTCGTAACAAACGTGAGGATTCGAGCCAACCAATGGATCGAGTGACCCGACTCTCTTCGCTTGAGCTGACGCTTTGCACGCACAATGGATGTTTCATTGGCTGCCTGCTCTGGGCTGACCGCGTCGAGGCGAAGGTTGGGATCAACAGGGCTCGAAGTTTCTGCGTCTGACAAAATGGACTCTCCAGATGCCCGCACAAGCGCAGACGTAGGTGCGCCAGGGTGCCTATTCACAACCAATGCTTCGTCCTTGTCCCCGCCTGCGAAACTCGAACGGGAGGCTTCCAGGTCGACTCCTAGACCACAGTGTGAAAGGTTGAGCTCGCGCAAGTTGACGCTAATTCGGCTTGTTAAAGACAAGTCGACGGCAACCGGTGCTTTCAAGACGGACGATAGCAGTGCTCCTGCTAAAAGTCGCCAGCCAACCCCCTCACCAGCAGTGAGACCGCTCGAGGCGAATGCGCGTGCTGCCAAAATACGTGATCGCAGAGTAAGCGACTCCACATCCGACGCAAGATGGAGTTGGGGAAGCGACGTGTCCTCGGGAGAGGACATCCGATCCTCAAGGGTATTCTTCACACGGATCTCATTCATCATATCATCCAGCGCACTGTGACCCGGGTAAAGTAGAGCAGCTGGTAAAGATGCCTGAGACAGGTCTAGCGTGGGGATAGACAGGACCGATCCTGCCGACTTGGCAACCTCGATGGCATCCGCAATGAGGCGGGCGATCACAACCAATCCAGCGTCCTGCACACGCATTCCGTCCAAGGCGATTGGTGCCATTTTAAGAACTCCGCCATCACTTCCGTTCTGAGGGCTTGCCGAAGAACGCAGGGGCGCGAGGAGCGCATGCAAAATTGGCACCCAGTTGTCAACATCACCTCGCTCCGAGAGTGACTGCCAGAAGCGTTCTGCAGGAGCAAGGGGCGCAGCCTTAGGGTTGGCTTGAGCAAGACTGTGTACTGGGGTCTGAGGTGCTGGGACCTGCATGTAGTCTGGTGGGAGCCGTCGCAAAAACTCCTTCAGCGTTTTCAAGATCGCAGACTCGAGGTTCTGAGTGAGCTCGAGGCTGATGCCTCCCAAATCTTCCAGGCTTGGTCGTCGCACATTACCAGCAGCGATCAGCTCAGCCGAGTTCCTCCTCTCCGAGGGTGCAGTGCTTTCGTCGCGCGGGAGGAAGTGGGCCTGAATCGCAAGCTGAGATGAAAATCCACTTCCATGCAAACGCTTCGCTTCGAGAAGTTCTTCTGGGGAGACGGGGATGCCATCCAGCATCAACAGACCACAGGCTGCGCCTGCACCTAGGGCCGGAGCGGCAAATGCGTCGCCATCACGGACCACAATAGGTGACTTTGGATTGTTTGCTACGGCTCTTCTGGCACAGTAGAAGTGGTGAACAATCCGGAGGCGATAGTTGGGGAGTTCCGTTACCGGATTTCCTCGAAGGTCCAAATGGGTGAGAGATTTGAGCGCGGCGAGGTTTGCTACGGCCTCAAGTGATGAGATCTCGTTTCCTGCAAGAGACAAGGCCTGCAGAGATGGAGCGGATGTGGGGCTGATTGGGGGCACTTCACGGATCTTGTTGCGCGAGAGGTCCAGCGCGGTGAGCATTGGGAGTGCAGTGGGGAAGACAATCGTCTCAATACGGTTGTTGGCGAGGCTGAGGCTCGTCAGCCTGACGCAGGAGGCGAGCTCGTCCATGCTAGTAAGCTCGTTGTCGCTAACATCCAACATGGCGAGGGATTGCAGCGCGGCGACGTATTTCAGCGATCGAATCGAGTTGCGTCGAACAGAAACCTGCGACAAGTACTTGAACTCCTGTGCGAGTCGCTCGGCGTCCTTGTCTGACTCAGCGAAGCACGTGATGCAGTTATCATTGTAGTTGACGCGTTCCAGCGCACGCGGTGCCTTGAAGGCGAGGAACTTATCGATTCGGTTGCTCGCCACAGAGAGCGTTCGAAGATCGTTCAGAGCTCCCAGAGGAGTGAGATCCGTGAGGGCGTTCCGATCAAGCGTCACGTTCTGGATATATTTATACTTAGAGATCACGTCGATGCTCTCCAGACCACTGCCTGTGAGGTCAATGTCGAGATAAGCCGGCGTTAGCGTACCGGCTGCCTTCCCAAGGTTGCTCAGGGCGGCACTTGCGCGCGCCTCTGTGAGCACGGCACGCATGTCTAGCCCACGAGACCTGGTTCAAAGTGGGTTTGGTAGATGGGCCAAGCTGAAGGCAGGGCGAGTGCCTGGTGCTCGAATCTGTAAGATGTGTGAAGGCGTGGATGCGGGGTCAGACTGAGTCACAGTTCCAAGGGCTAAATCGTTTTGGTGGGGTCAAATCGGTATATTTCATAATTACAGCGGTATTTTACCAAAAATATCTCACTTTCATACAAAACTCGACTGAGTTGAATTATATTTATCCCAAGGCATTGACCTCAGTACCCTGTTTTTCATATCTTTTGATTGTTGTAAGAACGTCCGTTTTTCCCTTCTTTTGAAAATTTGGCCGGATCCGGCCAAATCGATCCGGACCAAGACTGCTGCTGCTGCTGCACCCGCTTCTGCCCCACCACCTAGACGTCACACCACCCCCGGACACGAACTCAGCTTGACTTGGTTGTTCGGTCGTCGCCTGCACTCTGCAGGTTCTGATCGTGTTCCGAGGGTGTGCTTTTCGCTGTGGTTTGGGCTGGTACGAGCTCCGCTTCGCCCAGACGCGATGGCTGGCTGGCTAACGAAGGTCATGGAAATAGCAGTCGCAGTATCTCGATTCGGTTCGCATGTGAGATTGAAACCTAGCGTTAGTTGATGGTGTTTGTAATACATGTAGTGAACTCAAATGTGTGTGTGTGTGTGTGTGTGTGTGTGTGTGTGTGTGTGTGTGTGTGTGTGTGTGGAAGTGCCCTAACTGTAATCAATCAGCAAGTCGTGGTGGTGAATAAGCTACTGCTGACGCTACTGCTACTACTGCTCCGGTGTGATACTTCATCGATGAGGAGCGCACTGGACGATACCGTTCCATCCTCTCTGTGGTGGCTGTCTTAGGAGAGAGGGTAGGAGAGCGGGTATCAGCTCAGAGCAGGGTGCTCAGACCTTTACTCCCAATCGATCTGAATGTCCAAAGCGGCCTTCTTCACCTTGTTGTACGACTCCCTAGAACGGATGCATTATATCGAGGTGTAGGTGCGGTGTGAGACTCCTGCCATTGTACAAGTGTTATTCAGCAGTAAAGGAGGCAAAGGCAAAGCAAGTGCACTCAACTGGCTTCCAGTCATTGATTACTCAATCGGGGTCTCATTCAAACTGCGAGAGACTGCAAAGAGCCCACCGCTTGCAGCATGCATGATCCAGCGGCCCAAGACAAAGCTTGCGCCAGCGCTACAGAAACACAACACAACTCCCCTAGCATTACGTACATGTAGTCGGGGTCGGGGTTCGGCAAGATCAGGACACAGCTCGTGGGTCGCTTCGTGGCGCTTGCGGCACCTATATTAGGCAAGAGCGGGTAAGATATCGCCACAACGTGAGTGGACAATGCATTCACAAGCACTCGGCAGGGGCGTGTCCCCTTGCGGTATCTCCAAACAGCGCTCCGAATGTCCAGTCACGTACCGAGATCCTCCTTGGTGGGGACAAAGAAGTATGGGATGTTGTTTTCCTCGCACAGAATGGGGATGTGCGCAATGACCTCAACGGGGGAGATGTTTCCCGCGAAGATCGCAACACCCTTCTCCTTCCGGCGGATCGCTTTCAGCACTTCCTTCACACCGCGACGGATGCACCTCGCCTTGGCGGCTTTTCGAGCCAATTTCAGACCACGCGTTGTGAGCTTGAGGTCCGCAAGTGGCTTGGCGATCGGCGACAGGCCTATAATGTCTGAGGCGTATTTATCTTCGGCTTTCGTCTCGTCTGACATGGTGAATTTGCCTTCGAAACAGAGTGAATTTTCGGCTCGATTTAGTCTAGCTGCGGGTTATGATAGGTGGATGCTTCGGAGTGTGTCGGCTTGGAACAGTGCGTGTTCAGTGTGGTCCTATGTGTTAGACAAAATGCGCATGTTTTTATTTCAATGCACCATCGATAGGTCTGTGGATATACTCAATTTTGTGTGTTAGAGAGCTCCGCATCATCGGTCTTGCGGGCGTTTGCCCGTATAACCGGCGAAGACATCCGTCCTACATGACTCGAACAAATGCCCGCCCTGAGGGGATATTTCTTACGCACAGGCAGCTCCAGATACTTACGATTGGTGTAAGAATGGGTGGCGAACATTTGGGGCTCAGGTAGTCATGGCCGTTCCTGCGGGCAGAACTTCCCGAAGAGCCTTACGTTCAGGGGTTACACGTGTCATGACACAGCATCTCTTGGAACCCAGTCCATCTGCACTTGAGCATCTGCCATAAACCGTCCTCCTTGCGATGAAACATCCACGCTCACAGTCGTCTCAGAGCTGCACCAGTCACTGAACTGCAGTGCTGGTTCCGTGTGGTGACTCAGTAGATCATCAAGTTTCTGGTCGGAGAGTGCTCCGGAGCCTCAGACTGAGCACATTTCGTTGTGCTGAGTGAAGTGAGTGGCACACTCTCCTTCACCGATCCTCGATCAAGCCTGTCAGGGTCATGGAGCCTTCTCGCAATACACACGTATATCTCGCTCCACGGCGTTCTGACGACCGGGGGCACTATGTGCTCACTGGCGAAGCATTATCCATGCACGTCGCAGGCGGCCACTGCATATCTCACTGGGCGCGCGACTGCATCCCAGTCGAGACGGGCAGTGAACCGACCTTCCCCGGTGGATAGAGTCAGAAGTAACTCGAGATCATAGATCGGAAAAGCGAGGACGTGTGCATTATCCAAGTGTGAAAATTGCATGTGCGTGTTCCAAATGCCAAGACACCCCTCTATCTTGTGTCGGACTTGGGCGAGCTTATGTGGACCTTGCGAAAGAGCTCCATAATCAGAACTAAGAGATTTTGTGGCGAAAACCCAGGAAACCTGTCAGGGTAAGCGGGTTGCAGGTGTCTCTACTGGGATCTGACCGCATAGAGGGATATTCTCACTGGATTCCTACTGAACTGATATTGTTTCATCTCTGCATACCCCTTGTTGTCCTCTAGATATCTGGGCATGAGCCAAGAGTCAGGGCCCGTGGCGACTGCCGCGATGATCCCTTTGCTGACGCCAGGCCGGGCTCAGAAGAGCGAGCGTGCCACTGAACGTGTCGCGCGAGTCTTTGGCAGCTTGCAAACAATGTTAGCCCAGAACTCAACAGAACCCTCCATGCGACGAGCGACTGCAAGGGCTGTTTGGGAGGTGGAGAACTTGCTTCGAAGGGAGTACCGCGACCCGAAGCAGCTCAAGGCGGTCATCACTTTGATATGCGTAGAACTGACTGAAGCACAACTCGCGCTTGTTATGAAGTCGCTTCTTACTTATGAGCGCATGACAGATTCCAAATCAGGACCCAAGTTACCAATTGTCTCAGCTCTGGTCGTGGTTTTGCTTGAGATGCGCCGATTTGATACGGTATTTAGACTCACTCCTGTGATCTTTGAGACGATTGCATTGTATGCCAATGATCTTGCTTCAACGGCCGCGGCAACGACGGATCAGCCCTTGCCGAGCGAACGAGTTCTGGTAGAAGCAGAGAGGTTCGCTGACTCATTATACGTGCGTACCGAAATTATGCAGCAGCTCCTTACGGGATATAACGAGGGTCCGACATTGGCAACAGCCAGTCTTGCGAGCCTCGAAGCGTTCACAGAAACCGTTTTGAATTGGATTGTCAGATCAGGGAAAAGTGCTGCCTCCGTCCTGCAGGCAAACAAAGCCAAATCATCCGACGAGAGCGGAAGAGAACCCGTTGACCATCAGGCAACTTCGTCAACTAGTTATCAGCGATCAGCAGCTCGCAACCTGCTTCGAGCTCAGTTTGAGCTCGTCAAACTTTTATTTACAATGTTCGCGTCAACGGCAACCTCCGCCGTAATCGCATTGATGTCACAACTAATCGAGAGGTACACCAAGCTGGCTTTGGCCTGCCGTCAGGTCGCCGGTGCCATTGCCAATGTACGTAAGTCTTGTGCGACCGATGCCGACGAGCGAGCTAGAATTGAGGAGATGGTACAGTCCTGGCCGACAGCGGCGGAATTACCTAAAGTGAGGGTTCGGAAATCATGGCTCATGAAGTTGCAGCCCATGCAGCTGGAGATGGAAGCGTTCGCCGTGCAGCGTAGGACGCTAGCTAGCCTGGGCTCGTTGTGGTGGGAGGAGTTAGCTCAGACTGCAGTGGAGGTGGATTCAGAGTTCCAAGGTGCATTAACGGAAGATGATGGTAGCGGAACCGAAGAAGATCCAAGCGAACCAACTTTGGAGCAGATGATGGGTGACGTGGACGAATCAGATGATGAGACACGCGCTGCAATCCTAGCTTCTCTGGCACTGGAGAGCGATGGTACCTCATCATCGTCTTCTCCAGCGGCGGCCGCCAACAACACAAAGACAGATATAGACTGGGCCCTGCCCGAAGCTACACAATGGCCAGAAGGAACATTTGCTGTATCTAATTCGGATATCATCAATTTCGGAGTGATCACTCGTTCGAAGTCAGTGGTTCCTAGTGCATGTGCATCGGAAAGTAAGTCTTCGATGACCTTGACGAACGTTGCCACGCCTCATATTCTGCAGGGTACAACGCACCAAGATCCGACTCAAGAGCCAATTCGCCTGAGTGGTCGCTTTGTTCACGGCGAACTGCTGTCAGGATTAGGTGTATATCTGCCGCCCATTGGAGCGCACGTTGCGATTCCTGGAAAACGCGGTGACTGGGTGATTGGTCATGTGACAGAACACTCGAATGGCAAGATCAAGGTCGTTCCGCTGTCCAAGGGCACTGATCCTGACTGGTATTGGCCAGATGAAGCTTTCCTGGTCTACGCAGTTGATCTAGCGGATCCAAAAGGATTCCAAGAGCTCTTTGCCGTGACCGGAGGCGTCGGATTCGATGAGATCTCCTGCCGACTCCTCCCTCTGCTCCAAGCCAATGCACAGAACAAGGAAGAAGTCATGGCCAGCCTACTGATCGTCCAAGGTCACACGAGCGTGGAAACTATTCTCCGTAAGGGCACGCGAGTACTTGTCCCTCAGCCAGGCCAAAATTTGGTACTGGGTTCACTCACTGGGTTCTCTATCAACCCCCCTAGTGGTACTTCGCGATCACTAACAGTCAATTGCTTAGTGCGTGCAGGTAATGCACGGAGCGAGTCGGAAATCCTAACTGCACCTCTCGCACAAGTTCGGTTGATTGATAAGCCAATTGCCATGGGACTTTCAAGTCCCCGTGAGGCCCTGACATTGTGGACGCCGCCCAACGCAAACATCTCAAAGGCATTTAGCTTACCTGTGTATACTAACGGTCGCATGAACGGCTACTCATTCCCCATGGGAAGTTCCACGATCCCTTCTGGGTTTGTAACAGAGGGCGTTGAACTCACTCTTCCAGGTGACAAGGACGCTTCATCATGTGCCTCAAACACTCATGTGATGCGGGGCCAAGTGACATGGCTCGGCTCGGTCAATCCCCGGGCAGTGGAAATGGTTTACTCAATCCCTTCCACAGCCTCTTTGCAGGAGTCCAAGCAAAATGGTACCACTGACTCGAAGCAGGATGCTCTCTCTCCTCAGGTCGCAGGCATGATAAGTGCAGAAGAGACCGCCTCGCTCGCTGGTTCTATCTCGGATCAAAGTTCGCGCACAGTGTCATTTGTTGGAGTTCAACGTGCTGCGGCGCCAGCATCGGTGAGCTTATCCCCAAATGCAGTGACAATGCATGAACAGCCGATATATGCTCCCTACTTCCCAGTACCTGGAGTGTCATCGCCCGAGAGTAGCACTGTGAATGTTCTTGAACTCAATCCGATGGAGGGTGGGATCACGTTTGCCGATCCCCAGCCGTTTACTGTTGAACTATTATTCGCGGCAGAAACACTGAGGTGTACTTGCCAGCGCGTTATTTGGGCCCATGGTGCGATTGAGCGGCCTTCCTCTTCGTCTTTGAATTCGTCCGTCAAGGCCTCACCCGGCTACGTTGTTTATTTGGATGCAAGTGGCCACGTTTGTGTTTCGCCGCCACCACCACCTGAAACCACTCTTATCACGAAAACGAAGGTGGGATCTAATGAACAAAACGAAAAGACTGCTGCGTCATGTTCATTTTCTATTCTGCGTTCCGCTCGACCCATTTCCTTTACGACCTCGTCAGGTGGCAAACCACAGTGGCATCGCGTTATTTTTTCGTGCAATGCTGCTGGCCAGCTCATGTTAAGACTCGATGATGAGATGCCCATTATTCAGAAAGGTCATATTGCGTTCTTGCCATCACAGGGCGGAGCCCCCGGCGCGGTGAGCATGGGCAACGGATTTTTCGTTGGTGCACGTCTTTCTACAGTCCCTGAAACACGTCGTCTATCAATCACAGAACCCCTGGGAGGTTTTGTGGCTGGAGTTAGATTGTGGGCTGAGCATTCCATCCCGCCATCCAGCTCGAGTGGTAAAGTCACGTTGCCACCACGCTCATGCCTTGTGGCTCACTGGTCTCTGCTTGGACCGGCAAAAGTACCGGTGGAGTTTGCTACCTTCCTTCCTGGTGGTGTCCGTAGGACATACTGGACGAGTGGGGCTGTGCAGCCCGGCCGCATGCTGATTGGGACCAGCGATTGCATCGCTCAAGACACACTTCAGTTGCACTCAAATGATATTGGGCTTCTGCGACCACTACACCCTCCCCAGCCACATCTCGTTGCCTTTGAAGGGTACACCAGAGGTGAGCAACCCGGCATCTCCGCGAGTCAGGGTCTTTGCAATTCGTGGCGATGTGTTGAGCCACCTACGGAGCTGCTTGATGGCTCCGGTACCGTGTTTGATTCGCCTCATATCACGTCGTATATCACACTTGCCCAGGGTCCTAGCGCTGACGACGCGCTGAGCTTCACAACGTATGGTCAAGTGTCATCTACGCTGCGAAAGGCCACTGATCCATCTGCCAAGACCCTCTTTGAACTTGCCCCAACGGCTGAGCGTCCTCATGCCGCCGTCACAATGGTAAGACCCCTTGTGACCCCAAACCCTCTCACTTCGTATGAATTTGCGCGGGCGCTGCGGCCGCGAACTCTCTCCATGAGCTTCTCCGTCCCGCATCCAACTTGGGATGTGCCGACACCTGCGGTCACTGTGTGCCTGGTCACGCATTCGACTCGCTCTGAGGTGCATCGACTGGCTGGCATCTATCATCTCCCCCCACCCTATGAGTATACCACAGTCAACGACCCCTCTCAACTAGGAAAGAATCATGCTCTGCTGGCCATTCCTTCTGCAAATCAGCAGTTGCTTGAATTTCAAGAGGAAAAGCATCCCGCAGTGCTTATTGGGCCCGACTCGAGAGTCGCAATTTCGTACACCTGTGCCATTGTGCCAGTTACCAGTCCTGCGCCGATAGATCCCGCCGAAGAGCCTCAGACGACTGAGTACGGCATTGAGATTGCCATGTCGATCTGGTCGTTATACTCCGCTCATGGCACAGTTGCCTACGATCAGACCATGTCTCGCTATGCCGGGCACGATTCGGGCTCACGCGCATTTTGGCAGAACGCTGAGCTCGTCGCGGTCCGTCGATCCGTGCTGACAGAGACTTCCTTCACAGAGATCGAAGAGAGAATTGGTTCCAGTATTCACTTCGACGTTGAACTTATGATATCTCCTCCCGTGCACGCGGTGGCAACCTCATGTAAAGCCTCTTCTCTCGAGCTAGATGGCTCGCTTGAGATCGTCTCTGCAGCACGGCTGGTTTGTTCTGGAGTCGCCATGCCAAGTTCCGATGCAGGCGAGCAGACGGTACTCCTTGAGACTACGGTTGCTCTGCAACCCGTAGGCGGATCACCAAACGAGAGTGAAAGCTTTGATCCAAGCTTCCTCGACTCTGCTGGGGGCGTCGATATCGACGGGGAGCTGTCGTGGTCAGTAGGCCTTGTGGCGACTGTACCACAAGTCAGAGATAAGCTTAAGACCACACTTTCAAACGCGATTGCAACACGTCAATCTGAGGGCCAATATTCTATACGCCTCCACTCCTTCGAATTAGGAGAACGTCCTGCCTCGGCCGAAGAAGAGGCGAAGCGCGACGCTGAAGACTATAATCTCCATCCATACGAAACCTTTGGCTTGGCAGTGCTGAGAATCGTTGCAAGTGGCTTCCTCCTTAGCCTGAAGTCAGACTCAATCTCATCTGATGACTTGACAACTATGCTTAAGCGAGTCGCAAGTGCTCGAGATGTGCTTTCTCTTGGTGCAGTATTCGCGATGTGGCACCAGTGCATCTTCATTGCCAATCCGGATGAAGATAGCGACGGCAACGCTTTCATCACACTTCCTGCTCTACCTAAGGCAAATGTTGCCACTCTGCCCATTTTAGCAATGTGGCTTTATGAGGTTATCAGTGCGGTGCCAACCTCGTCACTCAAGCCAACATACTCTTCTGATAACGCAAAAGGCTGCACATCTGAGCGATTCAGAGCTCTTACCGTTCTTGAGACTCTTCAAGGACTGATGGTGAGCGTCCCAGCGACCTACATCCGGCAGCAAACACGTGGTCTTCAGGAGCGACTCTATGATGAGCTGGCGAGTGTGCTCGGATTCGATTCCAATGCTTTGCGCAAGCAGAGCAATCAGGTGGCATTATCCGCAAGATTTACTGACAGCTTCGTGCGCACAGCCGTCGCTGAGTTGCTTGAGTTCGCCACCACCTCGTTCTATGTGGAAGATGACACCGATCCAACTGACCCTTCCAGTGATCGGTTTGTCAATAGGCGAGTCGACATCATCGAACGCACGGAATCTCGCTTCAAATCTATCCTGAATACCGCCGCAGAATCACTCCAGAGGAATTACTGTCTCATGGCGGCTCATCTTGCAGCTGAACTTTCTCGTCACCCAGACTTGCCTGCTAGTTTCATTCCCCAAACCGTAGATGGGCCCATTTATCATAATTCTGCCTGGTGCACGACACTGGGAGCCCTTACCTTGCGTCGTTTCGCCAGTGAACAACCGTTAGGATTTACGGCGGCCTCTGCATTTAAATACCATGCAGGACACTACGGTCAGGGCTTCCTCGCGTTGAGTCCCCTGTTAGGCTACGTGTATCGGGGTGCGACCTGGATTCCGACTTGGATGACGAGTGGAAGTGCATTACCTGCGGGAATTGACGCATATCCAGATGGCACTGTCCTTACAGATGCAGTGAGTGTCGCACGCAATTTGATCCTTGGTAGCTCTTCAGCCGGCGCTGCTGACATTGCAGCGCCTTTGAGACTTCAGTTTGTCTCGCTGCCGTACAAGAATCGCAAAAAAGAGTCAGATTCATACCCTGGCGAACGACTGGCGGTTGTCGATATGACTGCAGACACAGGACGTGGTCCACTTCTGGGTCAAGATACAAGCGACTTCGCGCGTTCAGCTTGGACCGGCGTGCGTTTCCCATCGCAAAGCAATTACTTTAAATCTATTTTGTATGGTGTTGTTGGACTCTTGAACTTGGGGAACACTTGCTACCAAAACTCGATCTTCCAGGCTCTTTTCTCGACGCATACGTTCCGAAATGCGCTACTGCGTAAGGCCCCTCTCCGTCCACCGTTTCCGTATCTTCATCCTGCTGATGTTGTTGATGCAGGTACGATGGCAGCACTCTTGGGTGACAATCCAAGCAGTTCCACGAGTATGGAGCTGCGCAACTTTGTTTCCGCCAAGGATCGCAAAATCGCTGACTGGCTTCAACATCTCTTCGTCTGTCTTCTACAGGGCAAGCGACAGGCAACGGCAGCAACAAGGCTGCAGGATCTGTTTGGCGAACCCTACAACCAACGACAGTCGCAAGATGCATATCTCTTCTGCACGATGCTGTTGGATCGTTTGAGTCAAGGACTGTATGGAACACCGCTCGCCCAGCTTGTTCCGTTTACTTTCGGGCTTCGTCTCACCACGGCGCGTGAATGTTCGGTATGTGGAGCAGTTCGAGCGACCCATGAATCAGCTCATTGTCTCGCGCTCAACTTCCCTACGACTTACGGACCAATAACCGACATCTTGGTCGTTTCAGGGTACACGACCGAACTCTGCGCACCTGAAGGATATGAGCGTATGCTGGGCAATCTCAATGAAGGTCGATGTGCGGACAACACCAAGGACGATGAAGAAATTGTACCACACGCATACCTGTGTGTATCGCGTGAGCCCCAAGTCGGAAAGCTACCAATCACAGACGTTTGCATTTTGTATGGCATCAAGGATACTCTTCCTGATACTCCGCCGGGCTATACTCTGATTCCAGAAAACTTGAATCCAGGCAATGCGTATAACAAGGATGGCTACTCAGTATACTTGGCGGTACAGCGCGATCCACACGCTTCTCCTATTACGGAGCTCAAAGTGCTAGTTTCTGCCCAGAATGCTAAACCCAGCGTCCCTGCAGGGTACACATTGGTTCCCGGAGATCTCAATCGTCCCACGCTTGCATTAGCACGCCGAGCATGGGAGAAGCACTATACAAAGTATCTGAATGAGATCGCTCAGGCACGAGAGAATTATGATAATCTTGTTGCACGAGCCTCTGCGGTATTCAGTGAGAATCCTGACGAAGGTGCCAAGTTATTCGATGCTCTTCCCGAGGAGCCAGTGGCTGTGGTCAAGAAGCCTCCGGTATCGGTGCCTACGTGTCCCAAGCAGGTGCACATTGCCATTCGACGTGGTGGTCTCCTGCGCGATGTCACTCTCGTCGAGGGAGATTCTTTGGCGGACGCTAAACTGCGATGCCCCCCTGGCTTTACGATCGTACCACGCAATTTGAATCCTCGCTGCTCACCGCTTCAAGAAATGTTGAGAAACATTAGCGTGAATGCTGGTGATGACGCGAGTGCCGGCCCGCAATCAGATTTCGCAGAGGATGCGCCTGGAGATGACGAGGGGGAGGGTGCTGATACTGAATTGGATCCAGAAGACAACAACACACCCTCGTTGATAATGAACACACTACCGCCAATGAAGCGACTGCTCGGATATCGTCACCTCTACTTAGCATATACCTGTGGAGGTAACATGACCCCCATCACAGGCCTTGCCTTTGAGACCCTGACCGATGAAGAGATCTTTGAACTCCAAAGTGAGGAGGCACGATTGGATCAGCTTGAGCAGGATACTGGAAGGGCTCAGCAGGCTCTTACCATGGAGAGTGATGCAAAGGACCAGGCGTTCATGGAGCAATCACCTGTGGCATGGCGCCCTTTACTCTATAGTTGTGTTGCAGGCACCTATGTTCGGCTCCGTATTACGCGAGGTGACGGACCTCCCATTCGAGCAGAATCGCTGGAGGTAGCAAGGGCCCCAGAAAACTTGTCTCGTGCTGCTCAGGCATATGGATCCTTGGCCACGGCACCCTATCTGCCGTATGTCGGATTCGATCGCGCAATTGGCCTAGCGCTGCCATTTTCGCCACATGCTTTGCGTGCTACCCGAGATTATGTTGCTCTTCGTGAGACCAACCGGTACTCTGCCATCGCTCGGAACCAACAATCAGAGCAGAATAGAGAATCGGTTCCCTTCGCAGCAGATACATCCTCTCAGCTGAACCCAATTCCCCACTCCACACTGCGTGATGCGGATGGAGCCTCGCTAATCATGGAGCGACCGAGCGAGCCCATCACCATTTTGCTCCAAAAGTGGTTGTGGTCACTGCAGACTGAAAACGCTCCCGGTCTAGGGCCATTCCTAATGGTTCCCCAGGCAGTGGCCCGACTGCCAAGTCTTGAGGCTATTCCATCTAGTGTGCCGCCCAGGCTCGCCAATTCACCTGAGGCGTTGCAGTACTATCTTCCACACTCTTCAGTCGCTTACTGGATTGAAGGCACGTGCCGCGATGGGCCGCTGAGTGCTGTGCTGTACTACTCTCCAACAGGAGCCTCATTGACCGAACTTGCACCTTCGCAGATCGACCTCGCTCTCTCACAGGCCAATGAGGATCGAGCTGCTGGCCTGCGAGGGCCAGGAAAGTGGATCCTCGAGGGTATCCGCAGAGATAAAAAGGATGCGAAACAGGGTCTGCCCTTCACCTTCACCTTCACATCGGACACCACTTTCGCAGGTCATATTACTTCGATTCGAGGCAATAAGACCCAAGTACGAGGTATGGCCATTGACCTGATTTCTGATCCTGCTGCACAGCCTATCTCTACCGGGGATGGCTCAGTTGTGCTGTCGCAGAACCCTCCTCGCATTGCAGGTGTCTGGGAGACCGACGCACTCGAGCTCGTAACATTGAACGTTACATCTCCCATCGGGCAACCTGCTGCCTGGGTCCGCTTTAAGGGATGGTGGCTGGATGATCTCGTTCGCGCTAATGGACGCACAGGAGGTGGGCAAGGTGGCAAAAATAAGAAAGGCAATAAGAAGGGACGTGGCCCACCAGACCCACGCCAGGCCGCACTGCTCTCGAAGTTTGGGTATGGTAAGTCCCACGTTCCTGGGTCAACTTCAGCAGCAGCAGCAGCAGCATCTGCGCAGCCAGAGGAACTGGATGAAGCCCAACAACAACTTCTACTGTCAAAGATTGATCTTGAGCTGGAGACCTATCTCCTAGGAGGCCCATCAACCGCGGAGATCGAACCATTTATGCTGCAAGCTGTGCTACCCCCTTCGGGTGCCACCCTCGCGTTGCTCAGTGAACAAGCTCCCAGCTCTGCAAATCCACTTATTGCTGCCGCTCTTGCAGCCGCATCGGAGGTGGCTACCACTGTACCCTCGCTCCCCGCGTCAGCCCAGAATCTTGTGAAGAGCGGCAATGGATGGCTACACTGCATTTTGGCTCAGGATGATACAACTGGAGCCTGGAGGATGATGGGACGCTTCGGTGCCCCACACATCAAATGCACCGGCTTTTTCGAAACCGTGTTGCGTTCGCCTTTCCGTGAATTCGGTGGTGGCTCGACGAGCACAGCGACTAGGGCTGTGACGACACTAGTCCCAAGCCTCCATGCAGATAGCAAATCAGAAACTAAGGCTGAACGGGGTGGCAGCGCGATCGGTGGCCGTATCGATCGCAGCTCCATTGGATACCAGTTGAATACCTCAGCACTATATCGAGATGGAGTGGCTATTTTCCCACCTCCACCCTCTCGTAACGACATTGATGCACTAATTGCCACGCTGACTCGACCAGAAGTCCTATCTGGTTCCAACGCCGTCCAATGCGGCAGATGCTCAGCAAGGGCTGAGACAATTCAACGCGTTGGCATCCCCGAGGCTCCAAAGCACCTCATGCTGAACATCATGCGATTTGATGTTGACTGGCGGACCGGCGATATGCGCAAGACAATGACATACTGCGACTTTGATCAAGAGCTGGTGTTGCCTCTGTCCACAACACCCCCCAGCAGCGCCCGCTACGCATTACACGCCGTTGTTGTCCACAGTGGTACCGGTATTTCGAACGGCCACTACTTCGCATTTACTCGCGATAGCGCACGAGCCGCAGAAGATCCACAGGGCGCGCCCTGGAGAAACAACGATGACCTTAAAATTTCAGATGTTACCTTCAAAGACATTAAGACCCGCATCAAGTCTTCAACGAAAGAGACCGCGCAGCTACTTGTGTATGTAAAGATTCCAGACTTGTCTGAAACAAAGGAAATCTCTGCTGCAGCAGCTGGCATCTTGCCTGACACTGGCTTAGGTGCCGGTCCGAACGTGCTCCATGCTGCAAAACCATTGCACGAATTTAAGGAGTCCTGCAGCCTAGACGACCTTGCCTTGAGCTTGCTGTCTTCGCAATCGCAACCATTCAGTGAAGTACCTGACGGATGCAGTTTGTGGACCCCAACGTCTGAGTTTGCAGCTTTGGCCTCTCTCCGCGAGGCCTCTGGAAGCCTGCCCAAAGTACCAGGTGCTCGTCGTGACCTGACCGTCGAGAGCCTTACGGCTGTTGATCCATCCCTTCTTCCATTTGCCCCGCCGAACGCAGACGGCACATTCCCAACATCACACCGGACAGACTTCTCGCAACATTACAAGAAGGTGAGTGAGCGCTTGCCAGGGGCCACGAGTTGTATGTTAAGCGCACAGGCCGCCTGGGCAAGAATGGCCCTCAACTTGTATGCGCCAGGCTCATTGTTGAGTTCTGATGCCGACACGTCGACACCAAATGAACTCCTTGCTCCCACTTCAGGCGTTGGTGTATGCACTCGGTGCGGACTTCCCGGGGCGAACTGTGAGGAGTCTAAGTGTTACAACATTTTATGGCATCGCGAGACATGAAAGGGATGTTTCGCGCTGAAGGTGGATGTATCATCACTTTGGTTGCCGTGTTGACCCATCGTATTATTAGTCTTATTTAATGCAGATATCTCGTCTTTTCCGTCCAAAATACAGAGCAAGATACACTTAGTGTAGACACAATTTAGCCTCTGTTGAAATGGCAAGACTGATGGCCTTACTCTTGCTCCTCGTCCTCAGGATCCAGGTGCAAGTTCAAGGCAGGCGGAGCCTTCTCCTGAGGAGGAGCTTGCTGCTCGAGCTGCTGTTGCTCGGACTGTTGTTGTTGTTGCTGCTGCTGCTGCTGCTGCATGGACGGTTGCGATGGCGCCTGCGAGATCGGGATCGCAACCGATACTCGCTGACTAGCGTTGCCATCCGAAGCAACAGGTGGTTTGCCCCCACAGCATCCGAATCGGATGGCCTGTCGGCCAGAAATGAGGACGTAGAAAGTAGCAGTCAGCTGGTAGACGGCATAGACACCCCAGTGAATCATGTTCAACAAGAAAGCAGCCCACTCGCGTCGTGAGGTGCAACCGGGACCTGTTTCATAGTTGGCGATGATGTAGCTGCAGAGGACGACGACGCAAGCGAAATGAACGAAGTTCGAGAACAAGTACAGCACAATGCCCTGCGAGCTCAACGAGGGGAACCCGAATACAGTGCCGTTGATGAACACGTAGGCCCAGCACAGCACCATAGACATTGTCAAGAAGTCGTGAATCGTCTCACCACACACACGAGGCACACCAACCCGGGAATCAACAATAAAAGCGGTGACAAGTGCAACGACAGTGCAGATTAGGGTGAGTCCGAAAGGCATGACATAGAACTCTCCCGAATACTTATTGTACATTCGCGTGATAGCGCTCGTCCATCGCATCATGCAGCTCTCTTCTCCAACAATCACATCACTGCCGTCGCTCTCAACGGACTTTGTCTCCGCAAGCTGACCTTCCTTGCCTGTAGCAACTGCTGTGGCCGCAGCGAGAGCCGCGGCCGTGGCATTGACGTTGCTATCTGCACTAGCTGTTGATTTGACGTCAGTCATGCTGAATGTGAGCGGTTCGTAGTTCGCGCTGTGAGAGTCAGATGACTTGGTGGTGGGGACACGATCAAAACACGTGGCCGGGAGTCGGCTCCTGGATTTTCAGAGGTCGCTGTGCTGGCTGTCACGAGATTGGGCCTCCGACAAGGCGACTGTGAGCGGGATAACGAATCTTTAGTGGTATCCAGGGGTATCATTCAGCACGTGCACGGGAGTGCATTGGTGAGGGAGTGGATTCGCAAGATTTATATCCATATGACATGTTGAATTGACTTGGTTCTAGTGCCACTGCGCATGCCACACAGCAGATATATCCATCTCCATGAGCAACACTCGAGATTTCAATTTCCTGGTCGTACTCGCAACATGTTGCGAGTTTGAGCCAGAACAACAGTCGCACTCTGCCCAGGGGTGCTGAAATACACGTGGGAAAAATCGTCAAGCAGAGTGTTTTGGCAGATTATTCTCGGGGTTGCTGAGGACTTTGTGGCAAGGCAACTGAGTATAGTGATAGATACCAAGAGGACACGCGTATGTGCACGTGCTTTGACCTGATATATACCTCGTTCTACCCGCTTCAAGCGGAAATTCTCCGTTGAGTGAGCCAACTGCCACATTCCACCGCGTGCCAAGGTGTGTTTGGCAGGATCTGCGTGATGGATGGGACCTCAACACAAGTGCGTTTGGTAGATCTCCCCCCGAAAGTCGTATTTCTTAAACAACGATGCTTCTTGCAAATCCCACCCCTCACTCCCACAGCCATGTCAGAACCGCTCACTGCGGAGGAAGTCCAGCAGCAGAAGGCTGCGCTGCAGGAAGCGTATGATCAGAAGCGGATATTGGCGCGAGAGGCAGCTCAGGAGCGCCGTCGCCGCCTTGCTGCGCTCGGACCTGAGTTTGTCCGTGTGATCAAGGCGGGTCAGGTCTTTACTCGATTCACCGCGGATGGTCCCGAAGAGGTCTTTGTCTGGTTTGAGCAGCCTCCCGGACGATCGGGCGTCTTGCACTGGGAACCGGTGGCACCTGAGGGCGAACCCCAACCCCGCGTGGCTGTACCCGAGCGTTCACTTAAGTTCGCCGCCATCTCGGACATCTTCATGGGACGCGCGACAGACGTTCTGGAGAAATATGTGGATAAGGCCGGCATGCGCCTGTGCATCAGTTTCGTGGCGCACATGGGCAGTGAGGTCCCATCGCTCCACCTCAAGGCACGAAAGAAACTTCAGATGGAGGCGTGGATGTATGGTGTGCAGCACATCCTTAAGCAGGGCGGTTTCCACTTCCTTGAGGCCAACGAGACACTCGATCGCAAAGAGCGGGAAATCTTCGAGAAGTACACCGCCAAACAGATCGTGCGTATGCTTGAAAAGAAGAGCCCTGACATCGCAGGTCTGCGCCTCCAGGCCACTCTTAACTTGATGAACCGTGGTCAGGTCTTCAAGCGCTACCTCCCAGACAATTCGGTGACCAAGACACTCCTTTTCTTCTGCTCTGACGGTGGTCTGGGCACCCTATTCTGGGGTCCGCGATCGCATCCAGAGGGTTTCCTGCGTCTTCGACACGTTACTGACGTTTGGCTGGGCAAGCACGATCTTCTCAAGCAGCCCGTTGCCGAAGCAGCGGATCCTCTGTGCTGCGTTTCACTCGTTAGCAAACACGTTAAACTCGCTCTGGAAGCACCTAGTCCTGCTGTGATGTCGCAGTGGATGTTCGGTATTCATTCCCTATTGACCGCACCCAAGGAGGTCCTGGATCAGATTAACTCCGCAGGCGTCGGTTCTATGCCCAACACTCCACAGAAGGGTGCCACCACCGAGGAGGCGCAGAAAGAGAAGGTTGAGGCACAGGCAGCGGCACTTGCAGAGGCACAAGCTGCAGAGGCTGAGGCTGCGGAGGCTCAGGCCAAGGCTCAGGCAGCAGTCACTGCTGGTGACAAAGCAGCTGCAGCGGCGCTTCGCGAAGCGGCTGAGCGTGCTGCAGCGCGTGCTGCTCAGCTCGCCCAAGCCGCCCTTGCATCAACACGCATTCAGCTCAATCTCGATGACGACGAAGATTTCGACATTGCAGCTCTGGGTGCCACTAGTGCTGATGATCGCGCATTGCGTGCAGCACTAGATGAAATGGAGGCGATGTATGAGGATACTGCAGCAAAGCTCGCTCGCGAACGTGAGGAGCGGCGCAAGGCGGAACTGGCTCGAGAAGCCGCACGCGAGCGCGCTGAGAAGGAGACGCGTGCACTCGAGGAAGAGTTGAACCAGGCAGGTTCTGCGGCGTTAGACGCGATCAACCGTGCTCGTGCTCTTCGAGAACGTGCACTTGCCGAGTCACAGGCTCTCCAGCAGGTTCGACATGAGTCGCAGAAAACCGTTGAGGATGTCCTCGCCCTAGCCGCCCAGGCATTGGGTGAAGCGGATGGCGAGGGTGACGGTCTTGCCGACTACACTGGTGCAGCGGACCTCGACATTGAGGACTCCGATAGCGAAGAGGAAACGGGCGCACCCCCGAATACACACGCCAGTCCAGGCGAGAGCAAGACCGAAGATGACTTTGAGATCGAAAACAAGCCCGGTCGTGGTCGTCGCCTCTCGCTGTTCTCAGCTCTTGATCTTGACGAGGATGTCAAGCAGGCGCTTAGCTTTGATGGAAGCTCGCCGCTTTCTATTCTGGATGACCTCGCAGGTACAGACTCGGCCGACACTGCCGCCGAAGATACTGAGGCTCTTCCTGCAGAGGACGGTGATGAATGGACCACATTGTTATTTGATGTCGGTACCAGCGAGTTGGCAGAAGGTGCGACAACGGCAGCTGCAGTACCAGCAGAACCTGAGGGAGAAGCAATCGCTGCAGAGGCTGAGGCGCAAGATGAGGGTGCTGATGCTGTAAACAATGGTCTCAGCATTGCAATTCCTGAAGAGGGTGAGGCTGAGGCAGATGAGGGTGAGGGTGACGTACCCCAAAGCACGTTCCAAGTCCCTGAGCCACCTTCAGATGACGAAGGGGCGCCCGAGACCGTGGCTGAGGCAGAGCCAGAGGCTGAGCCTTCCCCGACTGCCGCAGCAGCGACGCACACTCCTGTCGCGGCGAAAACAGGCGCTTCTCGCCTTACTGGTAGCGCTGCGCGGCCGACTTCTCGTCTTACTACTCCAGGGGTGGCCGGAACTCGTTCCGCAACTACTCCGTCGGCAAGCGGGTCGAGCGTCTCCAGACTTGGAACTTCGAGCGCTCGTACTCCTTCCGCAGCCACTAGCTCGAGCCGCCTAAGCACCACTACCACGCCTGTCTCACGCTTGAGCAGTGGTCGTGCTACAACTCCTGCTACTTCAACGGCAGCAACTCCTACTGCGTCAAGAATCGGTACGCGACCGACCTCTGCCGCTGCTACTGCCACCCCCGCCGGTCGTGCAACCGCTGGTGCTGCTTCGACAACCACTCCAGGTGCAACTGTTCGACGCTCGTCGCTGGGCAGCGTCGGTGCGCCAACACCGGCACGAACGCCACTCGCCGGGCGCACATCCATGGGTGCTACTTCAACTGCGGCCACTCCTCGTACTTCAGCCGGTCCTACACCTGGTAGTCGACCAGGTGCCTCAAGTAGTTCTACTACTCCTCGCCCTGGCTCAGCAGTTGGTCGCTCATCTATGGGAACCACCTCAACAACCACACCTGGTGCAAGAACTAGCACTGGTGCCACAGGTTCTGCCGCTCGTCCAGCAGCAGGTCGCACGACCGGCCGAGTTGCCATCCACATCGGTGCAGAGACACCAACTTCCGGCCGTACCAGCACAGGCACTCCTGCCACACGAAGGTGAAGCGATGTACTGTAATGGGAACAATCAATTCAGGTTTCGACTAATTGTTGCAAAAGGTGAGCCTCGATTTGTAATCAGACGTTATATCCATCCTATTGAAGTGAGTCGTAGTATTAGAAACCAAGCGTGGCAAGTAGCACGGCAGCCTTTTGTCTATCACCGAAGGGTGCAGCTCTGTTGTCACCGCCCCTCCCCAGCTTCCCTCAGTGAACTTCGCTTATTAGCTTAGTTTGGATTGTCTTGGTCAAACCCGAGCCAGTCTCGTACATTATTCTCTTTCGTTCCTTTGCTTCGCAAATCACCATTACTGCGTCCGTTCCCCGTGCTTTTATAACCTGTGGAGGTCTCATCATTTAACGGTGCGTCCGTCCGTAGACTACATAACCGATGGTCCATTCTTGGTCGTCTACGTTACTAGTTCCGAGCTTGCCGCCTTGGCAATTGCCTCAATGAGCGTTGCAGTGCGCAGTGCCAGTTCGGAAAGGGCCTACTTCGTGAGCCGATGTTTACAAACAAACCCAGAACGTTGCAGCACCCGTGTTATGTCGTGTCATGTTCACGCGTCACAAACGCTAATCACTCTCATCATAATCCTGATCATAATACATCCAAACCACCAACGGGTGCACATCTTGCACTTAGTTGTTACATTATCACTGTACTGAGAATAGAGTTGGCCGAGTGTCATACGCACCATGCTCATATCGCCTCGCGTCCACTTAGACCCCTTTCGTACCCTGCCTGCCCGGCCGTTCGGAATTCAACTTAGGAGCGGAAATTTACTGAGTCATTGCAGAATTTCGCGGTGTCCGGAAAGCGGTATAGCAGCCGCGAGCACTTTCAGAAAACGCGTCGCACACATCCATCACAACGGATACCGCTTAATCCCCCTTATTCGACACCACTAGCACGCTCAGCTAGTGCTAGACGTCGGAGAATTCCATGTACAGGCCACTTCGAGGTACGTTTAGATACGTGTTTTGGGCTGTTTCCTCATGAACACCACATGTTTTAACTCGGTCTAATTTGGTTGTGACATTTCTTTGTCATCATATGTAGGTATCCTGTGCGTATGCCTCCTGATCTGGGCCGCATTCGCACTCGCCAGTGCCACGGAGAATGCCACTCAGCCACAGGTTCTGCCTTCTCCGGGGCTGCCGCTTGGAACGCACCCGGAAAATGTCCCTGCACGTGCCGCTGACCCAGTGGCGAGTGAGGACGCAACAGATCTCCCTGGAGTCTTCAAACACGTGCAGATAAAGTTCGAAGAAGAAGGCACAATGGTGATCTCGGATACCGGTTCGCTTGTGCTGACACCTTCGACCGGATCACAGACTGAGGAGGCTAGTGGTAGCTCAGACGCAAGCAAATCACCTGCTGGTGACGTCTTTAGTACCTCTAAAGCATTGACTGAGGTTGCAAATCCACCGTCCACCGAAGTTCCTGAGGTGGGTAGTGACGGCAAACTATCAGTAGCTGCGGAGGTGCCCCCTGCGAGTGGCGCAAGGACAGATCAACCAAAGGAACAATCAGTCGTCATATCCATGTCAACTGAAGCAAATGTAACCCCAGAAGTCAAAGAATCAAGTATAGCCACTCCATCCGATTCTGTTCGTGTGAGTGAGCCTTCGTCCGTGGAGGAGGAAAGGAAGATTGCGAAGGAAGTACAGGGTGATAATATCACACCAGTTCCAGCGGAGAAGGAAGCTGCTGCATCACAGCAGCCTGCTCCACAATTAACTGAGCCATCTCCTGTGGTGCCAACTGAGGGCAGTCAACCTGAACCTGGTGCTGCAACAACTTCAGAAACTGTGGCCCCGTCCGAAGAGAAGGCCGCGAGCACATCTGAATCTACCGAGACAAAACCGTCTAAAGACGCCACTGCCGCATCAGAATCAATTGACCCCCACAAAGTGCGTGGTCCAGACGCATCTGTTGTGCAGGACAGACTGAATGTCGCTGCATATGACGCAGGTGCTAAGCTCATCTCCGCAAGCAAAGGACTCAAGAAGGCCAAGGACATTCTGAATGGTGATTCAGATCGTTATTTAATGTACGAGTGCAAACTCCCCGGAGAGAAATTTGTCATCATTCAGCTCAGCGAAGACATGGTTGTTGACACAGTTGTCACAGCCAACCTTGAACACTATTCTTCAGGAGTGAAAGATTTCCGTGTATTTGGCGCCACAGAGTATCCAACCGCCTCTTGGACGTTGCTTGGTACGCTACGCGCTGAGGACAACAACTCGCCGCAGGCATTTAAAGTCCTTCCTTTCTGGGCGCGATATATGAAGGTTGTCTTCGACAGTTATCACGAGAACGAGGGACTGTGCACTATGACATATTTCCGCGTGTATGGTACGACCATGTTCAAACAGTTTGAGGAAGAGTTGAAACGTAGTACACTTGAGGCTAAGCAGAATGCTCAAAAGAGTCTAGAAGATCTGCAAGCTCGCGTGAATGCACAACAGCCCGAGCCACAGCCTACAGATGAGGCGTGGGAAGGCTATACCTCCGAGCCCGCTCAACAACAGCAACAGCAGCAGCAGCAGCCCGTGCGAGTCTTTGAGATATCAGTTCCGCCAGTAAATGAAGGACCAGCAGGCACCGCAACTGCAACTGCGCCTGAAGTGAAGTCCGAATTATCAAACGACACGATCGTTACGAACGAAGGAAACGCATCGACCAACACGAACACATCTACGACAGTCAACGGTACACGTACAGCGATGCCTAACGAAGGACCTCAGGAAACGCTGCCCACAACGACTGCTATCTCATCCTCCTCGGAGGCGGACGCAGTCAAGTCTCCGTCAAACTCAACGGTCGAGACTGCAGCTCAAAATGTTACTGGTCACCTTGTCAGGCCTCCCACAGTTGATGTCACTCGACGACCTTCTACTTCAAACACCCCCGTTGTGGTTATTCCTCAAGCTCAGTCGGAGACTCCTACTAAAGTAAACGCTACTGACTCGTGTGACAATACGACGGTGGTAGCACCTGCCGAGAAGAATGCAACCGAAAAACAACCATCAGGTAACTTTATTGATCTGACCCAAGGCGATGGATCTTACGCCCACCAGTATCAGCACACAATGTCAAAAACTGAGGATCTACCGACGGTAGATGGCAAGGATCATGGCTCTACAAGTGCTAACGGCTCCACAAATGGACCCGGTTCTCAGCATCGATCTTCTAGCCCCAACGTCTCGCCGCTTTCTGCAACTGCCAAGGCACTTGACCAGGTATCCGCATCGGTCCTTGCACTCCTGAGCCGAAAGCTCCAACGTACCGATGAAGGTGTTGGTGAGAATCGCGCGATGCGTTCTGGAACGGTATTCAAAATCCTTTCTGAAAAAATGAAGGAGTTGGATATCCATCAAACCGAGGTTAGCCGAACGCTCCAAGAGCTTGCGATGCGTATGTCAGAAGCTCTGCATCACATTGATTCTGTGATTTTCTCTTCATCGGGCCCGTCCACAATGGGAGGCGGTGCTCAGTCAGCTAGTGCATCTGGTCCTTATTCGCTCGCGTTGTCGATTATCCCTCAGCGACTGAATAGCTCTTCGTTTATGTTCCCAACTGGGTCCCTCTCGCTTGCGTCTAGAATTGCGAGACTTGAGGTAATTCTCTCTGAGATTCTTCCTGACCTGGTGAGCCTGGAGAATCGTCTCAATACTATATCCATGAGGATTCATTCATCCTCCATGGATCAGCAAGCGCTTGAAGAAGCTAACCAGCAGCTTCGAAGGGACAATGAATTGCTTCGCGAACGCCTCGACAGGCTCGAAGCCAGAGTGAGCGAGGTATCCTCGTTTGAGTCGCAAATTGTGACGATCCTTTTGCTCTTTGTTGCTTCTATCACGCTTCCTCGATGGATCCATCACATGGAGCTCTCTACAGCCTATTTATCCGTCCTCCTCGTGATTCCAATCGGTTTGGCATTCTATGGATTCGAATACTTGGCTTCGTTTGTTGCTCTATTCTTTGTATGGATCTACATGCTTACCGTTCGCATTCGAAGCGCTGAGGCCAAGCCATCGCTGTCTCGGCCCGGCGTTTCGTCCGACCAAGACAACTCAGATCCCATTACACCCAGACAATTGTCTGCGTTGCCGGATGAATTTGCCACGTCCCGCATTCTGAATCGTGTTGAGACCCCGGGCTCGAGGCTTACTCCTCCCCCAAGTGCATTTGAGCGTTCGGTCGCTGTTCAAGAGGCAGCCTCGTTTGCGAGTGCGGAGGCCACAGCGGCTGCGGAGCAGGAGATGGCTCGCTACTTCGAGCGTGCGCAAAATGAATACTTCGCTTTGGGTGACCAGAAAGAGGTCGTTGATCCGGAGCTCGCTGGTACAGGTTCGCCTGTGGCCGTGCCTTCAGCGGTTGTGCGACATCTCAGTCCACCCATTTCACCTCACTCACCTCAGGCTCTTATCGCAGCGGCGGCCGCAGCGGCTGCCGGTGCAGCAGCGTCAGCAGCAGCTAGCGCAACTGTTGCAGCTTTTGAGAATCAGCGCATGACTTCACCCATTGCATCGCCTTTCGCCAGCTCGTTCGGACACAGCACCGCTTCGACAGCGAACCTTGAGAAGGGCGTGTCGTCGCCGAGCCCTGAGCTGATGCCTCCAGCCACCCCGCGGGGTTCACAGTCTCTTACACAGCTTCCCATCGCGTCGGTCGCGAAGCAGTTGGATTTCTCATCGGCTAGTCCTGCCAAAGAACGATCTCCGGAGTAGGACCATGCTAGCTTCACCAAGTTGTATGTTCTCGAAATTTGGGTTATTCATTCCTACTTAGCATGCACTTTCGTTGCCGTGCGTGGTTTCTGTGGTGCAATTCTGTAACACGTGTTTTCTTGCTTAAATGAACCGTTGGTTACTGAACCTGAGGTAGCCGGACATTATATTACATGCATTTCTTCCTTCTCTTCATCCCCTTTCTCCCTCAGAGTCCCCTCCACATGTGTTCGTTGCATGTTATATATACGAACGGAGGGTACTCGTGGACAATCTTTACCCACCCATCACCATTGCTACAACTAGACCCTAGATCCGACAACCGTCATTATCATCACAACCTCAAATTCACTGGCGGAACGTTCGTTCGTGCGGTCCCATCTCGGTTTGCAGGCACCCCGGCGTCCTTTGGTTGCCGGTGGGTGGTCCAACCGAGTCGAGTCCCGAGGATTCTAAGCACGCGTCTCGCCTGCGTTCATCGCCTCATCATGATCGTACATCTACCCCTTCCCCTAATCCATTAACAACTTCATCAACGCATACATAAACTAGCCATCAGATGTTCATATTCGTAGTCGCCGCGGATCTGTCTCAGCAGACACTACTTGAAACAGGGTTGGATCCGTGCGTTGTAATGCATGCTTGGTGAGTGTGGCGCAGTCCATTTCACTTTAAGTCGATCAGGTCAGGTTGCTAGTGGTGTTGGTCTTCTGATTTTCCCGAGAGTATATACGTTGTGTGGGGGAGTTTTTGGGGGTTAAAAAATCACAAGATTCGTTTTCATACTATTCTGCGTGAGTGTGCCGCGTGCAAGGTGTCCCGACTCACGCCCTCACCCACTCCCCCCCCACCCAGCCCCCTTCTCTCACTTCTTCCCTCACTTGTGAGAGGCAATTTCTTGGAAATTTCGGCGTTTGAACTGGCTGACGCGCCTGCGTGAATCGCGCATCGCAGGGGGTGGCGTGGTGAACAAACTGCATTATATGATGTGGTATCGCGGGATATACTTATTCACCACGGTCATCTTCCGACTTCAAGTCGTTACATATCGATTATAACCATATGTCTGCTGAGAGACTTTCAAATGTTGAGAGGCCCGGCGAGCGGCGGGCGGGTGTTTGACCCGATCAACCTCTCATACAACTGGATCTCTCACATCCCGCTCGCGTTTGTATAGACCAACGCGCTCGCGACCACGCTCTCGACGTGCGTCTCAGCAACTCGGATCTGGTCTCTTGACAGGGCTGGACACGGAGCTTCCGAACGAACCAGCGGATCAGCCGAGAGACTGTCACACGCACGGGTACGGACGGACGGTATGGCAGGCAAGTCTCCACAGCACCAGCATCCACCTGTGGAGGAGGAATTGTGGCCGATCTTCTACCAGATCCTCAAGAAAATCGATATCGAGTACCAGAAGTATTCTCGCAGACCAAGGAGTCTGCCAGGCTCGACTGGTAGTAATGGTAAGGAACCACAGGGCACACCGGCTCCTGAGGAGCTAACCTACTTAGACATCGTGAATGGTGTCAACACTCGGCTAGCGCCGCCGCCCCTCGTCGTAGGCAAGACTCTCGAGGCGTCGCTCGTAGAGCGAGAGGAGATGCGGTATCGACAACAGCAGTACCGTGAACTCCGCCGAGTTCTCGGTCACCTGAAACACGAGAGTCAACTGCCCGGACGAGCGGATGACACCGACCTGACACTTGTGCTGGATTTGGATCACACGCTGATCCATACCACCGAGTTGAACTCCAAAACGACCAGCTTCGTGATCGACTACATGGCCGAGTACCGGGCGCGCCATCCGAACCATCCCGCGTTCAACATGTCCTCGCTGCACTTTGCTGATCCTTCACTGAGTGATGAGGTGGTCGAGGCCGTGCCTCATATCCTGGTGTATAGGAAAAGCAAGTTTGCAGACGGGGGCGACAACACGGCAGCTGCGGCGACCGCTGCCTCCGTGGCAAGCACAGTTGGAGGAATAGCTGGCGGTAGCGTGGCCTCTGAGTCTAAGGAAAACGCAAGCAAGGAGGCAATCCCTCCGATTGTGCCACCTGACAAAGAAATCCTGCTTTTTCAAGCTAATCCTAACCGACCAAGACGTGCTACGGAGGTGCCTCCGTCCGTCGCAGATGCTCTGCCCCAAATGATGCGAGAAGATCTGGCAGGACTGTCCCCCGAGATCTACAAGCACCGATGGATCATGTTCAGACCAGGTGTTTTCGCTTTCCTTCGAAACATTCTTCGGTACAATGAGCACGCTCGTGCGTACAATCAATCGCTACTCGAGAGACATCCTGAACTAGCACGCGAGCGCACTGCTGCCAATGGTCCCAGCACTGACATCAAGCTAGATGTGAACCGGCCTGCGTTGAAGCCTATGATCCACCTCGCGCTGTACACTTTGTCGTCAAGACACTACGCAGACGCGATCACCAACATGCTCGAGGCTAGGCTCGGGTGTCCTCCAGGTACTATTTTTGGATCTCGGATCACCGCCCGCGAGTCAAACCATCAGACCGAACGGACTCTATTGTATGCTCTCACTCCAGCTGATATTGTCCGGTTCGTTGCAGAGGATCACGGGCACGAACTTGATGAATTCGCTACGATCTTGCTTCGACGTGCGTACGCGGATCTTTCCAAGCCGGACACTGACGTAAACCACCGCGGAGCACCGGGGGATTCGCAGCGATCATCCAACATCGATATCCCCCCGTCGATCCTTGCTGACGTTGATTTGCATCTTCTAGCAGGAGGAGGTACCGCAGCAGATTCCCAACTCGACGAGTCCCTGGTCGGAACTCCAGCCGATCCAAACCATCCAGACTACGCCTCCAGCCACGCCTTTTTCCGCTCTTTTGCGATGCACTACATGGCCTGCCGCCTGATCGACTTTTGCCGGGACTATGTTGCGCAGAAACACTCGCAGGCGATTCTTCTTGAACAACTGCATGAAATCATTAACGACTTTGACCATGCAGACTGGCAATTAGGCGCAGAGCAGGTCGCTCGCCATGTTCAAGACACCGCCTCCAATACTGTTAATCTAGGCGCTGAGCATCTCTCTGCGGAACGCGTGCGTGATCTCCAAGTGGAAAAACTAGCAAAGCGGCTGTCTCGGAAGGAACTCCAGGAGATGATTCCATTACTCATGGCTCCATCGCATGGTCTTCCGTTTAGTCTCCGGCGAAAGAAGAACAGCGAGGCAACCGGTAAACTGGTTGTCCCATCACCCAACGGTCTCCCAACATCACCTGTTCTCCTTCCGTCTGACGTGCCAACCAAAGTGAGTGAACTCATCGATGAGCTATTGAATGGGGCTTCACTTGTGGATCCTGGATGCGCAGAGGTCTCTCGAGATGAAAACGGTACGGTGTACGTAAACGGTCAGGCTCAGACGGAGCAAAACGGTGCGGCGCTCCATCAAGCCTTCCTAGATGCCCGCGCAGCAGTTGCGTCGGTTTGGATGGCTGGTCTTCAGCAGTTTGACCAAATGGCACACGTCGCCCGAGGGAGATTCGAATCGGCGTTGCAGGCTGCTTTCAATGAGATCACAAATCGCTTAGGCACCACTCACGAGCTTTTGGATAAGAAATATGCCAAGATCCTCACCCCCTTGATTTCAGCTGATCGGCAGAGCGGTGTGAAGTTCGCAGTGTCTTCGCTACAAAAGGGATTGCGTGCGAACCGCTTGCGCCCGTCTCGCTGTTTAATCATCGATGATAATCGTGATCGAGTATGGAATGATACGGACGCCCGGTCAAATCTTATTCAAATCACCCAGTTTATGCCTTTTCCAGCTTCGCATGATATCTCCGATGACGAATATGCTCAACTTGTCATATCCGCTGTTGACTACCAAACCGCAGCCGGCTACTCACCTGGATTTTCCGACTTTGTTCCGATCGCGCGTTGTTTGGATGTTATGCTCGGTCGGTTGTGGCAGGCGGCGACAATCCCCCCTGGTGATGTTGATGCGCATGCCTTGGTTTATTTTGACTACGAACTAGAATCCACACGACAACAGCTTCAACAGCAACAAAGCATTATTTCTTCCACGGGTTTGCAAACCCTATCAGGTATTCAACTGTCAGGACCGCAGGCAGACTTTACACAAGGCTTGCGGCATATTACCTCACCCAGTTCTGCTCTTCTCGCAGTGAACCCAGGCCAGTCACTGTTGCCCTCGGCATTGCCTCAACAGCAGCAAGCTTTTAATACCGCGGTTGCGTCGGACGACCGAGCGAATGTTGTAGTTGCGCCTCGCAATATTTACTCAAGTAAGTTCGTTCACCATGCCGTCGTGACACCCGAAACTCATCGAAGGGCGCATGCTGCGCTGGTAAGGAACATTCAGCGCATCATCCAGCGGACTAAATCGAAACAGGATATGACTGGGTATTGTGACGAACGTGACACCAACGGAGCTCCAATACCCGGGCAGAATGATGATGAGTTTGACCGGGAGGATGAAACCTATCCTGTGGTTATTCTGCGTTCCTATGCCCCCGAAATCTCGGCATTTCCTCCGTCTCCTGCGGGAGCTATAACTCAACTAGCCTCTACACTGTGGAACTCCACCAGTAATTCAAACGCAACGTCCACTGTGTCTTGGCCCAACCGCGACCATATCAACGCAGAACCTACGCAGTCTGTGAGCGCACCAAGCTTCAGCCAGGATCCCGGCGTACCATCGTGTCAACTCGAGCTGGAACCCTCAAGCACTCCTGAGGCCAAACTGCAGGGCTTCCAAATCCCAGAGCCTGCAGAAGAAACTGGATCAATTTTGTCTCCAATTCCAAGGGTGCTTAGAGGGTCATCGGATCGGAACCGGACTTCTGATACAACATCCTTGAGGAATGGAGCTAATGCGGTGCCTCGGTTGACTATCCAAGCGGAAACCGGAAATCAGCCGGTGCCCGAGGCACTATTTTCACCCTTCGCTGTGGTTCCTCACTTTGCCTGTCTTAAAGCGCGCTTTGGCCATTCCAAATTGCAGAGAACAACGCCTAACGTCGCTTCTAACTCCAATACCACTACTTCAAACAACTCGAACTCAAGTCAAATGACTGTGCCAACCAAACCCCCCTTCACAAATGTTGTTGACCCCTCTGTGCACTACCGGCTCAGCCCCTCCACCCCCGATATGGAGGACTTCCCTGAACTTTTCCAATCCTCCATTCCACCACCGTTTGATCCCCATGAGCCTGACTTATTCCGTAATATTCCGGTCAGTCGCGATGTGCGAGTTTTGCTATACCACTTCATTCAAGCGTTCCCGAATCGTCTTCCGATTACAATTGTGCCATCCCTTGCGCTTACTTCTCTGGAAGCTATTGATCAGGCTCACAGTTCAGCACGAGCCGCTCTTAATCGGGATCCATCTTTGGCACCCGCATCTCACGCGCCTGCATCAACATACGTTCCTCCGTATCTATTTGCACCGCTCCCTCATCGTGGGACCCTAGTCTGCCGTTCCGCGATCTTAGCACAAAGTCAGCTCGACACGTCTGTGCCAGAGGGAGGAGATTCTGCTTCTGATATTCCTCTGGCGACAATATCTCGGATTCACGATAATGCAACCTCAGAGCAGCGGGGTGAAGCCAAAGATAGTGTGAATCGTTCCGAGTGCGAGATGTAAATCACGCATTACAACACGTCATTGCGCCGAGACGGAGAAGGGCTTCGCACGACTCCCGAGTCTAATCTCTTTAATCATTCACATCATGGTATATTCACCCGCACTATGCTATTGTCTCTGTGCTTAAGCTCTCGTTTTACATTTAGAACTCTGCTTTGGTCCTTTGTATTGAATTTAGCATACCAAAGTAGGATATGCCCTTGATAGAGTTTCCCACCACGCTATAACACTTCAGGTATACTAAGTCTGTACAAGATGTGGCTCAACATACCCCTTACTTCCAATGTCAGTGTTTCTCAATTTCAACTTCAATTTTGCAATATGAAAATTTGCTTCTTTGATCCATCAATCGTTTGTTGGGTCTTCTCAACCGAAATTCAACCCACTCCGGCTCTCATGCATGCCACTTGAAACAGTTTCGATGATATAATAGTAGCATGGCATTTGGGCTCGAACGAAAGTGATACAATCGCTTCGCCTTGTATCGCCCTTGCATTCATTATCGTATGATTGCAAGTCCGGTCACATCCTGTCATTTCAGAAGTAGTTTTCAATGACTCCCACCCTCACCTCGTTTCATGTTCATTCTATGATTCCCCGTCCGAATTATCAGCATATCATTCACATGCCGCCGTTACCTCATCTTCATCACACGCTTCACGCACATCAACCCACCTTGCTACACGTTTTGGTTCAAACCTTGTCTGCCATCGAACGTGAGGAAGCTGCTTGACCTGTTCACTCTGCGCGAATGCAGTCCAATCTACGTTTCATTATGCCTAAATGGTGTCTGTCTTGTATTTCAAACAGGTAGGTAGTACCAATACATTATTGCATTTACACTCAAGGTGGTTGATGCACAACCTTTCTATGCCAGAAGTTAGAATGTGTCGTTAAGATCGTCGTCTGGACGAATGAAGCTCACAGCTCGTGTTCTGGAAGCTTCGCAGAATCCAGAGCCAGCTTCGAGCCGGCTGGTACCATAATTTTCTTTTTCACAATCTTCTTTACGACCTTTTTGCCTCCAGTTGTTGCACCGACGTTCCCAGTGCTACTCGAGTCCCCGACCGTATGTTGGACGTCCTGAGGCGCAGATCTGGGTTCATTGCTCTTGATTTCAGGCATATGGCTTGTTGACGCTGCGGCGACAAAGTCATCTAACGGGTTCACGTCGAAGTCGTCTAAACCAATCACGTGGGTATCAGAAGAACCGGTTGCTGGCGCAGACACTGACATGGATGATCCTCCAATAGAGCCACTCAGCACTCCAAGGTCGTTAAGTCGCTCATTAGAGGCAAGTGACGCCAAATGCGCTGAGCCCAAGGACTCGAGGGCTACCTCAGCAAAGGGATCATCGAGTAATGATGGCAGTGGTAGAGCATCAAGAGATTGAGTCCCGGTAGGTGCCCGAGGTGGAATGCTTTCTACACTTGTCGTTGTGGGGCGTGATCGAACAGCATGACGAGCTGGAGACATTGACGGATTACCTCCTGACACGCGCGCTGACGATGTCACACCTGGATGCTCATCGAGTTCAATTTCCGTGTTGCCGAAGTTCACCTGGCGTCTCGCGTCTCCCGTTGGGCGAGGTGCTGATGGTATGGTGATTGAACGCATGTTTGAAGGACCTCGTGACTGAATAGGACCCGAACCCGATCTGATGGAGTCGATACCGCCCTGCTCATCATCGAGCGTACGATATGAGCGTCGAAAGCAACAGCGACCAGCAGACGAACACCAGGCTGATATTGCCGCGCACCAATCATGGGAACGATCCTGATTCCTGGAGAAGAATCGGTAGAGGATGACTAAAAGCACCAGAACACCGGCGATGCCAATCAGAAGTCGGAAAGGATTGATAGTTTCGGGTAATGAGGTATTTGGCAATGGCTCATGATCAGGTTCGGGGTCAGGTTGAGGATCTGGCTGAGGACCAGGCTGAGGATCTGGTTGAGGATCTGGTTGAGGGTCAGGTTGAGGATCTGGTTGAGGGTCAGGTTGAGGATCCGGTTGGGGATCTGGTTGAGGATCAGGTTGGGGATCAGGTTGAGGATCAGGCTCAGGATCGGGTTGAGGATCAGGCTGAGGATCAGGTTGAGGATCAGGTTGAGGATCGGGTTGAGGATCAGGTTGAGGATCGGGTTGGGGATCAGGCTGAGGATCAGGTTGAGGATCAGGTTGAGTATCAGGGACGTCAATACCAATGCGCTGCTCATGCACACGTGAAACGTTCTGTGGCCGATGTGTCGGCGGGGTATCACTAAAACCCATAGCATACGAAACATACCCAAGCTTCGCCTCAAACTTTACAATACAAGGCTGAAGCCTGGTGCATCCATCGTCGAGTATAAGAGCATCCTCTGACTTGCTATCCCATTTTCCATCTAGCCTCTCTCCCCAAGTGTCGCTGATTATGACATTTTCCTTCCCTCCCTGCCACTTGATAGGGACATCCTCATTCTTAAATAATCGAGCATCGAGGTATAGACTTGTCATCCCCTTACGGATCATTCCTTGATCGTCAACCGCTGCAAGTTTCGTATGGGCAAAAGCGTTGATCGAGTCCACGACTACCAGATCATTATCCTTGTTTAGACCCTGGAGCGTGAAGAATGGATCGGAATCAACAATAACGAAGGCAGTTGCCGAAGGTGCTGAGTACTTTTGGTCGCGGATCTCAATTTCATACACGCCCCGCGAGTCCCAAGGAATCAAGATGTCTCCGTCGGATGTCGCATTTGCAAGCTCAGTAAAGCTCAGCTCGGCTGGTTTGTCGGGGATCAATGAGCTATAGAAGTCGTCCTCCGCGGTCTGTATAGTTCGATACAGAACAGTTGCGGCAAGAGAATTTCTGAGCTCCTGATCTTGAGCGTTACGGTACACTAAACGAATGTTCATGTTTGAGTGGCTCTGCAGGATGATGTACGTCGGTAGTCCTGTAGTTGACTTCTGCCCGACAATCAGGCTATCGACAGCGATCTTTGATGGTGTCAAATCCTTGAGCACACCATGGCTAGCAAGAGTGTAGGCTCTGGAAATGGCTATGCCACTAACGACCAGGTCCATTGTAGGAGTCATGTCAACCTCAAAGCTACCCCGGACCCAACCTGCACTGAGGCTCAACGCCTGTGTAACGTCACATTTGGGGGCAATGAGTTGAACACCCGTGCAAGATAAAGTTACATCCTGAGGCTTGACAGAGGCAAGGCGGCTCATCGCTGATGCGCTAAGCGCAAACAGTAACGTGACTGCTGTGCGTGGCTGATGTGTTGTAAAGACTAAGTTTTTCCGCAGGTATACGCTATTCTCCCCTGCATTAGCGGCTCTAGTGCTGTCTGGCGTCATCGAGAGCATGTCTACGCTCGCTAACAGATGCGAGGTGTCAAGTTCTGGACCCAGAAGAAATGCTGTAAGGTCCGGATTACCGGGATCCTCTCCCGCAAACGCGACTGTGCAGCCAGGTTGCTCAGAGATTTTGAAGAACCAATCTCCAGTTGAAGGACTGGCTAGTGCCCGCGCCTGAGAATCAACAGTCTTTGTAAGAGACACCAATAGCAGCGGCTGGGGCCTGTTAAACGGAATATCGCGGTTTGTAGCATTCTCCAAAGTCTGAATCGATTCATGCGCAGGGGCTGGAAATGTTGCTTGAAAGCTGAGAGTGTTTTCTTCCGGATAGTCTACTTCAGTCTCCGACAACTCACGGCAAATCACGTCGTCAAGATCTGGGAGTATGATATCCTTGCTCATGGCTTGAATACCGTTTGGAACCACTGTCACAGAGCTTATGAGGGTGCTGCCTAGCCAGGTCGAATGATGCTTGTTCGGGGTAGAGATCGGCAACCCGAGACTGAGGCGTGGGTTTGAGAACCAGGTGCTTGGAATTGTATCCGAGGCTCTCCGCATATCCTCAACAAGCGTTCGAACATACGACTCGAAGTGTTGTGTCTTGACAACGTAGAGTTGGGCAGTAAAATCAGGTCTTGAAAAGTAACTTACTAGCTCATTTAGTCCGCATCTTAGAACCGTTGGGCTATTACCGTTTTGTGCCTGTGAGGGCAACGTATCATATCGAAGCCTGAGGAGTGTATACTCATCATTAGCAGGGGTATTTGAAGCAGGTAGCATGAAACTGACGTCAACACCTGTAAGCAGCTGGTCATTTTGTGTCACAGCGCATGTGCTGACGTCGATGCTGACTGATGGTGGAAGGAGCACCACAAACGACTCGTCACTTTGTAGCGCAGTTTCGCCCTTGAAGCTAATCAGGAGATTTGCTGAATTAATTGTCAAATTGAACTCACTTGGGGGTGCTGACTTTGTTTCAAGGTCGTGGAAAAGACGGCTCGTTGCCGCATTACGGAGAAGATAGTGTTTTTGGGTCTCGTCACTGTCTTTTCGTTTGAGCTCAAAGACTGTGACCTGTCGGGGCAATATGGAGTTCGTTGTCGGAGGGATGCTACAAGTGATATCGAAAGAGGGAACAGAAACGAAGTTGTACTCACCCTCTTTTTTGTCAGTGGTATAGCCAATCGATACATGCAGCGCTAGTCCACTGTCTGTTTTTGAAACCACGGCTTTGCCTCGAGGGGGCAGCGGAAGCGAACCGTCACTTGCTTCCTCATCCAAATTCATCAGAGTGGTGCTGCATTTAACAGGTGCATCAGGCGACCAAGAAATATCTGGCTGGTCCGTATAGAGATCTATGGTATACTCAAAGAGCTGGGTTGTGTTCACCTTTACATCATCCATCTTAAGCTCGAGAGTAAAGCCCCTGATCTTGAACGCTTCGTCCGTGACTTCCACGCCGTCGAACAGATGATCGTCGCATATGGCGCGTGTGGACAACGCAAGGAGAACAACGAGCGCCAGTACAAAACCCCTTCGAAAGAAGGAGGCGGAATGCCACCTCTCCGCCGAGGGCACCTTGCGCTGCTTGAGTCTCATGCTGGGCAGCATGGTGCAACGCTGGGCTCTCTCGGAAATGCGGAAATGTGGATTCTTTGGCGAAATTGAGCTCGGATTGCGGGCCTAGCACCCTTGTAACGTGATACTTCCGGAGGGGCGGATTGCAATCCGTACACACGAAGCAAAGGGATTCCTTCCAAGTCTATAAAGTATGTCCAGAAGACCGATGACGACGGGGCATGAGGGGTGAGACCAGGTCATCTGATGGGAAGCAAGCTTTTTCACTCAATCACTACTCATTGGAGGGCGATACATGTCATGAGCAGTCATATATACGATTTAAACGTCTCGAAAGACTTCAAGAACGCGACATATCCATCTTTCCAGAGAGCCCCAAGTGGGTCGACTAGCGAATCCCGGGCTGGATCTCGAGAGGGAAGAGATAAATTAGTTATAAAATCACAGCATTCGATATAAATATACGTGTACTACTACCCAATCGTGGAAGCCATTGACCCGCAAGCGCTCGTACGCTCGTTCAGAGTATGTATGGAAATGAAAAATTCTCGGCTCGTGGATAAAGTTTAGGTGGCATATGCGCCGCGGCACGGGGACAGACTCCCGGATAATATCAAGAAACAACGGATTTAACATGCGTCAAATAAGATAATGTGACACATTTTATGATAAACCAACTAAAATGCCTCAAATCAACGCTACTGGCAGTCCGAAGTCAACCAAAATATGGCTTTCCCCGCCCTGCTCACAGCTCACACGAGACGTATGGGACTTGTCTTACGCCCAGAAGACACAGACTGTGACTCTACATCACCCTGCGCAAGCATACTCTGCATAGTCATCTGCATATTGATAGAACCGCATTCTGCCAATTCACGGTTGTGAGCATATCCGAATCAAACTCACGAGCGTCTCTGCTGAGTTGAATGTGCGAGTGTGGCAAGTGGACATAGGTGCAGTTTGCAGACACACGCGCAAGCATCTTAGACGACTGCAGGTTGCCTGGCATCAACCCATACCTGTGGCACAAATCGACTCAGAATCACTTCGCAACCAGCAGTCCTGACTCACCAGTGGTTGTATCTACACCCTATTCTAGGCTTTGTCGCCAGACCGTCTCATCCGAGAGCGTGCCGACCCTTAAAGCGAACTTCTCTCGAACGCCAACTCGCCAACTGGCCAACTCGCCAACCTCCCCTACTCCGTCAGCAGATCTGTCAGCCGCACACCACACAAGACTATGAGCGCGAGCATGGACAGGAGTCGTAGTCATGAGAACGAAGAAGCTCCATCCGCGGCACCAAAGGGTCATACCAAACCAAATGACACCACCACCAGCAGGCGTGGTGCGAAAGGGCACGTTGGGAAACAGACGCAGCACCACAAAGGAATCGTTATGACCAGTGAGGCGGCCCTTAACGAAGGAGTGCCTGGCGGTCGTACACGCTCACGCTCACCATTGGGGCAGCGACACAGGACGAATCTCGAGGCGAACCGTGCAGTACATATTGGACAAGATCCGTACCTCCTTCCATCTAGCTCTGGGTCTGAAAGCGATGCGGGAGCGGATATCCCGCCTCATGTGGTCGTTGAGAACAAGGGACCAACATCCAATTCTTCGTCGTTAGCCTTGATGTCACCTCAATCGCACACCAAGTCATCAAGCCGCACGAAAACCTTCGTGAGTCCCCTTGCTCAGCGTCGTGCCAAACTCAAGGCCAAAGATGAGGACGCCACAAATGCTCTGAGCGACTACGAATTCCGTGTCCTTATCGATGAAATCGACCTCGGCGATGGTGAAGAAGAAGGGTCTGGTCAGAGCCGAAAGGTAGTTCAGCCTTTGTCCATCGCATTGAATGAGCCTCTTCAGAATGCTGGCCACAGTACCGATGTCATCTCTCCTAAGCCACCTGACGTAGAAAACAAATCAGCCGCACCCAGCAAACTAGGGAAGAGCATTATACTTCCCGCTAATGATACCAATGATGACTCGAAAAACTCTCCGAGAGGTAGCATCCTCAGCCTCCAAAGCAACCGAGACCAGAAGCAACACAGCACAACAGACAAACGCAGCACGTCGACGCTGGCGGATGCACACACCATTGTGGAGTATCGCGACACAAACCGCCAGCTTGCTACGTACGTAACACGCACACTGATTTGCTCTACTTGTGTCTCCCAAACGTTATACCCTCAGCTTGTCTCACGTAAGTTGGTTTCCTCGCCTTGCTTCCTTCCTCCCCGTTATATAGTGCCCTCACCAAGTTGCAGGTTCACTCGAAAGAACTGGCAAAGCGGAACCTGTCGCTCGAACAGCTCCTGACTAAGAGAATAAGCGACATGCGCGAGCTACGTAAATCCTTGCTTGAAGAAGCCAGCCAGCGCGAGCAGGAATTGGCATCTGAACGCGACAAGCTTCGCAGAGAGAACGAGAAGGCTCAGGAGCAAATTCAAGGGCTCGAAGCGAAGATCCACACTCTTGAAGAGAGGTTCACCCTTACAACAGCAGAGTACGAGTCACGAGAAGCAGCCTTGCAAGAAACCAACGCCAAACTTGAAGCAGAACTTCGAACAGCCCGGGACCGACTTACCCAAGTCGAGACAAACTCAAGCAACCTGGAGTCGAGTCTCAGTAGGCTAACAGACGAGCACAGTCGTCTGATGGTAGAGCTGGCTCACACGCGTGAAGCTGCGAAAAACGTCGCTGACGCCAACCAGTGGCTTGAGCGTGCGCTGATTGCAGCGAAGGAGCAGATCTCTACCCTCCGCCGCACCCTAGCAGAACTGCTCGAAGTTCAGAGCGAGGTTCAGAAGGGCTCTGTTGGACAGGGTCTGCGGGATGCCTGTCGTAAGAATCAAACGCGTTCCTCCACCGACACATCTGAACCCAACGCGGATACACAAGAGTCAAGACGCAGGCTGGTCGAGCAGCCCAGCCAAGAGCTGACTGAATCCATTGGTCATGACACGGACTCTTCTGCTCCGGACGGAGTCCATAGCAACAACACTGACAACACATTCCAAGAGTCAAAAGACCCTGAACCCTAGCGCGACGTCATCGTGGTGGATCCCTTAGTGCTCTGCTACCAAATCCAAGTGAGCCCCACTGTCGAGCTGTCCACCTTGCGCGTCGATTTTAACCGCCTTCGAGTGAAGGATCTTTCCATTTAATACTACGAAATAAACGTGCACTCGACGATCTTTCGAATCAATAGCAGATCGTGTCTACGCACTCCCGTCGCACCCGCCAATCCTGACTCCAGCGTCGCGTTGGCTCACCATTTCAAATTCGTGAGAGCACTGGCAAGTGACCGGGCTCGGGGGTGACGGAATAGTCAGAGTTATCCTCAATGGTGCAACCTGTTTGACGTAGGTTTTCGCGTGTGTGACAGCCTGCCGTGCATATTGAACAGCAGGAATACACTGTATGCGTGCGCTACCCTCGGAATATTCCCCATTCTTTCCCACTGCTCCTGCCTAACCCCCTCCCTATCGCGCTTTTCTTGCTGCTCAGTTTGAGAAGATATCTTAAGTGGGCGGGACATGCGGCATTGTGGAACGTTCCAAAGACTTGACAGCCTAGCTCACCCATGGTTCAATCAATCACCGCTCAAAACCTATATAGCACTTCGCGTGGCATCGAAAACCAGCGGGAACAGGCGTGACAGTCGTAGAAAAGCCGAATCCCGAGGTCCAGTCTGGCTACCGGTAAGCTGGTCCTGAGGTGGTTTCGAGACACATTCCAGAGAGTGATCCTTGCCAGTACAAGGGATTGTGGGTAACACAGCCTAAAATACCCACGTGTAAAGACTCAGCTCTATCAGCCGTTGTAGCATCGATCCAAGAGGACGAATGTCGAGTCCTCAGCCGGGCTCGCCAAACTTCCTCGCGTCCACCACCACACTGGGCCGGTCAGGCTCGGTGGTGGGCGAGGCCGCGACTTTCAGCACAACTACAAAGCCCCGGGGCATGGCCCAGGAATCTCTCATTCGTCAGTCTGATCAGGAGCGCGCCCGAACCTATCTGCGCTCGCTGCTCAGTGGAGGCCATGGCTCGAAGAACAAGTTCACTTCGCAGATGAATCTCGGACAGTGGCTGTTTGAGAATAAGATTGTCTTCCGATTCGACCAAAAGCTGAGACTCCGCAACATCATCATGGCTGTAATTGGTATTATTCAGTGCATTCTGATGGTAGCCATGCTTGAGTACCCCTACAACGACACAACACACATCTATGAAGAAACCAGCGAGCTCGAATACCTCGAGCTTGTACAACTCATTTTGACAATTGTGCTTGTATATTGCATTTACGATTACTATCGGTTACTAGTGAATATCGAACGAGTCGAATTCAACCTGCCAGGCAACATCTCTGTCCTTCGATCCGCGCACATGAAGTCGTTCCTCCTGGAGCTACTCATCTGCATTCCCCATCCGTTCCCATTCGCGGGCCTCCGAAAGTTGGGTATGATCATGTTCCTGAGGTTGTATCTTCTGCTCAGAGTCTATCGAGACTTCTCGGAGATCTATCGTTGGCGTAAGGATATCGTATCAACGGGTGAAATAGGTCGCGATGTCGTCCAGTTCGACTCGTCCCTATCCATTCGTGCGCTTCTGTACCGCTCCCCGTGGTTTTCTGTGGCATTTATTACCGGTACATCATTGTGCGTATTCGCATACGCAATTTACATTAGTGAGCGTGACTCACCATTTATCAAGTACCGAGCGTACAACGACAACTTCTCGAGGGGCATGCTTACATCGATGGGCACTGCGCTTTGGTATGCATCAAGCACGATGGCACTGCTAGGTTATGGTGATATTTACGTCGTGACACGCTGGGGTCAGGCCTTCACTGCATTGCTTTCGCTCTGGGGTATTTGCATTGGCGGTCTGGTCATTACAACCTTCGTGATGGGCTTTGCTCTCGATTTCAACGAAAAGTTTGCTGCTGACTTCGCTGAAGTCAAGCGCCTTGCAATTATGGAAGCAGATCTGGCTGCGCGCGTCCTGCAGGTTTGGTTCCGAGAATGCAAGCAATCCGGCCGTCTCCGACGGTATCGCAAGCTCAAGCGAGATGCTCAACTCTTTTTGCAGAGCCACGCTGTTGCAATGTGGACCAAGAAGATTACTGCAGAAGAGAAGGGTTGCTGTGGTCCTCCGGTCACCCGCGATCCGCTTATTACTGCTGCACAGGAATTCAAGCGCTATCGTCTGATGGTAGCTAATGAACTGGGTCAAGAAGACGTCACTCAGCTAAAGCATATTCTCACGCTCAAGCGCTCCGCAGATCTCACGGCAGCTCGCGTCGTCGATATGCGTGCGCTTCAGGAAGAACTTGAGGAGCAGACTCGCCTTGTAACAGAGACCCTCATCAAGACGCTACGTCAAATGGTTGCCTCAGTGAGCGAAAGCACAGGCCAGCAAATTGGTCTCAATGTCGATCCTCACACAGGTGAGGTCAGTTTCGAACGCGAGAAGGCGAGCGCTCAAGTCTGCTACGTCTACCCTTAAGCAAGGCGCATGAGGCGCACGTCTGCAGTCTATTTCACGAATACCATGATAGCATGCGAAGCTTTCCTTTGTATGATTTCGTTGTGTCTGTCCGAGTCAGCAAATCACCAAGCCGTTACATCACAATTCCTTTTGCTCGATGTTTGATGGGATACTCGCAGGGAAATTTATCCCGAATACAAACACATGTAATGTTCGTTCTGATTGATCAAATCGTCCTTTTTGAGTATTCACTGTATGTGTTTATGGCTGATATAGGTACATAGAAAACAAGGGTGAACATAAGTGAACGTCATGAGCATCAGAGTTATCAGTAGAGAGGACAAGTGGATTGGTGTGATGTCCAAAACAGCATCACAAAACACGGGATGCAAACTAATGTGCCATTTAATAACAATGACGTTACCGACGTCTTTCGACTGCCGAACAGTGTAGAGATTGAATTGTGGGGAAGCGCTGAACACGCGCCGGTGAATGCAATTAAATGCGTTAGCGGCAGTAGCGGCAGGGTTACACGAAAACCTAGAGGTTATAGTAACGCATAGTACTGCCGATAAGTGCTCGCCCGTGTAGAAATCACATTGGGGACATTGCATTTACACCAGGGTTTAGCTGTGCTCAGATTGTTCGAAGTGCAAGCTCATATTTCTGAGGATCATTGATGAGGCTTGGGTATGGGAAGGTGAGTATGCATGGGACTAAATACATTGAAGAAATTACTCTAGTAGCGCTTCTGTGTCTTCAGTCAGGTGTGACATATTACTTTGCCGCAACAGTGCCCATAGCCTGTGCATTGATGTCACCAAGAGCGTTCAGCGACGAGTTGGGGATCAGGATGACCTCGCTGTTGCCAACTGCGTTCGGCAGATTGTCGACATACTGTAGCGCTGCCATGTAGTCTGCTGCTCGGTACTCACCGCCAAGCGCCTCCTGAAGCATGGCAAAGCTCGCGGCCTCGGCTTCGGCGATCTTGATCTTGGCGATCGCCTCACCCTTTGCTCGGGCGATATCACCGAGCTTACGACCCTCAGCACTGAGAACGACCTTCGCTGCGTTACCACGACTGCGAATAATGTTGCGCTCACGCTCACCATCGGCGCGGATGACGGTGGAGCGTCGTTCACGTTCCTCCTGAATCTGGCTCTCCATGGCTTGGCGAATATCCATGGGAGGTCGAATGTCCTCGATTGCGAGGCGAGTGACTTGAACACCCCATCGTGTAGCATCCCTCTCAATCTCGTGCAAAAGCTTGTCGTTGACATACTCACGAGACGAGAAGGTCTCATCAAGAGTAAGTCCTGCAATGATGTTGCGCAAGGTGGACTGTGTCAGCATCTCGATTGCATCGGGGAGGTTCTGGACTCGGTAGACTGCCGCACGAGGATCGGTAATGCGGAAGTAGACGAGTGCGTCAATAGAAATCTGGACGGTATCCTTAGTGATGACATCGCGACGAGGGAAATCGAGCACGTGCTCACGCAAGTCGATGTACTCCGTAACGATGTGCTTGACTTTGGGGTACTTGTCACCCCATCCCATTTCGATATATCTCCAGTCAATGCGTCGAGGTTGATCAATGAATGGCCAAATCCAGTGTGCACCAGGTGTAAGAGTCCTATGATACTGCCCAAATCTTTCAATGATCATCACCTGTGAGTGGTTCACCACCCAGAAGCCCTTGGAAATGATGATCACAATGAGGAAGAAGATGATCACCAGGGCGACAATCACGCCCGCGTTTGTGCCTGCGTCTGACATGTCTTCCGCCCAGAGCTGACTGTATACGAGTTTCAACGCGTAGTGAATCGACAAGATGAGCTATTCCTTCACGACACACCTGAAAATACCGCGGAATAACGACTATCGTGCTCAACACCCAAGATTTCTCACACTCGGAGCCTGATTCGGCCCGATTCTCGTGAAATGGAGAGGCATTATAGGTATCTAACAAATGCATTTCGATAGATGTCAGTGTCATCCATACGCGCAAACAGGCTACATCTCGCATGCACTCGTGCAATCGTCAATACAAGCCCCTTCTCCCTCCTCAGGAAGTGTGGAAATTGTGGCTTGCTCAGTGGCAACCGGAGTCGGGGGTGTCGGAATACCCCTCCCACCACCACACGCTCCTTCGCTGCCATCTTAGCGCAGTATCAACGCTCAGTGCCCTGCATCACGATCAACGAGGAGCTAAATAAACACTCCACCAGAGGATGTATTATTTTTATGGGATGTGGTGATTGCACACTTGGAATTTGTTTCAAACAAGACACTCTCACATTGTTGGCTGCGAATCGAGCCAAGCACCAGAGTACTTGGCTCGATTCGATATGTCGACGTGGCAAAGGAACTTCGACCAGTACGTAGTTGAGCTGAAGTAGTGACTCAGCAAAAGCAATATATTGAATCTATTATATCGTAGATCTGTTGTTCACTTCATTTCTCGAGTACCATCAACTCAAGAGTTGGTCTAGCACATTGTAAGTGACCTGACGTCCGAGAGGAGCACCTTTCAGGAATTCCCAGAAGCGCTGCGCTAGACCAGCGATACTTCCGGATCCCTGGATCGATGATTCCTTACACGTAGTCTCACTCTGCCCCGTGTTGAAAAGCTCGTCGAGTGATTCATTTGACAGCTTCGCTAATGGAAGACTTGTATCCCACCACTTGTCCAAGTTGTGTTCCAGTTCGCCACACTTAGCGGACTGACCTGAAGCAGTCATGATGGGAATTTCACTCTGGTTGCCCGCAGCACGTGCAGCCGAATCTGGGGCAATAACTTCAATTTTACGTTCTTGGACGCCGTGGTTAGTGGGTTGGATGCAAGGATATGTTGGCGGATCTTTCATATATACAGTGCGCTCTGGCGTGGACTTCGCGTGATCGATCATGTGGTGCCGGTCACTCGCAAAGTTCTCCAAGTAGTTCCTGGCTGTCGCAACGCGGAACGTCGGCAAATAGTGATGGTACTCTCTGTGAAGCAGCTCCGGCGTTGGGAACGCCTTGCGATAGATCTCCCAGGGACAAGGAAACGGGAGTCGTGTGTCAAAATCAAACACATACCAACCCCCTCCTTTTGTGGGTTGCTCCTGCTTCTGTAAGTTTCTGTCTTGCCTCTGCCTCTGGAGGAACACGACATGGTAGTCCCAGATAACCATGCCACCCATGCGCGGATCACCTGACCGCTGTTGCAATACCATCACTTGCTTTTTTGCATTGCTGATGAACAGGACTGCACAGTCCTCGTCGATGTTGAACCCTTGTTCCTGGGCCTTCTGGCAGAGCAGCCATGTGTTCTCTTCACTGCGGGAGTTAGAGGGAGGACAAGGAGTATACAGCGAGTTAAGGCAGATGTTGGTTGCAATATATGATGCACGTTATCCTCCAAAATCACGCATCTCATATCCCAAGTCGCACATATTCTAATTCTTTCCCACGGCTGGGAGTTTGTCTCCTCGATTTTCACCTGAGATACGGGCCACACACACAATACACCAAGGTGTAGCAACTGTTTCACTACGTACCAATAACATGACGTATATGTCAGCTCAGCTCTATCGTCGAATCGCAGCAAACTCATGATTCAGGAAATGTAATTGTGAACTGAGTTGGACCGTTGCCAGATACGCGGTAACCCACGATCTGAAAGGAGATCGCGAGATCAAACACAACTTTATAACCGCCAACGCAACATTAAGTGGTTATCTTGCGCCCGTTGAGTAAGAACTGTGTTGTCCATTGCCTTTAGCGCAATGTCGGACTCATCAGATCAACAGCGTTCAGAGATCAGGCACGGATCTCGGCGCAGACGCGACCGCAGCTCAAGCAGGGACAGTTCCAGCACCGGTGACTCGTCTGTAAGCCGTAGCCGCAGTCGCAGCCGTAGCCGAGGTAGTGATCGCAAGACCGACCGCCACAGGGGAAAGGAGCGAAAGAGCCACAAGCGCGATCGGGACAAGGACCGTAGACGAAGCCGGAAGAGCGGTCATCGGAATCATCGAGATCGAAGTCGGAGCCGAAGTGAAAGCTCCTCACGAAGTAGAAGCGGAAGTCGTGATAGGAGCACCAGTAGGAGCCCCAGCAGAAGTCGTAGCAGGACCCGCAGCCGGGATCGGGACCGAAAACGAGACAAGCGGTCCAAGTCCAAGTCGTCTCGTACGCATCGTGATCGATCTCGTAGCGAAAGTCGAGCTCGAGATCGACACCAGAGTCGAAGCCGAAGCCGAAACCGAAGCCGAAACCGAAGCCGAAACCGAAGCCGAAACCGAAGCCGAAACCGAAGCCGAAACCGAAGCCGAAGCCGAAACCGAAGCCGAAACCGAAGCCGAAGCCGAAACCGAAGCCGAAGCCGAAACCGAAGCCGAAGCCGAAGCCGACACGACAAACGAGGCCGAAGCCTTGAGCGATCTAAACACCATAGGGACAATCGAGATCGTGATCCGAAATTAAAGTCTAGTGAGGATTCACAGAGAGTAGTGGTTGATTTAGAACCCTCTCCCATCATCCAAGATCCATCCTCTGCATCAGCTTCTCTTCGAGATGAGCCACCAGCTTTAAGTCCTGCCTATGAGGAGAACCCAATTATCAACCAACTACAGACTATCCTCGTCGCTCGCCCACTCCAATCACTCGACGCTGCCTCGCGTGCTCAACTGAAGGAGGAGGCATTTCAACTCGGCGCAAAGCTGGCAAATGTGTTGCTCGAGATGTATCCTCAATGCATTCGAGGAACTACAGAGTGTGTTGCGGCAATCGAGGCGGAGTGTGCGGCAATTGATGAGTTGAAAATCGGGACGTCAGAGACTCCATTAGTCCTTGACGTCACTCGAATCCTGAAACTACCTGGTATCGAACCACTGCCCCGTGAGTTGTGGAATAATAGAACCACAATGATCCGCGAGCTGGCATTGATGTGGCTCAAGTTCCTCGTATTCGCTCGTTTCCGTATCCCCGACAGAGACAAACTTCGAGAGCTACCAGACTCACAACTTGAGGCAATTCTTGGTGGAGATTTCTCGAAGGCGGAGAGTATTCGCTTAACACGTTGTATGTGGACTCCTCTCTTGAGACCCTTGATTGAGGAAAACCTGAGCGATGGGGTTACTTCAGTCCTCTACCCCCAGCAAACTGCTGCTGCGGATGAAGTGACGAGCTCCATTTCTGCAGAGGGTCTGTCCACACAGCATGGTGCCCATGAGGACGCCTATGACGACGGCGTTGGTCCTAGGCCTGGAGGCAATGAAGATGTCGACCCGTTCCTTTATCGTCAGAACCGTCGCAACGAGACGGAAACCGTTGAAGAAGCAGTGGCGAGAGCCGAGCGTCTCCGTCAACGGTACGAAGGCGTAGTAGGCGAACAGTATGCAGGGTCCGCGCCCGAGGGTTCGCTGCTGGCCATGCACTTGGAAGAGATGAAGAAAAAGCAAGAGACAGAAGCCACTCAGTCAGGCTCGCAAGACTCATCCGGTGGTCCAGCATTGTACCGTATGGATTACGAAGAGCTCATGGGTACCGCAACTCGGAGCCGCCAGGGTCCGAAGAGTAGTTTAACCCTAGGCAACATTGCAGGAGATGGCACGAATCAATTGCCATTCATGTTTACAACAGGGAAGTAATCTGACAATATGATTAAATACAAGCATGTTTATGAATGTAAAGGAGCATGGCGCACAAGCTACTTTACTGTTGGATGACGTGGATCTTCTGTTGGCCTGTCAGCATCGCTGAGCTGCGTTGTGTACCAACAATTCGTTCAAGCTGCATCGCATCGTGCTTCGAGTAAATGACGATCGAAGTTGAGCCTGTTGCGGCTGCAGTCGATTTGCGCTCCGAAGCAATAGACTCATCCTTGCTTTGAGTCTTGACCTTGCAGACACCTCCATCGATGAAGCTCACAACCTCGGAATAGAAGTTAGGGTAAGTTGGCAAGCCGTACCAAACGACTGTCTTGATACTCTTAAGGCGGAATCGGTTGAAGAAGTGGAAACGATCCGTCGTGAGGAAGAACTTAATTTTACCTGAGATAAGCGCATGGCGAGCCCTGCTAACAGAGCTTTGGCCAGTAAACTCAGAGACTGCAGCAAAGCTCACGTGTCGACGGTTCAGATAATTACGAATGCGGACAAAGTCGAAGTAGTTCGAGACGTAGAATAGGACGTGACCATCAACGGCATTCTCTTTGATCTTGGGCCAAATGTCGTTTACGAATTGTTGGAATCGCCTTTCATCGGCCTCAGTGATCGAGCCGAGGTCATCCTGACGCATGAAGATGTGCCGAACAGGCATGGGCGCAGTAGGTGCGACGCGAATCCCTGACATAACGCCAGGGTAGATCAAAGGGCGAATACGATAGCGTCCTCGACGATTATCCGTGATCTTCATGAATAGATTTTGCAGCATGACATTAGGGGCGTTCGAAACAACAAGCGTCTGGCGGAAAAACCTCGCAAAACCATCCAAAAACGCGCTCCGAATGCGACTGAAGTCTGTATCACGATTCTTACGTGGCAATGTGTTCAGAGTGAGCATGACATCACTCAAATGTTGGAAGTTCTGCATTGAGAACAAGTCGGCATCCAGAAGACCGCAAATCTCGATGGAAGACAAAAAGTCTGTATCACGCTTGCGAGGGTCGTCACCTTCGTTACCCGTCAGTAGCTTGAGACCCAGCGGAGAGGCAATAATAATATCCGCACCATAAACAGGAACGCATAATTTGACCGATTTGCGACCGAGCGAAATGCCAAGTTTGAAACAGTCGTCATTGTTGCCCCAAAAGACCTTGCGGTAGTCTGCGGGCTTCACGATACGAGGAGTGTAGAGACCGTCAGGATCTCCAAACTCCTGTTCAAACCGCTTCATGTGGAAGACTGTAGCACGTTGCTTTGTTGGCAGCAGCTCAAGAATGCGCTTCGCAATTGCATATGCTTGGCACTTCATTGGCACGATGAACAGAATCGTAGGTCTGGTGAAACCTTGATCGCGTTGTAGTACATTCTCCTTTACAGTCTCATCTGGCACTTCATCGAGAGTCTGTGCAAGTGGAACAAAGATGGGAGCCTCTGAGAGTGGGGTCGCCTTGTTAGACTCTCGTGCTTGTTTGCGGAGCTCAGCTAACTCTTGTTTCTTCACAACCTTGGCCATGCGTTCAAGCTTTCGCTTAAAGCCGCGTTTGTTCAAACCGCTATCCACAAGAATCTCCTCCGGTTCACCAGGGTTCTCTTTGACACCTGTGATCTTCACGCGCTTCTTCAAACCATCCTCAGTCAAACCAATTTTCTCGAGCAGTTTCGCCTCCTCTGCCTTCTTTGCCTCCTCAAGCCTACTGTCATTCCGAGAAATATGAAGCTTGGTTTTCATAAGGTGGGAAAGAGCATGAGCCAAAACAACATCCGTCACGGCAGCTGAGTCATCCTCCGGTCTTCCTAAATCAATAGACTTGTCGACACCCGCGGGACGGTGATTAGGAGGTCGGGGCGCAAAGTACACATCTGCATAGTCGGCAAGGAGTGGATAAAGCATGCGCTGGATCGGCAGTGGGAACGTTCGATTAATCGCCCGTGACACCTGATCCACGCTAATTTCATATTTGAGTCCAGGCCCACATTTCGTCGAGCTGGAGGCGAAGATGCCGTTGCGCTCCCAGTGAGCGGCAAGCGACGACTCAATCGTGGCGCGGGGAGGAAGATCAGTCTGAGAATGGTGTACCACCGGATTGATATCACTGAACCGTGCAGTGGGAGCCAGGGGGAGTGGGAATTCTGGGAGATTAAGGACCTCTCGATCTGTGAAGAAAGCAAACTGTTTTGCAATCGCAATGTCTTCACGAACGATTGCACGATTTTCTACCATCAAGGGATCTGTCTCATCTTCATCCTCGTCTTGTCCATCGGCGACTTCAGCAGGGAACTCGTTCAAATCTACATCGTCATCGTCGTCGTCTTCTTCCTCTTCTTCGTCATTATCCTCCTTATTGAAGAACTCCGCCTGAATAGTCTTCCATCTCCTACGCTTCAGTGCGCTCGCTCGTCGCAAATTTCGAGTGCTGCTGGTGGCATTAGTTGTGGTGCTAGAAGAGCTAGACGAGGCTGGGGTCGTACTCAGTGGGGAGACGTAGTTCGAAGAACGAACCTTCTTGGTCAGCGCTTCGGCTTCTGACTTGCGCAGAAGTTGTGGTGTCCTACCATTCGGCAGTGCAAACTGTGATGCGGCAACCAAGAGCTTGGACTCTTCGGGACTGAGTTCTGTGAAATAGTTCGCATAGAAGAGGTCCTGCTGGGACAGCGCATTGAACTCCTCCTCTGGGGTATCGTACACGGGCATCTCGCGCTCCCCATCCAGCTCCTCATGCGTGAACTTCTCATGCGTCGGCGCAGTCTCTCCATGGTCGATCAACTCGCCATCGTCATCATACATGAGTTGTTCCACGTCCAAGTCCTCCTCCTCTTCCAACGCGAGCCCGTCCTCATCTTCGTCCATGCCGAAGAGGCCCTCTCCATCTTCATCCAGACCAAAGATATCTTCCTCCTCGTCTTCATTAATGTCCATCAGCTCGTCCTCCTCAAGCTGGTCCAGGTCCTCCTCCATGTCTTCGTCAAGGTGCTCCAGCTCATCATCATCGTCGTCATCGCGTGCGGTGCTGAGGAAGCTCGCGTACTTCTCTCTGAGACTCTGTGGTTCGACAGCAGATCTACCTCGCTCTCCACCGGACTTGGTTCCGGCATTCACAGCCCCGCGCGCGCCAGTGAACCCACTTAGTGCGGACTTGGTGCTCTTGGATGCCGTGGTAGGCCTCGTCCGTTCGGGTTCGGTGACGGCTGGAAGCAGCTTCATCAGCTTGGCATATGCTTTAGACGCCATTTTCAATCGGTCTGCAGTGTTGCTTTGTAACGCAAATACACTCGATACCGGTTACTCACAACCTTTCCAAAGACGGAAATTTTGCTCAACTCCGAGACTTTCTCAGTTCTGTTTCGTGGGTACTCCCCGTGATCTCTGGGTCCGAACACTACAGATAGGTCTGTCACACATATTTGGATATTGTACTCCGATATCACACTGGAAGTCCCTCGGATACCTGGTGAAAATCTCGAAAAACTAGTCGCGACCAGCTCACATCTCCATTGGCAGTGAGGGATACGTCGCTCTCTACGAACTACAACTTAAACACCAGTCAGAGAGCATGATGCAGAGCCTGGCGACATCGCTACGTGGCGTCCTAAGCCAGCCCCAAGCCGCAGCGACCGCAGCTGCAGCCGCGGCGGTGACCACCACAAACTCCGTGAACCAGGCGAACATCTCAACCCGCGCGGGTGCCCAGCAGCAGGGCCACGTGTCGGGCCAGGGCGGGATCATAGGCGCGGCTTTCCTCCACGACCCCATGCTCGCCATGTTGACTGCGTCCGGGAACCAATCGAGCTCTACTCCATCCAAACGACTCGCCGCGGCAAGAACTCAGGTTGCAGTCGCGCTTGTTGCTCCACAGCAGTCTGTGAACGTCGGCTCCATTGCGCGAGTCATGGCCGCGTTGGGTCACTCAGATCTCTACATATCCCCAACCGGAGACGGAGGCGTGGACTCGCTAGTGCCAGGAGATATTCTGGTGGAATTCTCAACCGCATACGGCACAAATGAAGCTCATGACGGGTCGATCGTAGGCTCTACGAGAGCTGATCCTGCCGCGGATGAGAAAGGACAGGAGGACTCAACGAGTTCCCAGCAGAGCTTGGGGCAAACGCAGTCTCAGTCCGAACAAGCCAAGCCTAAATACGTTGCTGCGAACATTACCATTGCACCGAACCTCTCTCCGTTTGCCAATCTCTCGCCTAGACAGCTTCTGCGAATCAAGCCAGGTAGTAAGCCGCAGACATGGATGAACCTACCCGAGGGTCGAATCATCCGTTTCATTGATCGACCAGAGTCTGAGTCCATTGACGCTCTTTATGCCGAGCTCAAGGGACAAACGAGCTCACTCAGCAGTGTGGGGTTTCCTAGCACTGCCAGTTGTATCTTGAGCTTCATTCCAGATACCTATCGAGACCGCCTGTCATTCATGCTTGTTGACAAGCTTGGTGTGCATATCGCGGCCACATCTCCCCACGGTTTGGCTTGGTCTCCACACAACGAGCTGATCGTGTCCGTGCCGATGAGCATTTTGATTGATGAATTGGGTTTGGAGATCGACTACTTTACAGAACAAGGTGTTTACACACAGATCACAAGCGACTTAGCTCGAAAGAAAGCGCTTGATGCTCCACGCGACCTACTGCAAGCATGTAGCTCTGTCAATTCCCAAGGCGAATTGTGCGTCGATTATGTCTTCCGAGTCGTTCGAGCGTTCTTGCCCGTTTACCAGGGCCCCCCACAAGCACAATTCCACAACAATCTTTATGAAAAGCGGCTCAAGCGACGCTGGGTGGCGTACAGGCCAGGATGTGATCTATTGAACCCTGATGTCCCTGGGGGCATTCAAGCTGCTGCCCAGTCTGAAGACGTCAAGCAATCGCTTGACGGAGAGCAGTCTGAAGGTGCTTGCCATAGCAAGGCTGAGCGAATAGATCCTGAGCTTGATCCGGAAATTAGACAGCTTCAAGCCGCGCCGGAAGAAGTGGCCCTCAAGCCGGGTGATTTGGCTCGCCTGCATCCGCTTGTTTCGATCACGGGCATGAGTTACTCCACTGCCACCAAGCTTGGTATCCCAGTCCTCGATAATGCAAAGCTTTTCTATCGCCTAGAGGACCTGATGGGTCAATTTGACGTTGTTGTGGGAACTTCAGCATTCTCCAAGTCACGTATGATTCAAAGTAACTCCTTGCGAGCTGCTGTTGTGAAGCCCTGGCAACTGAATTGGCACTCGCTTGGAAGTCGAAAGGACGAGGGTGAGGAGGAGGTCGAGAACGACGAGGAATTTGAAGAATTAATTGTGGGTGACGATAAAAAGCGCCGTCGCAAGCCACGCATTCTCGTCGTATTCGGCCGCGAGACGACGGGTCTGACTAACAGCGAGCTCGACCTGTGTGATTACCTCATCACACTCCCAGGTCCTATGCCGGTTTCCTTGAAGGATGTTGATCCTGCCGCAGCTGTATCACTCGCCATTCAAAAGAAACAGGCTGCTAAGAAGAGTGTGGACGAGCCCGCAGTCGAAGAAAATGGTCCAACGGATGGTCCGGATGGAAAATCTCCTAAGGTCATGGGCGGCACCACCAACTTCTCTCTCAACCTCAGTCAGGCTGTATCCCAGGTACTTTACGAAATTGCACGCCAGGATGCGGTTCATGCTGTTGATGGGCGGCGGACGTGCAAGAGATTGCCAACGTTGTTGGCACCCGCACAGCAATGTAATGGCGGTTTAAGTTCGACGGAGCCGAACTTGGTTGCCCCAGAGACCAAAGATCCAGAGGACGCAGTGGCGGCTACTTCGAATGCTTACACTGGTGGCATTGTTGCAACAACCCCACAGGCTAGGGCTGCACTATGGAAGACGTGTGAGTCTTGGATGCATGAGATGGACCCAAGATTCCTGTTGAGTAATCCTCCGGACTTGACAAAGGCTCCGCTAGACTTCGAACGCTCGCCGATCTTTGGACAGGAATCCGAGCAGGCCCCTGACGAGGGCCAGGCTCTGGATGTCGAAGGTGTCTCCACTGAGGCGCGAGGGACTTCGACCGCAGTGCGTGCTCGCCTCAAACCCGCGTCCAAAGGTCAGCCTGCGGTCCGCATGCTCGAGCATGCAGCCCAGCTTAAGACGGCGATCCGTCGAGTAGCCCAGCGTGCTGACTTGGATGGTCGTGACCTGCACATGCTCATGAAGTTGTCGAAGTGGACGGCCAAGCAAATGCGTGCTCAGCACGAGGCAATTGCCAAGCTTCGCAAGCGAGTCGAAGAGCTCGAAGCGGAGAATGCTACCCTCAATCGACAGCTTGGTGCGGCTGGCGATCTTTCAACCACTGGGAAGCAAGAATGATAAGAAGTGGTACTGCCTAGTGTCGTAAGTGTGAAATACAAGTGCTTCCCGACTGCCTTTGTGGGGCGGCAATGGGCATGTATTTTATTAGAACCTTTGTCGAGCCTCTACCGGTGCTTTCGTTGAGCAATCGCGCCAGCGACGTGTTGTGGCGCTGCACGGTAGCATTGGAATTCCATCGAAAATGAACCGCTGCCTTGCGTTGCTGAGCGAAGCGCGGTGGAGTAATCGCGCAATTCTGCGAGTGGTACATCCGCGAGCAGCAAGGCCGGTGGGAGGACTTGCGTAGGAGCAGCAGCGGTTGGTGAATCCGAACCTGACACAACCGCTGATGACTGAGACGCACGCTCTTCCCCTGTGACCACGTGGCGAACCGAACCACGTCGTTTGGAAACCAAATCATTCAACAAACCGCCGACCTGACTGTCCATGCATGTGATCTCTGTCTTCATCACGGGTTCGAGAAGCACTGGAGAGGCCTCAACAATGGCACTGTTGAGTGCCTGTGTGGCAGCCATAGCAAATTGAGTCGTGCCAAAAACACCACCAGTTCCGGCGGACACTGAAGCACTGGTAGTTTGGCCAGAACCGGTCTCGTTGCCCAATGCAAGAGGATGTGGCGATGCGCCCTGCCCCGAGATCCACACGCTGTCAACGCGCACTCGCATCGCAGTCAGTTGATAGCCATGCGGGCCTCGCATAAGTCCACGGCGAATACCTTCAACGATCATTCTCTGAACGGGTTCATCGCAGTCAACACGATAAGCGGATGCCGGTAGTCCGAGCTGATCACGCTGGTCGTTCAACTCATCGGTAGAATAGAGTTCGCTCAACTGGACAGTCGTTGGTGTAAACTTGTCTGCCTGCGCGTGCTGAGTGGACGAGACGGCGTTGGTCTCGGTAGATGGGCCAGTGCGTGGCTTACCCTTACCCTTTTGGCCGGACACGGTCTCGTTTTGTTTCGCCTTTTGTGCAACATGTTCTAAGATACCAAATTCCACATCGACCAATGAGTTGCCCGAAGTGGACTGGGTCTCGTCGAGTTGAGGGAAAAGCGACAGGCAGACATGAATTGTAGGCTTCTCGGCCTCCTCGACCTCAGGCTCCACTTGCGCGCCTGGTCGCACAGCTCCTCTGAGGCGTGACGTCCTGCACAGGTGGTTATAGAGGTGTCCTTCGATCTCGCTCTGTATCGATTCTCGATAAGCGATCAGCATTTCACCAACGTACACGTCCAGTTTGAAATCGCGAATGATCCTATTCTTCACGATTTCTAAGTGGAGCTCACCCATGCCTTGAATCAACGTTTGGCCCGACTCTGGGTCCGTCACAACGCGCAGCGATGGATCGTCGAGAGAAAGAACATTGAGAGCCTCAGCCAGAGCTTGTTCATCTTTTGCAGATTGCGGCTCAATCGAGCAGAAATACACTGGATCCGGGACTGAAATACCATGGAGTTCCACACAGAGGCACTTGTCAGTGGATGAGGATGTGTGTGCAGTTGGCGCATGAACGAGCGTATCGCCCGTTCTCGTGTCTTTTAAGCCAACAATTGCACAAATGTTGCCAGCGGTGACCTCCTGAAGATCAATAATTTCATCAGCACTGATCTCGAGAACGCGCAACGCGCGCTCCTTGACAAGCTCGAGCTTGTCCGCGGTATTTCCTGAAGACGTCGCTTGGATCCTCTGTTGCACTCGGTCGGCAAGCATGCGACCGGTCGCTGTGATATTCGCCAACAACTCCTTGGCGCGGAGCGTGCCTGAGAACACTCTGACGAAGACGACGGGACCACGGTGAGGATCATGAACGACCTTGAACGCAAGTGCACACAGAGGAGCGGTAGGCGAAGGAGGAATCTCAATCAGATCGCCTGACTCCTCGGTCTCGTCATCATTCTTCGCGGGAGGCTGCTTCTCAGATCCCGCCTGTTGGCGTTTTCGCTCCTCAGCCTCGAGCTTCGCCAGCAACTCGCGCTGTGACTGGCGGCTCTTGGAGCCAAGCATGCCTGCGAAGGGTGTCAATGCAACCTTCAACGAAGGACGGTCGATTGGTGAAGGCAGATATGTTGCAGCGGCATCCAATAGAGGCTGTACACCGCGGTTTCGCAGCGATGAGCCACACAATACAGGCACAATTTGGCTGTTCGTCGTTGCCCGTCGAAGAATGTCACGCACCTTGCTGGGAGGCACTTCATCATAAAGACTGAACGCCCTAAGCGCAGTCAAAAACTGCTTCGTTGCTGCCTCATCTGAAATCCGGGTGAGCTTGATAAAGTCCTTGACACCTTTCGTGCCCGCAGGAGCGAAGCTGGCAGGAATGTCATCCTCGGTTATGTCATCAGGAACGTGTCCAGCGCTTGGTGCGGTGGGCTGTTCAATATCCTCCGCAAGCAGGAAGCTCTCGGCAATCTCATCGTCAAAATCTGCGAGCGCTTCAACTAGGTTGCGACGAGCAATGGCAGCTGAAATCAAGGACTGAGCAGTGGCTGCTCCAAGAACAAAACTCTGTTGCTCAGACTCAAATGGAGAAACGAGGGTAATCGGATCCTCGCCCTGTGGGTCGTCTTGATTCGGTCGCCAGAAAGTGAATGAAAAGTCAAGCAGATCAATCACACCATCAAAGCTAGCGCCCAACGCTCGATGGTCCTCGATGGGAAGAATGTGTGGCCATGGCAAGTCTGCATAGTTCCTGTCGGGCCTATCACGTGCCACGGGGACAGTTGCGGAGAGCTCTTCAAGATTGCGCGGTACAAAAGCAGTGATGGGTAGCTGTACTGAGTGTGCGTTGGCTCCTAATCTCTGCCTCATGGAGGCTATTGCTCGACTATAGCTGCTTCCAGGTTTGTCCATCTTATTAATGAAGGCAATGCGAGGAACACGATTTCGGTCGGCCTGCCTCCACACGGTCTCACTCTGCGCCTCGACACCTTTCACGGCGTCAAATACACCAATTGCGCCATCAAGAACCCGAAGTGAGCGTTCCACCTCGACTGTGAAATCAACATGTCCAGGTGTATCGATCAGGTTGATTCGGGTGCCTCGCCAGTAATACGTGATGCATGCGGACTGGATGGTAATACCGCGCTGACGCTCCTCTTCAAGGAAATCCAGCGTTGTGTCACCGTCGTCGATATTGCCGATGGCTCGAATACGTTTGCTATAGTACAACATACGCTCTGAAGTCGTTGTCTTGCCCGCATCGATATGTGCAATCACACCAATATTACGAACTTTACGCAGGGCAGTCGCATCGTCGGAGGCAGCATCGTCCTTGCTCTCAAAACCAGCATGAGCTGCTGCGGCTGCCTGGGAACTCATATACGCGACCGGGTGTTGAGCGGCCAGCATCCTTGGCACGCACGAAGTGACCAAACTTCGGGGGCGCAGGTCAGTGTTCCTATCCATCTGTACCACCGGTGAGCAGAGAGGCCGTGCGGGGCCGCTCAAACTCCGCACGAGCGAGCACGGTCTGCGCAGTTTCTCTGCGTGGGGTGATTTGACCCATGCGTTAGCGCGACAGACAAAGGCACGGGACAGTCTGTGCATAGCTTCCAGCTTGTGTGCGGGTTATACGCTAGCCTGTAGAGTATTTATACCAAGATACACACCCAAGCGGAAGATTTCGTATTTCCGCAATTGTGAACAGAACTCCGAAATTTCTCCAGCTCCTGCTCGTTCAGTGGCCGTTAGTGGCCAGAGCATCCGCCATGGACTTCCATCTCTGCGCAGGAGTACATGGGTTGCGCTGAAATCACAGTCAGGCTTGGTTTCTCAGCGAACTGCTCGCTAGATCCTATTCTGAAGACGCATGAGTGTACTGTAGCCCCTCGTCTCAGGCCGGACCTGAAGTGGGTGTTGCTCAATTCGAGCTTGTGCACATTCTAGAATGAGCAAGCGATACCGATGACCCAGCTATGCTTGTCTGAAGTCCTCTAAACTGGGCCTGGACGCATAGATGTCGCGCAATGGAATATTCTCTGCCACTAGTTTCCCAGTTAGAACCTAGACAATTGTGTCCAGTCTCGAACTGCTGGTAGCATGCGGCACACTTTGAGCTGAATGCAGATACAGGCTTTTCCAGCGGTATAGCGCCTTTGCCATCACAAATGCGATCTCGCCAGCTGATATCCACAGTGAATACCCCCTAATAACTTTTTAAACTCAGTCCTCATCTCGCTGGTTGTTGCCTGTAACAAGCCACTTCAGAGAGATCCAGCATAGTAAAAGCATTGTCAGAAAGGGAAGGTCCTGTTCATGGCGCATCCAGGCCATCAATGCACAGAGCCTTGTAGTTGCAGAGAACCGGGTCAAAAACCGAATCGGCGAAAAAGTCAAAAAACGGACAGTTACTGGATTTATAGCATGCGAGGATGGGTCATAGTGTGAATATAATTTTTCTACTATTGAGTGAGTTATGCATACAGTAACTCACCCCTTTTGTCGCAACCCCAAAACCCTTCTAGATACCCTTCAGACGACTCCCTTCTCCTAACGGCTGTTAAGCCCAAGAGCATTCCTTGCACTGCTCCCGATCCACGAGCACACCTGGTGCACCCGCTCCCCGCGCCCTGATCTCGTAGACGTGAGGCCTTGTATATCACGCCCACAGATCACGCGAGCTGCAGCGAAGAATGCTCAAGAGACCCTCCACGGAGGAGTTTCCTGAAGCCTGTACGTAACAGTACCTGCGGTTTCGACGCAATCCTGGATGTTTATGCGAAATGCCCCAACCGATGTCTTCCTCACACTCGATATCCCCCGTGGACACAATCACATGTCTAGCTCCATACTCCTTCGGTCATGTCATCATCGTCGAGAAGGATAGACTTCCACAGCTATCGCAAACCGCGCGTGTCAGCTCGTCAACGAGCAGGGGTAGCACATCGCTAGGTCAGAAGCGGCCGCTGGACCAGAGTGGCCAGTTCTCTCCTAGACGCACACTCGATTTCGCTCAGACTACACCGAGAGGCATTGCTCAGGAGGCGCTGTCAGGCCGACTTCGTCCTTCATCCGCTCGAATACGACAGGATGTAGAGGCATTAGGTATCGCTGGAAGACCCTATCAGGCCATCGCCACGTCACTTGAAGACGAAGCAGACCAGCAAGTGCAGGGGTTTCAGTCACGTCAGCCTGCGCAACCACAGCGTAATGCTCTCACCCAGCAAAGGTTACCTCTGCCACCTCCTAGTATCCTTCGCAGGCCGCAAACAAGCCGACCGACCACTGCGCCTCATACCAAGGGTGGGGCAACCATCAACAATGCATCCACCGCTCCGAGTCATTGTCACATCACAAGACCCTCAACAGCCAGGGTGCAATCTACGTTGTCCAGTACGCTTACCTTTGGTAGAACACCTGAACAAGCTGTTGCGACGTCCAATTCCGATAGCGGTCAGCGCCCAGCACTCGGAAGTAACCAGATCACTCGCTTGTTCCCTCCCACCCCGAGCCTGCTTACAAAGCCGCTTCCTCGACCACACACTGCGCAATCCCCGCGTTCGAGTTACCTGGTCGTTCCCGAGATCACGCCTCGTGCACGGGACCAAACTGTGAGACAGTCACAGCCTGTGTTTGACCACACGTTACCGCAGCGGCAGCAACCACCATCGCTGCAATATCCTGAACCTCCGAACTCAGCTCGGACAACTGCAACTCCACGACCGGTCACAGCTGGATCCACCCGAGTCAGTGGTCCTGAAGTGGTCAAGATGCTAGCCTCCTTTGATCCTGCAGGTGGGTCCCGAAATCCCTTTATGCTCAATGATGCCAAATATCATGATCCCAGAGCTGAAGCTGTAACTCGGAAGGTGGAGAACAATGCACTCCCAGAGCCACCCACCTCACACCAGGTCGAGGCCTCGCAACCCGAACTAAAATCCCCTCGAGACTCTGCATCTGCAATTTCCACAATCGCAGCACCACAATTCGTCCAGCCACCTGCGTTACATCCAGCGTATCAGCATGGCTGCCGACTCACGCGCCTCAATCAGTCACTCTACAGTGCCATTGCGCACCAAGGCACAGCCTTCGCCGTCGATGCCAGCAATGCATATTCACATGAGCCTCGTGGCGCTGCACTCACAGGTCCGGCCCCAAGCCTGGGCATCACACTCATCGACGACTCCGACATGACACTTGCAATGAGTACAACTGTGGCACTACCGAAGCCTCGCACGTTCGGACCCAATGGGCCGGAACCCGCAGACCCTGACGACGAAGCGCATCAGAGCTTCGGTGTCATCCAAAAGGAGGTCCGACGGCAAGTGCTCGCTCGAGTTGCCGCGGCGCGAGCATTCCAGAGGGCCCAGGCGCAGGCTCGTGCCTCCAAGGCTGTACCACGAGACTTCAAGGATGAATCTGAAACACCCGAGGATGCATTAGATGATCTCAATCCCGATGATCCCGCGCTTGACGAGTCGAAGCTGAACGAATTGCTGCAGCAGACCGAATTCAACTCAGCCATGTTTCTCCCCGGGTCTACGCGTCTGCTTCGCCCTATTCGAACTCCTCAAGGTTTGTTGGCACAGGAAATTCAAAGTTCTGCAGCGCTCACGCACCGCGAGAACCTCGCACTCCTCCGTCAATTCCTGGATGAAGAAAAAGCCCAGGGTGATCAGCCCGAAAAGCCAACCGAACAAATGTCAAAACCACAAGCAAGCTCGAGACCTCAAGTAAGTTTGGAACCGCAAGCGGTTCGGCTTCCTCCTCCGCCACCGCCATCTTCTCAGCTTCCTCCCCCACCACCATCTTCTCAGCTTCCTCCACCGCCACCATCTCCAACGACGAGTCGAAAGCCGCGTCACGCTCGAAACAAGAGTATGGACTCTATGACCTCAGCTCCCACAGACCAGAAAGACGATCAGGACCGTGAAGATCAATCCCGTAAGTCTCCCAAGCATGGTCGCCATGGTCACCGAACGTCCTTACCATTTGTTCCAGATGTTGCCGCTCAAGACGCTCAATCTACCAAGCAGCATCAGAGAAATATGTCGGAATTCGCCATGCCTACCAGTCATGGCCCTAAGCATAAGTCCCGAGACGCGTTGAAGTCGTTTGCCAACGACTTGCCATCTCAACGAGTTCATGCACCTACTGTATCCAAGGATGATCATCCTACCTTGCATCTGGACGATGCAGCGATGGGTCACTCCATGGGACGGCTCGAGCCTCTGCATTCACCCACTTCATCGCAGCAGAGTGGAGTCCACCCTGCCATCCCGTCTGTGACCGAGGACACACTTTCCTCGCACGACAGCCACGCGCTCTACTTCTCTGACTCTGAATCCGACACGAGTCATGACGACATTCCGTTCGACCTCCTCGTTCCAAGCCCTCGGGCAGGCTTGGTGGACAAGGCTTCAAAGTCACCTCGAGGTTTGCTCCGACAGTCCCGAAGACGCTCCAAACGAAGTGACGACGGTGACGATGATCGACCGCAAGTCCGGCGAACCAGACCCCATATGCCCGGCAGTCGAAGGTCCTCACAGGAACCGTCGTATGATCAGCTCCACAAAATGTTGAATGAACTCCGCCTCCGTCATGATGACCTTCAGACTGCACTAACAAAAGTCCAGAAGCTATTGACACTTAATCAAAATCAGATCTCACTAACGCCTCTTCAGAGGTATCGACTAGAGCTGCAAGCTGAACTACTGGAAAATCGTTTGTTGCCCCTAGAACGAGAGATCGCGGGTTTTGAAGATGTCCTGCAAAGAGTCAAGATTGCGTCTCAGCTTATTGCGCCGCTTTCTACGTCAAGCTTGGAAGAATCTGGATCACAATCAGACTACACGAATACTACGAGTGATGGCTACACATCCGATGACTTGGACACCAGTTCTGATGCCGGGTCCAGCAGTATCACAAGCGCCAGCAGCTTGAGCAGAGTAGGCAGTGTGGACATCGAACATCACCCCGATCTCAGCGGTTTATTCGCCGAGCTCAAATCAAAGGTCGAGAGTAGAAAGCGAGAGAAGACCCAACGAAAGCTCTTTGACGAGCTCAACAAGGCGGTGATGGAGAAGAAAAAGAAGGCTGAACAAAAGGAGCAAATCGACAAGCTCAAGAGCAAGCTCGATATGAATTTGCAGTATAAAATCCACCGTGAAGCACACCGAATGCAGATGAAAGCTGTCCTCTCCTCTCTTAAGGCAATGGGTGAGACCAAACTCAAGCCTCACATCGAAGAGGCAGAGGAAGAGGAAGGTAGACAAATGAGCCGAAGACCGAGCCAAGCACCTAGCGAGGTTCCAAGTGCAGCTAGTGATGAGACGAGCTCGAGCACAAGCAGCTCTGTGCACTCGTTCTTGAGCAACAAGTCGTTAGTCTTGGGTTTGAATGCTCTGCTCGAGAAGCAGAAAAAGCAAATCGAGAAGAAAGAAAAATTGAAAAAGATAGAAGCGCTTGTCGCCGCACAGAAGAGGCGCATCGATCAAGAAACAAAGCGTGCCAAACTTGAGAACTTGTTGGCTGAGAAAAAGAAGCGGCTCGAGAAGCAGGAGTCAAAGCTTAAGCTCGAAAACTTCCTGCAGGATCGCAAGAAGAAGATGGAGGAATCCCAGAAAGCTGAACAAAAGGCTGAACAGAAAAAGAAACTGGAAGATATGCTCAAGAAGCACTTGAACAAGCCTACGCACCAATACGAAGATGCAGATGATGTCGCCCGCGCTCGTTCAGAGCATATGGAGGCACTTCGCATGATCAAGAACAAGATCGAGGAGAGTCTCAAGGCTCACATCCTTGGTCGTCGTGCTCCTCAAGCAGAAGACGCCGATGAAGAAGCAGAAGAAAGCAAGGCCACAGGCCAGGCGGAACAGAAGTCTGCGGCACAAAGCGAGTCTACAGGCGGAGCAATGACCGAGCTCGTAAATCCTAAGTTCCAGACTCTTCGTGTTGACACCACGCCTACAGATGCCGTAGCTGAGAGCTCCAAATCAGCACCGCCCTCAATCACGGTGGATCGAACACCCTTTGCGAACCTCCCGAATCCATGGTTGGATATCCCGACGCAATTCAACAACACACCAATCTCTACCCTCGTCTCAACACTCGTTAAGGACAGCCCGCATCCGACAGCGGGTGGAATATTGGATGGGCCAAAGCGTCACCCGCTCTTTGCGACGCTTCAACCTTCTTCCGATCAACCGCCACAGTCCGCTCCAAAGCATCGCCGCGGCGGCAGAGGAGTTATGGGTGGATCCATGGTTATGGGTAATAAGAGCTTTGGATACTCATGGTGCAGCCTAGATATGATTCTGCAAGCCAGAAGAAAGTTGCTGCGAGGCAGCAACTTGCTCTCATTGCAGTTCGTAGGTAGTGTCGCCTCCACGATATCGAACGAAGACTCGAGTAGTCCGGGCGCTGGCACTCCTTCCTCATCACTGTTCTCCGAAGCCGGCATCCTGGGGACTGGGCCGCATGCCACAGAGGCGGAACGACAAACGAAGGCAGAGATCGAGAAAATGTTCCCGGGAGCCACACCCCTCCCTGCCCTTCCTCGTTCTGCGGTGGTTACATGGGGCAGAGGCCACTTTGGTCAACTTGGCTTAGGAGACTTGCAGGTCGACGTGGCACAGCCTACACTGCTACCATTACGCGAATCGGTGCTCATGGTCGCATCAAGCGAGGTTCATACGCTGATTCTAACTGAATCCGGAACGGTTTACGCCTTCGGTGATAACACATTTGGACAATTGGGCTTAGGTGATAAAGAGCGTCGTGCATCTCCGTTCTCACTTCACTTCGCCAATTCACCATTTAATAAGCGTAAAATCCGCAAAATAAGTGCAGGACCCAAGTGGTCGGCTTTCCTTACTGCTGACAAGGATGAGGTATATATCGCCGGCTCTGCCGCATACGGTGTACTCGGTTGCGACATTGTCGATAGAAAGACTCGGGCTGAAATCGAGCGAGTGAAACGACTTATCGCGCTTGAGTACCGTCCTATCTCAGCGGCGCATGAAAGTTCTGAAACCGGAGGACGTGAAGTACCAACGATGAAGACGTCAGCATCGAGCAGTTCTCTCCTTTCCCAGAGGTCGGGCGAGCCAGCCTCTCCATATATTGGTGGACAGAGTGGAACGGGTGGTCAGCTTTCCCTCGATGCTCGACCGAGGACTCCAACGCTCTCTTCCGGGCAGCTCGGAGAGCTATCAGCCAGTAGCGGAGGTTCAACTCCGGTTTCATCATCGCCTTCGCTTCGAGGTCGAGCACTGCCAAGCCTTTCTCATCAGGGATCTGCTCTGCCCTCTACCCCTTCTGTTACCCCCTCCGCAGCGGCCGTCGCGGCAGCAGTACGCGCAGCAGGCGGTCATTCCCAACTACGACTGCAGCTCCGATCTGCCACAGCTTCATCATCGAGTTCGCCCCCGCCTTCCACGAGAACCGCAGACACTCAGGGCTCTCCAACCTCTACAACTCATCGCAGTAGGGTTCAAGATGTCGATGCAGTCTTCCCCATTCCCATCCCTGACCTCAAGGATAAGCAAGTCGTCCAAATCGAATTCGGCTCTGATCACGCCGCAGCGCTCACAGCGAGTGGTGATTTGTACACTTGGGGTTCCACAGTTTATGGTCAGACTGGTCACCCGATGTACCCGGAGAAGGTTATGGTCGCTCATGGCCTGCAGCTAAGTCTCGTGGCACTCAAGCTTCAGCCAGCAAGCGCCGCCCCGCAAGTGGTCCCTCTCATTCCGCCTGTTCTTACTCGGCCAAAGCACTTAGTTGGAGGCGGTTCTAGTCTTGTACAGTGGTTCAAGCACATTGCCTGTGGTCGTCAATTCATGCTCGCGGTCGGAAAGGACGCGAACACCTATGCGTGGGGTCTTAACAATGAAGGCCAGATTGGAGCTACAGCAGGGCCTATCGTGTACGAGCCCCGTACTGTCCGCTCGTTGCTTCACGTTCCCGCGTACAAGGTGTATGCTTCTATGAGCCATGCCGCGGTCATAACCGAAGAAGGTCATGTCTACAGTTCTGTGCGTGTTCCAAAGTACCAATTTAAGTATCCAGAGGGCATGGAGCCAAAGATGCTCGGTGCATTCCGCTCAAGTCTTTCTCCGCGCCGTTCGGTCTTCTCATTCTTCCCAGCAACTGAAGAGAAGAAATCAGAAGACAAAAAGCCAACTTTTGAATCGCCCTTCGGACCGGCGCCTCAGCCAGAACAGACCTCGAGCACACCGAAAGATGAGGCCAGTGGCACCACACCTTCAGCCAAAGCTACGGCCAGTGAGGAAGAGGCAAATATTGTTCTTCGCGGCGACTCACAAGCCCTACCAGATGGAGAAACTGCGCCTCCTCAGTCGCTTAACTTGGACACGCTTCCGAGTGAGGCTGAATCGGAGGCTATCATCCGCCAGGCAAGCCAGCGTGCACTGGCTGCTCTGGCTGCAGCCACCACCAAAGTTGATGCGAAGTCTAATGATTCCGTACAAGAGTCAGAACAATCGCAATCTAGTTGTGACTCAAGACCTGAGCAACCTGCAGAGGATGGCTCGTCGTCCCCGCTCAAGTCGGGTGAGTCCTCATCCCCATCCAAACCTCCACGAGGTCGTTTGCGCCGCCTCGCCTCAGTTGTACTTGCCACAGTTAGCCTCCAGACCGAGTATCGTCGACGCAACTCTGGTGAGTACTTTGCGGAAGCCTTTGGAATGGCTGAGAGCAGTGAGTCTCAGAAGTCTCCAGATGGCAGCTCTTCTTCGCAAAGCTCGGCAAGTGACAACACCGACTCAAAATCAACAGCGAAGACACCAGAAGGTGTGCTTATCCCGGCGCCTACACCGCAAGCGAGCCCAGCAGTGATGGCAAAGTCATATCACTTCCCCATCCAGCCGGCGTTCGTGCGTTTAAACACTCAGAAGCGCTTTTGTGTAGTAGCACTGCAGGGTGACGTGACGTACGCGATCTCGACCGAAAATGATCTCTACACCTGGAGCTCGGTCCCACAGACATTGGAAAAGTCCAGAATAACTGGTCTTCCGGTACATCCGGCCGCATTGCTCTTGAAGCAGCAGCATAGCGATCAGATGCACCGTGCAAAGGAGTCAGAATCCAAGGACTCTAAGCAACTCAACCTCTCCCTTCTGGGTGTGAAAAAGTTGCCTATTATCGAAGCGAACACCGTGCAAGACGTTGTCGTAGGTACTAGCCACTTCGTATGTCTCCTGACGATTACCGACCTCAAGCAATACTTGCCTGTGTCTGGACCGAAGTAATATCGGAGTGGCGCATGAGATCAGGCAATTATGTATGGTTTTCTGTTTATTGTGGTTGCTCGCGGCTAAAGAAGCTTGTGTAAATGTACATACAGTGGCATGTTATAAGTTGTTGTTGTTGTTGTTGTTGTTCGCTCTACCTCTTGTGGCGATCAGGATGATGGTACTCTCGCAGGTATGTGTAGAGCTCGCCCATGTCAAAATAGCGAACGATCTCTCCATATGTCCCTGTGCGAGCTGCATCAAGTTTAAGGCACTCGAAGGGGTTGGCATGATCTAGCTGAAAGGCAATTTGAGTCAGGCCAGCGCTCATTCGAAGGGGCGAGCCACCTCGATCGGCCTTTGGATCAGGGAATGAAAGCGGAGTTGGGCCCATCATATCAGTGGCCGAACAAGGAATGAGATCCTCCAAACTCATATTGCGCCGCTTGTCTTCCGCGACGATGCGTGCGAGATCATTCTGTGTCTGATCCTGGGTTGCGAATGACGGCCGAATATACGAGTCACGCGATTCAATAAGTGGTCCGGGCGAAGCCTCGCTCTTTCTAAGCTCCTCTCGTGGTCGCTTCCCAAAGACCTTCCCTGTGATCATTAGAATCTCGTCCTCTTCGTCTACGAACAGGCCATCTGGTTGACTGGAGAGCTCATTATGATGCGCTTTCTCGTTGACATGCGAGGAAGCCTCACCAAAAGCATCAATGTGGTCTCCTTCTTGTACGGCGACCGCACTCTTGCTCTCAAGCTGGCTCTGGCTCCCTCTGGGGCTAGTTTCCCCAATGACATCCATAATCCACGAGTGGTGATCCGAGTCTTCCTCCTCTGTCCTGGATCTGGAAGTTGTGCTGCTGGCTGGATTCTCATCTGGCTGTGCCAGACGTGATGCCCACTGCGAGAAATTGTCATCAATCGGATCAAAGGAGCTATCAGTTTGCTGAGTGCCGGTATTATTTCCAAGTTTCCCGAGGCTCTCATCGCCATCATTCGAAGAGCAGGAAGCCGTTGGAAGGGATGGTGGCTGATCTAGCTCCAGCGGCAAGCGACCTAGAGGCTTGCCGCCAGTTGATGCTTTGGGATGCCTCAAATGGCTCACGCTCCTTGGTCCGACTTCGGAGGGAAGGTCTACGTATGCGTTAAGGTTCAGCCTGCCTGCTAGCGAGCGACTAACTGTTGAAGCTGCCGCGGCTTCTAATGACGATAATAGCGCTTGAGATGACGTGGATTGATTCACAGACGTAAATGACGATGTAGAGGAGGCTGTAGAAGAGGACGTAGATAGCGCAACAACTGGGGATTTTCCCACCCATGGTGGTTGTGTCTCGCACTCCGTTCCCAAGGTCCTGTGCAAATTTAGACCGCGTGATCGTCGCCTCGATTGCAGGCTGGCTTCGGCTAGCTCTTTGGATTCGGTTGCAGGCGCGTCATACCTAGGAGGCGGTAATGGATCGGGAAGTGGCGATTTGTACGCCGCGAGCGCAGGATTCCCAATTTCAGAGGTTGTCACGTTGGGAGCTGAGGATTCGCGAACCAGACTAGGAGCGGTTCTGCCATCAGGTTTCGGTGAAGGTACTACTTCGAGGACACGTGTACTTGAAGTTCGAAACGTCCTCGCAGGTACAACTGGTGCATTGTCTGACGGTGGTTCGTTCGAACTGGAATGATGCCTGGGGAGGGGTACAGTAGTTGTTCCCCCCGTACTCATTATGTTCTTTGCGAGGAGCTCCACGTGGCTGCTGTTGGCCTTGTGTAGCTGGCGATTAAGGCCCGAGGCTTGGTTCGTAGGATCATGAGAAGTGTGCGATTCGTGTCTTTGGAGTTGTTGGGAAGTTGGAAGAATATCGGTTGGCGTCTCGCCGGCTTCGTCGTCGGAGACTCCCGATGAGTCCGTTGCGAGATCGACAACGACGACATCAGTCCTCTGAGCGTGAACATGCGAAGCACTACTCGCAGCACCTACACTAGCACGCCGTGAACCTTGCTTCATCTCAACCTCGACTGCATCAGACCCCCTTGTACTTCTCTGCGAACCACTCTGAGCTGACCTCTGGGACTGGGTGAGTGGCTCGAGATCGGGTAACGGCGAGCTACAGGCTGAGTCCACCGCGGCGGCAACTGCTACTAATGCATCTGGCTGCAGCACTTGCGGCACCTGTGTGGTCTGGGCCGGCGCGGCTCGCCGGAACTTGGAATATACATCCATGCTGACCGAGGTCTACTGTGGTCTGTTGCTGATTGGATGACAGACGGCGGGGCTAGCGGTCAATCGAGTGTGCAAGACAGTGGCCTCCGTGGCACTGGCTACTGCAGCGCACGATATACCCGGCCAGCCTGCCTCTGGCCCAGGGGGTGTGGAGAGAAGGGCTTCCCGGGAAAAGCCCTCCAAGTCAGAAGTACTGTGCGTCGAATATCTAGCTTGTGAATAGGCTGCGTGAGGATCTTAGTAAATAACCAGGCGTGATCTTGCCTGCTGCACTGAATGCCGCATGTGAAACGAGTCGGCAATGACCTCGCCTAGCGATTTCGATATCCCTGGAGAAGAGCGAGTGAGGGTAAAATCTCACTTTCCAGTTCGAGGGTGTTGAGAGCTGGAATTCTGGGGCGCAGACTCGTCACGTGCGAGCTTTGAAGGACGCTATTACGGGCGGGAAATAATTGCCAGCGGATTCTGAATCGACCCATACTTGCGATATACACACCTGCACAGGGGATTGATGCAATAGAAAGAGTTATTCTTCCACGTCGACTGGTCGAAACCGTGAGGCACCTGCTCTTACCTGCCTCGTGTATTGCACTGCATGCTACAGAACGACTATGTAGATTATAGTAAAGCTCTTGATGGAAAAACGCAATTAAGAAAGCATCAGGTTATAAATATGTAACAATATTCTTGAAGAATAAATCGAGACGCTCGGAGCCCGCGTGATACCACTTGGCGGTGTCGCGGCACTCAAACTCGTCGGTGATGGTGGAAATGTAGTTCTTACCCTCGTATAAGGCTACGGCATACAGAGGCATAGTCTCGAGTAGGTAGAGCACGAGTAACTTGAAGCTTGTGTTGCGCAAGAACTTGGATATGCGTCTCCAGAGCTTTGCAGAATGTTTACCACGCATAGATCGCTGGAGAAGGAAGAAGAGTGCGGCTGCAACGAGCACGACTCCCAAAAAGATCCAAAGATATGCGAAGAACAAGGGGATGATGAGGACAATGACGGAAGCTGCTCCGAGGGTATACGCAAGGTAGGATGTAATCCGGAACCAACCAGCACCGAATTGAGAGGTGACAGAATAATAATAATAGACATAGGTGGCACGCACCGAAGATGCAGAAGTGGACCAGATACAAAACAGCTGGAACGATTGCCACGCAGTGAGGTTCGGCCGATCTATCATACTCCACACGATCGACACGATGTTAAGACAGGCGACGATAAACAAATAAAGGATGAAAACATCACTCATGACATAATTTAGCTGATCAGCAGTGTAGATGAAACGTGTAAGGGGAATCTTCGACTGAAGGAAATAAAGTTCCCAGGCATACTCTTCCTCTAGTGTTTCAAAGGTTCCATCGGGCTTCATAACTGGCACGTTGTCTCCTATCTCAGCGCGGAAGCCGTATAACGACTCCCAGCATGAATTGCCTTTGGGTACTGGTGGAATCAAATGGACGTACTGAGGGGCGAAGAGCCTCCAACGTGGAGTGTTAGCTCGGACAATGTTATACAGATCTTTGATGTCGCGAGGCAGTTTGTTTCGAGTGATATGAAAATAGCTGAACCAGTCCAGCGTGTTTTCTACACCAAGGGCAACGCTTCTCCGTCGTGAAAGAACCGAAATCGAGAGCGAAGGTTGTCGATTTGATGAAGGTGACCCGGTTGGAGATGGAGGAGGTGTGCGCTGGAGTGTGTTGGACATGGCAGCCGCTGTGAGCACGAGTGGGGGAAGATTGTTGGGATAGGATGGAAGGGCGACATAAGGTGTGGAGGCCGGTGAGGCGTCGGGAGTTGAGGTGCCCGACGATGATCCAGAGGGTTGTGTGAGAGACTCTGCCTCACCTGGTCCAGCTTTCGAATCAGAATCAAGCTGGGACACTAATTTCGCGTCTTCATCTTGGTTGGGGGATTCGCACGGGGAGGGAGGTGGTTGAAGCGCTGCCGAAGGAGAAGCGGAGGAAATAATAGGTGAGCCTGATGAGTTGGCTCCTTCCTCCTTCTCCTCTACTGAGGACGTCGAGCCTGAGCTGGCTGACTTGCTCGAGCCTGACGATAAGGCAGGGGATGTCGGGGGCGACGGGGGTGAAACCGGAGATATCAAAATCTCCAGGGATGAAGGTGACGGTGGCTGCTGTAGTGCGTGTGGCTGTATCATTGAAGGTCGTTTGTATACCGCAGAAGGAAGTAGCTCCGGCGGCGGGACCAATGCAGGAGCATCAGCTTCAGTCTTGTAGCTTGTCGAGGATCTCGAAGGGGAATCACCCAGCATTCGGTTCTTTTCTTCAGCCACATCTCCTACCGCGTCTGTTAAGACCTGACGCAGCTCAGAACTGAAATCCTCGTAGTCTTCAGGTCGAAGGATAGCTCCAGACGTACGTAGAGGTTGCGCGTCTTCAAGGATGTTGTCCTCGATGTAGTCGAGTTCACGACTGATACGAACGTGCTGACGTACTCGCGTTGTCTGAAACTTGACGTTTTCAAAGGAGAAGCCTAGTCTCTGAGCGCGATCCACGATACCGCAGAGCACGTACCGCGTCAGAACCGCATCACGTCGAGCAATGTCCTCGCCGCACTCAGCCTCGAGCGCCTCTTCACATCGGATGCGGTTCTTCTCAAGCCACGACTTCTCAGGCGTGTCCTCTGCGTCGAGCAGATCTCGATGTTCGTAGTCTTTGTGGTTCCGCAGGGCATAGCGAAGCATAAAGATCTCGACCGCGATGTACTCCTCGAGCTCTTCCTGAGTGAGTTGAACCACAGGGCAGTTGCGCTCGACGGTGAACTCGGCAATGGGGGAGTACTTCCCAGCAACCTCCGGGACCAGAGTACCTTCCCTGCGCCACTGCTGAATGCGCTTGAGTCGCTGTTCGGCGCGGTACTCCTTCGATCTAGCTCAGGCACAGCATCGCGCGCAGAGCGAGGAACACATGAAGTACTGAACATGCACAGTGAGCCATCCAAAGTTGTATCTACTACCAAGATAGTTCAGGAACTGACGCAGGAACTCAAGCGTGAGCACACTCAGCGCAATGATCCAGTACGGCGTCGGCACGTACTGAAACTTGTCGAGGAAGCAGTCTCCATTGAAGATCGTATCGGCATGTCTGTCTGTGGTTCCCACTATGGCCGGGGCCGGAGGCCAGATCAGCCGTGTGGGATCCATTTGTGTCGCGTGTAAGATCTCGCAGGCTTGGTGTGATTCACGTCAGCGTGTCCAGGTCGGGGCTAGGTGAGGACCAAACCCGGGTCGGGGGGTGAATGAATCTCGTAATTGGGGGAGATACTAGGCCATTTAGGCGACTGCGTCGCTACAGATGGATAAACAAATATGGGCGTTTAATAGATCGGTGCGCGTTGCACTTATAGCGCAGTGTTTTGCGCAATCCGAATCAATTGTGTGTCCGCTTCAGGTCTCCAAATATCCTGCTACAAACGCGATTTGTCCAAACGGTCCGCTGGGAGCGGATTTTGTGCAGCGAATCTCGCGGCACCCGCGCTGTGCCGCACGAGGATCTGCGCGCGCCCAGCTTTCCACACGCGTGATCTACCGAATGCAGTCGGTCCTTTGTGTGTGCACTCGCCCGCATGCCCCTCTCGCCGTCGTGACGAAGTGCCTAGGATTCTCTCAGGTAGGCCGCCTTTCGAAAGGTACAGAGCGGACTAGGTCTTGAAGTGTGGTGTCGGAATGTTGAGAACGCAGGACTGCATCATCCTGCGCACTTGTAGAAGCAGATCATGTCCACACCCCACGAAGAGAGACCGAACTCATCGAACATGGGATACTTCTCGTTTCTCACAGTTGCTCTAGCATACTCCAAAGACGAGGTGGCGTGGGTGGATCGCAGGATCAAGCCCCGCCGAACGATGAACAGCGCAGTCCACACTCCGTAGGTTGGCTTAAGCCGCTTGCAAGCGGTCGCATCAACTCGAAACCGAAGCCTGCTCAAAGGCTAGCTGGCTTCTGCTGAGTCAGCCCTGAGTGAGCCAGCGTGGGATGCAAGAACTGGGGCTGCGGCGGGGTGGGTATCGCCCGGTGAGCCAAAGCGCTGCGCTGGTGCTAATGGGCCTGACTCTCCTGGTGGGGGCAAGCAGCGTGGCCCATCAAGAGGGTAAGGCCATTGGCTTCTGGGGCGATAGTGTAGCCAGTGTAGTCCAATTGCTAACGCGTCCACACGGGCTGAGCGGGCGCAGTCCGCTCTTGGTGATAGCTGTGGTGATCGTGGTGACGTTTGTTGCCTCCGTGCAGCGAAGACCTTTGATGAACCTTCTGCATCAGTTTCTCGAAGGGGCTCGGAGAAGGAACGAGGACGTGAGGGCCTGGTTCGCGTCCCTGAGTAAGGCACGCCAGGCTGCGGCCGCACTCGCCTTTGCGGTGGACGACGCCGACCTTATTGGAAAGGGCAGTCTCGGAACCAAAGTGTATATTGTCCGCTACAGGGGTGTTCCTGCGGCACTTAAACGGCTACCCCTTCCAACTTTGAGTGCTTTCGTAGAACGCGAAGCAGCGGTCCACGAAGACATGGAGAAGGAACATGGGTCAAAGGATCAGCTAGTACAGTCGAAAGCTACCTATCACTACATCGACTCCTGCAACTTCGTTTTGGAGCTTGGAGACATGACTGTTGGGCAGCTCATTCAGCAACAGCAACAGCAGCAGCAGCCATCAACGACAAACTCCATTCTCAAGAAGCGAGACGACGTGCGAAACGGTCTACGCAAGTTCATACTGGACGCCCCGCATGAGGTTGTTTATCCCCTGCTCAAACGTATTATGTACGGGACCCTTCAGGCGTTGTTACAGCTTCATCGCCTGGGCTATGTTCATTGCGATATCGCTCCCTCCAATTTCCTGATATTCGTTAAGGATCCGCTCAAAACAGAGCTCGCCAACCTTGCCTTGCTTTCAACTTCGGAAGATGTCGAGAACCGGGTGAATGAGCTGGCCTTGAATCTTGATAACACACAAATCACGGTAAAGCTCACCGACTTTGGCCTCGCTGTGAAAGCCGCTACGAATCAAAGTCGTGATGAATTGGGACACAAATGGAAAGTCGCCGTTCAAAAAAAGATCGGTGAGAGCCCTAGTAGCAGTACCTCAGGCCATGCCACGGGTCAGCTATCACCCTCTCAAGACGTCCCATCACGCGAACCCTTGGTCACTGGTGAGCCCTTGATGGCGGTAGGGAGATCAGTTGATGTTGATGCGCAATTCAAGCTTGTGAGTAGATGGATGGCTCCAGAGGTCATGATCACACTACAGTCCCAGAACCCCGCCACGTTGGAGTCTGTAACTTTGGAGTCGGATTGCTACAGTGTAGGGTGTTTGCTCTTCGACATTTTCACTTGGGGCCGTGATCCCTGCTCGACCGAAGGTACTCATCACTTCAACCCTTGGACGAAAACACTCGACGCTATGATACAAATGAATCGCCACCAGCCTTCATCTAGCGTGGAGTCGAGTAGAGATGCATCAGCTGCTAGCTCAACCCCGTCATCATCGTCGGACACGAAAGCTTCTTCGCTAAACATTCAGTCGTCATCACTGGCACCACAAAATGCCTTCCGATGGGATTTCCAGCACTTCCGATGGCCAAATCAGGATATTTACTTGGCGCATCATCTTATTCTAGGCCTTCGACATCCGAACCCTGAACAACGTCTCTCCGCGGCTGCCGCCCTTAAGCATCCGTTCTTTTGGGACGATGCAAAGATTGTGCGATTTTACGAAGACCTCGTGAGGGGAGGCATGTTCTTAAAGAACGAAATCACAGAAGGGTTTGAGCCTGCCCCCTACACCCTACTGAATTTATTTCATGACACGCGCGACTGGACTGTTAGCTGTTGTGAAGCCATTGAAGTCGCCAAGAATGCGAACGGTGGTCGAGGATACGATGGGTCGACGCTGAGAACAGCAATCGAGTTGATTCGCAACCTGTTTCAGCACGCGCAACAAAACCGTAACGCAGCTGACAGGGAGTGGGGTGATGTGAAGAAGCTAGCATCTTACTTCCGGAATCGCCTCCCGAAACTGCTGCTTGCGACCTACTTGTCAGCAGCTGCCTACTTAACGAAAAAAGGACGAGACCGTCCTTCTGCTGAGTTTCAAGCCACTTACTACGCGCACCTCACTGAGGACCAATTGCATTGGTACGTGCATCTCATTACTAGCCGCAATGTTTATGTAGCAGAAAATCGGGGCTTTACCATCCGAACAACCATTTAGTTTCGATTCCCCAGTCCCTTTGTATCGATCACAGTGCATGGGCCACGGAGCGTGCCACTCTCTGAAACTGGGAATCGTAGTTTAGTCTCCAGTGTGTGGATATTCTGTGGCTCATAATAAAACGCAAGCTTTGGATAACCGTGCGTCATTGTAAAGTCGTGCTTTACAACTGACTATTCTACAGCCACTGTATTAAAAAGAATAGGGATCAAGTGAGAACATCTAGCAACACCCTCTTGTGCATACGGGCACTAAGAGGGTGGTGATGCCGTTTAGAATCGAAGGCTTGTATACCAAAGCATCAAACTGACGACGAGCGTTTAAATTACATATTAAGCAATTGCTCCACCTTCGCGCCAATTGCTCGCACCTCAGGGAACTCGCCACCGTACTTCTTTGCGAATCGATCGATCATTTCAACATCCAAACGGTATGCAGGATAGTCTTCGAAGAATTCCTTCGCGTTGTGTACCTCACCAAGCTGTTTCTCAGTCAGGAAACGCTGCTCGTAGATTTCCAAGGCCTTGGAGAAGTGTGGAAGAGCTGCGAGGGGACCCTTAGTGTAGCGCTGAACCTGGCCGTTCAAGCAGTGGGCACGTGGGGATGTGGGATCCAGCTCGAGTGCATCCTTGAGAAGGGGTGCCGCGATTTCAAAGCGTTTCATCTTGAGGTAGCATGCGGCTTGAGTCAGCATGGCGTCCTTAAGCAGCTGCTTCTCCTTCGCTGGGAGCTCGGGTTGTTGTTTGGGCTTGAAGTACTGGGGAAGGGTGAAGATACGGTCCTTCCAAGACATGGACTTCTTCCTCTCCTCTTCTGCCTGCTCAACTTGCTTCCGCATTTCCTCCAGTTTCTCTTGGGCGCGACGCTTGAGGAGATCGGTTGCCTTTTCTGCTAGTGTAACTGCTTCGTTAAAGCGGCCTTCGGAATACTCGATGAGGGAAGACTCGATATAGGGTTCAGCAACTTCGGGATCCAGCGAAATAGACTCTCGAAGTTCCGCCAAAGCCTCGGCACGACGACCTGCGCGCGCAAGCAATCTACCGTAAGTGTAATGTGCTATTGGTTCATAGAAGCAACGAACCGCATACACCTTGGCGTGTGCGAGGGCATCAGCGAGTCGACCCTGTTGCTCAAGCAGAAGGATTAGGAGTTCATATGCAGGAACTACATGTGGGGGCAAACCGCGCGTGGCAGTTGGTTCAAGAATGTAGGGCGCAAATCGAAGCTCCTCGCTCGGCTGAGCTCCTCTTCGAAGAGCCTCACGGACGAGGCGGTTATGTTTGCGGACTTTTTCATTTCGAGAATGCAGCTCCAGAATAGCAACATCCATATCCGCAAGTTCGCGTAAACCAGCCAAAAGAATACGCTCTGCCTCTTGCAGTGTTTCGTCAGGCACTGATGCTGCGACGTCCGGATTAGGATCAGTTACCAATGCAAGGGCGAGCAAGTATGCGGGTTCAAGACGCGCCTTGTCATGCTCGAGAGCTTTCCGGAAGTACTTGATGGCATCATCGCGCATGCCCAGCTTAGACAACTCAATCGCGAGCTGAACCACAAGAACTGGGTGCTGCTCAATTTCCAGAATCTGACGCATGATACTCACAGCACGGTGTGTGTGCTTACCCTCCGCGGCGACAAGGGCAGCCTGTGCCAGGCTCGAGAGCAAATCACCGCGTTGTTTCGGATTCAAGGGCGTGTTCGCCACGAAGCGACTCAAGAAGCCCTCGTCGAGAAGCATGTAGTGTTGCAACAGGTCCAACGACACGGTCTGAATCGGGGGCTTCTCAAAATCGACGAGAAGCTGTACAATGCTAGAACCATATTTGTAGCCTGCCTCAGTATTAACATATCGGCTCATATCAGGTTGGATCGCAAGAAGCGACAGAAGGGTCTGGGCAGAAAGCTCCATGACTGGCTCGTTATCCAAAAGACGGAGGAACCCAAGCAGCGTTTCGAGGGAGTTGGGAGTATCGACGACCTTCTGGGCGAGATCCTTGTGCTGGCAGTAAGCTGAGATCATGTAGAGGCAGAACATGATAACTTCCTGGTTAGTAAGATCCTCGGCTGCAATCTTCAGAAGGACGTCAGGTGGCAAAACCTTGCAGGCGATGCGTGCAATCTCCGGACGCATTGCGGCGAGGGGTGGAAGAATAGTGGCTGTGACACGACCCTTCTTCGTGTACATGTACATTGGGTTGTCCTTGAATTTGGCTGCAGCAGCAATGACTTCAACGGCGAGACTCATCAAACCGAAGATCGCGATCATAACACCAATCCAGAATCCAATTGGTCGACGGAAGTAGAGTCGGGGCTCCTCGCTGTCGGGACCTTCTTCGAAGGTTGTGCCAAAGACTTCCTGTCGCTCTTCAGGTGTGCCGTTTTTGAGGATGCGGATGCGACGTTGCACTTCCGCGGGATCCCACTTGATCTTGATCTTACCACTTGCTAGGGACTCCTCAAAGACCTGGCTAAACGCTGCAAGGCGGTCCTTGAGTGCATCCGATGCATTGGGGTCTTCAGCTGCCTCTGTAAGGGCCGTCACGATCTCCTGTAACTGATCAAGTGGAACCTGGCGTGCTGCCTCAAGCGCCTCTGGTGTGGGGAAAGGGTTCTCAGGTTTCTTCTCCGGAAGCTCGCCATCCTCGGAGGAGCTGACAGGTTCAGCACCTGAGCCGGAGTTCTCGTCTTGTTGTTGCTGCTGCTGCTTTGCCTGTTCTGCATCCTCAGGCTTCTTCGACTCTGAACTCGTGGACATCATTCGATTGACAAGCCCATGAAAGCGCTGGAGTCTACCTAGATCTTTCATCAGGGACTGGTAGGTTGCGTGGGAACGCAGCTGTTGAAGCTGCTGCTTGTGGTGCTCGGAAGATCCATTGGCCAAAGAAGTCATGTACCGGTAGCCTACAGCCACACTTGAGGCTGTGATCGAAATCGATTTACATGTTGGGTCGGCTCTGCCAGCGAACGTCGGTTGCTGCTGCTTGTGGAGCAGCGCAGATATCGTACCGACGCTGGCCGTGGTGCGTTGGTGCTGAAGCACAAAATCGAGCGCATTCGCCTTGCCAGCGGCGGTTTTTGTGAGACGGAAAGCCATTGGGAATGTAGTGATGGTAGCAGTGGATGTGAATGCCGGCTTGAACTACTGGACACTACTCCCTTGTCTTGCAGCAGATAGATAGTTCAACGGATGAATGGACCGATAGAGAGAAAGATACTAATCTAGTATAGGATAGTATTTGAAATATACACCCTAGTAGTAGATCGACCCCGTAGCGATAGTACTTATCGTGACACTACTCGTCAACAGCACTGGTCCTGACTGCACTGACACGACAGAACGGGACGGGGCGGAGCAAGTGATGCGGGCGGGGTGGAGTGAGGGGCAGGGCACACACACGCGCACGAACACGCACTAGATATGAAGTCGTGCAATCGGGATTGTAGACAAATTATATCATGAGTCCATCGATCAGCCTCGCATTTCGATTTCGGAGATCCGAGTGATTCGGTTAGCAGGCAAGCGAACAAGATCCAGACGTGGGGTGTCAAAGCAAGACTGTTTGTCGTGTTCCGTATTGAAAGCCTTGCCTACGGCCGGTCCAGACTCGGTGTCTCCCGAGAGCGGCGTATTATTCTACCCAGGGCCGTGATCCGGTAACTCCGTTGGTTGGAGAACGGTTCCAGATTTCGGATGGGGTGAGGGATCGCGCCGAAGCGAGGACTGTAGACGATAGACCTAGGCATTTCAAACCGGAGCGACAGCCTCGGCGAACGCGGGCGCGCGTGGCGCGTGAACAAAACACGAAAATGTAGGTTTCGGTCTTTGGTACGTACGTGTATGTGTTGGTCTAGATTAATCCAGTGCGTCGAGGTGCGGGGGAACGCAGTATTGTGAGGATGTTGTGGCAGATGGGTATGAATCGATCGCGCGAGTTGACTGGCGTGTGCGGGTAGCGGATCGTGTACAAAGGCCTCTAAAAGGCGCGCAAAATGGGTTTAGTTGGGTGGTATTTGGGGTAATTGTGGAGTATTGCACACTAGTGATGGATCCGTATGGTAAAATACCCCTAAAAATCAATACAGCACGAGTATCGCTATCGTTTAGTAACGTTCTCATGTGGATCCCTTACCACACCCCCACGCATTTCAACCCCAAACATACCCTCTTTTCGGCGGTTTTTGGCCGAACGGCAGGGCGCGAGGGGTATTCCGGCACCCCCGGGAGTGGTCGGACGGCGGTATTCCCGCCCCCCTCCCGGCGTCAAGCTCAGAATGCTCAGCGGCTGGCACTGGATTTCGCGCAGGTGTACACATGAAGGGCATTGAAGTTTTATGAATACTTGCGGAGGTTTGCTCCCCAGTCCCCTCTGTGCTCGCATGCTTTGTGAAAGGCGAAGTACTCTTCTAGCTGCAGGACTCAGCCTATCGAGTAAGACCCACCGATCTCGCAGTGAGCCTGGCCGACGCCAGAATCGCGGAAGGATCCTAGTATTCGCGCCGCGTGGCAGGTAAAGTAGAGCTCAGCCGTCGTCATGTCCCCTCAGGTCTCTACTCTGCGATGCGACCGCGTGTGCGGGTAGAACTCGTCGCGCCGCAAGCGGGTGGATGGAATTACAATTTGACGATCTGAATCAGAGTTACTATAACTTGAAATGGGATGGCTTGGGGTTTATCTGGATGTTGTAATCAAGTTGGATCGATGGACAATGCCTTATCATTGCATTTGCACCGACTAATTCCACCAGTGACCGCCACTAAACCTCTCGCTATCCATCGAATTAACGCGCCCACTCGAACTTGTTCCGACGTCTGCTTTTGGCGGCCTGCTCTCTGCGGGACGCCCTGCCGCCCCTTGACCGGACACACCTCACGATGCATCTTACACTTGTCAATCCTCTGCTCCGTGCTCCACCCCAAGTTCCTGTCCCTACCTCCAGATCCCGCAGCAGTGAGCTCTCAGCCCCCTGAGTCGACCACTGCTCGCACACTGTATTGTACACACACTCCTGCAGACGCCGCTGTGAGCCCTGTGAAGAAGTGTTTGTAGGACCCTCTTGAGAAGGAATCTTGACTAGGACGGCCCCGCATCAAGGCGCGCTGACTGGTTCTTGTGGCGATTCGGGAATTGAGCATCTGATTTGGAAATTGTTGGAAGACTTTCAATCAGCAAGCATACCCTGAACCGGACACCCCGCATCCCCGTAACTTGGAAAGAAGAGAAATCCGACCCCACAAGGCGTCTCAGCTACATCGCACAGAAGCACCATGGCAGAACCTGGTCTGCCCAAGCCAGAGAACTTCTTTGATGATGGTGATGACAACATCCTGGCCCGACTCGAGCCGGGTGAGAAACCAGAGGACTACGGACTAGTTGAGGTAGGTCGCTACCACGGTCTAATTATTACAATGTATTTGTCTAGCAGGACATCGGTTAGTTAGTTAGACCTACACAGGGCTCATCCATCACGTCTCCAACACAACCTGCATGAATACCCCCTCTAGGCCACGGACAATGACATCGAAAGTACGCTCAAGGCGTCTCGCGAGCAAAGCGAGGTGGCCACCCGAGTCAGATCACTGGATGATCCGAACGATTTGGATATCCGATTGACACGAAAGCCAGGCGTGTCGGCCACGTCAGTTCCACGATCCCTTTACAAGCAATCCTGCAACACCGGTCCCAAAGGTGTCAAACGCGACTACGAAATCGCCAAGCGAAACCTGATTGCAGAGAAGCGATTCGACGCGCTTCGTGCTCACCGCGAGTTCCACCATCTTGCGAATCAAATGACACAGTTCCACCTGACTGAATCGCAGCCCGAGCAAAAGTCTGCAGCAGCCAAAGAAAAGAAGAAAGACGCGCTGCTTGATGACGATGGTAGTAATAGCGATGACAGCATCTTTGGCAAGGATGACGACGGTTTTGATAGTGAAGAAGAGCGCCTATTTGAGAAGATGAAACGGGATCGAATCGCTGCGCTTCAGAACTCGCTCCCGACCTTTGGTGAATACTACCGTGTTGATACATTCGAGGATTTCACGGTGCTTATCAAGAGTGCTCATGAGCTCGCGATCACTGTCGTACATGTCTATCAGAACTACATCCCCGCATGCCAATCCCTGCACCTCACGTTCGAACTCATCGCACCACAGTTCCCCCACGTCTGCTTTGTGAGGATACGTAGCGATGAGCTGTTCAAGAACCGCAAGTACAGCCCCAAAGGGTTGCCCACCCTCCTGCTGTACCGTGGTGAGAACCTATTCCATAGTTCGGTCCCGGCGACCATTGAAGCGTTCGGCGGAGTCGAGGATCCCCACCCACGAACTGTGGTTCAATGGCTTGCAGACAAGGGCTGCTTGAAGCTTCCCACGGGAGGATTGGACAAGCTCGACTTCAAGCAAGTCAAGGCGATTCGGGACGCTGAAGAAGACCGCGAACTGCTCGATGGGAACGAGACGATAGAACGAGCACTGAGCGCCGCAGGGAGTAAAGCCCGAACGATTCTCAAGGAGGCGTCCAAGCGGGCGTCGCGAACAAAGCTGAGAAAAGGCATGTCTTATCAAGTCAAGGAGTACGATGATTATGAAGACGAAGACAACGACGGGTCTGCCGAAGATTCTGATACGCAGCCACCCTCAGCAAGCGCGTCACGGCTCCGAAGGTTAGGAGGTGATGATGATGACCAAGATCATGATGGCGATGATGATGACGATGCTGATGGATCGTCGTCCCTCTTCCGTGCCCCTACTGTTAGGCGTAATGAATAAACGACCGTCGGAATTCACATCATGTGTGTCCTAGCAGCGACCCGGATGGCCGTAGCATGAACATCGACACTCGTGGTTGAGGGCTCGCAATTACGCATCCATCAATCATCAACAAGTTCTTTATGGACGAACGTGCGTGTATCGCAACATACTGAAAGTAGTAAGAAAAGGATATGGGGTGGAATAAAACTTATGGGCTACGGTGCTATTCGACGAACCACAGGCAGAATCACCAAGTTAGTTACTTGCGTGCAGGCTGTTGCTTGTTATCAGCTTGTACGCTCGACTGTCGCCAGCTGCCTGGAGCAACAGATGACGAGGCACCACCTGCTGCGCTCGAACCGAAGCTTCGGCTGGGGCCGCCGGATGGAGTACGGGTCAAGTTTGGTCCCGGAGTTGAAGCGCTGGAAGAGCGCCACGAACCGGTGCTGCCAGCAGTGACACCTGCACCAATGCTTTGGATACCACCACCCATGCGCATGGGCCTGGATGTATCTTCAGAGCGTCGCCACGAGGAAGCAGCTGCCTCCTCACGTCGGCGAGCCTCAGCTTCCTCCTGCTCCTGGCGACGGATGGCTTCTTGTCGAGCCTCCTCTTCGCGACGAGCACGAGCCTCCTCCTCGCGCTGGCGCTGGCGGTATGCCTCCCACTCGGCCAGCTTCTTCTGGTATTCGGCCATCTGCTTCTGGTGTTGAATCAAGGCAGCCTGGTAGGCCTCACGCTGAGCAGCAAACTTGGAGTCGGCGTATGCGCGGTGAAGAGGAACAACAGGCTGGATTCGGAGCAAGAGTGCGCGCGCCTTCTGCCAGTTCTCGTAGTTGGCCTTGCGTTCAACCTCGACACGCTCCTTCTCGCGGGCGTCGTACTCCTCAGCAAGCTTGCGCTCACGCTCCACAAGCAAGGGCTTCTCCTCCTCGCGAATGGCACGAATGGTGTAGTCTAGACGCTTGAACTCCTCCTTACGGCGCCTCTCACGGTCAGCACGCTGCTCGGCCTCGAGCTTGCGGGAAGCGCGGAGAAGTTCCTCCTTGCCAGCCTCGCGGATGCGGCCGGCGAGGGAGACGACCTTCTTGGCAACCTTGCTCTGGAGCATGTGCTCAGGGAGCTGAGACAGGGTCTTCTGGACGTAGTCTTCGTAGACCTTGAGCTCATCCTCCTGGCGCTGCTTCTCCTCGAGCTGCTTCTTCTCCTCGGCAGCGCGACGTGCCTCCTCTTCCTTACGCTTGAGCTCCTCACGCTTACGAGCGAGCTCAGCCTCACGCTTGGCCTCAATCTCAGCCTCCAACTTGGCAGCCAACTCGCGCTCCTCCTGCTGGATTCGCTGGTCGATAAGGTTGATGCGTGCAGAAACGGCAGCATGTTCGGCAGCGAGCTCGCCGCGAACCAATCGGAAGACGTCGCGACGCTCGTTGGCAGCGTTCTCTGCAGCGATAGCAAGACCATTGGGACCCATGGAAAGTGCCTCGCAGGTTCGAGCAAGCGCCGTAGTCATGTTGACAAGGGTTGTGAGTCGGGTTGCGAGGGACGTAGCTTCGAGAGGGGGAGGAAGGAACGTGATAACACGCTGAGCGTGGTCAATACGAAGGGGAACTAACCACTGGCTCGAGTAGCGCAAGAGCAGGCGCTGGATCAAGCTCCACTCAGTATTGGGTACGAGACCAATGAACTTGTCAATGGAGATGGTCGTGAAGACCTGTGCCAAGCGCTGTACAAGGGTGAAGATGTAACCATCGCGGATTGCAGGGATGTAGCGACCCAAGATGTCGTTGCTTTCGAAGTACTGCAATGCAGGTGCAACCATGCGGTGCATAGCAAGAGGGGAAACATTCTGCTCAAGCGCAACGACCAGGGGGTGGGTGACCGCAGGTGCAGTAAGAATTACACCCTCCTCAACAAAGCGAGTAATGAGCTTGGATCGGGTGGCCTCACGCGAGCACTCAAGAATGGACATCATGCGCGCGTCCTGCTGGGATGCGGTGGGCGCGCCACTGACGATGGCGTCCTTAGCATCCTTGGCCTCCTTGTTTGCAGCAGCAGTGGCATCGGCCTCGGCCTGTGCCTCATCGATGATAGTATCCTGCTTCTCATTGGTCTGGTCCACAGAAATGCTCAAAGCTGCGCAGATGCAAGCGGCAGCCAAAGTAGCCTTGTCCTTGAACATAGGGTCGTCACCGAGAGCCTCCTGTGGCACAGCATCGTAGAGCTGGTAGAGCTTGAACAAAGCATGCGCGTGGTAGAGATGGTTCTTGCCCTCCCAGAGGAACGCAGCGAGGTGGCGGAAGATGTGGAAGAGGGTCTCAACGCGAGAAGGTGCGGTGATCTTGGCCTGGTTGATCAGGTTAGTCATCTGAGTCGATGCAGTGCCCGCAGCGAGTGCAGCGCTGTTAGCCTGTGCAGCGGACGAGCCCGGAGGGAAGAGCACATCTGCGATGTCGACAATGAGATCGTTGACGGAAGTCCATGCCTCGAGCGCAGCCGCACAGTCGAGCTGAGCACGGCGGATGCGAAGAGTCTGTGCCTGGAAATCGCTCACTGAGGGGATCGAGGACGAAGCAACCTTCTCCAAAGCGGTCTTGTCACCCGCAGCGGCAGCGGCAGCGGCAGCTGCAGCGTTGTTGACGGCAACGAGCATGCCTGCGGTGTGATCACGGAGCATGACGCAGAGGCGGCGGAACTCGAAGCGGCGGCGGTAGAGCTGGCAGAACTGAACAGCCTGGATGGCCATATCTTGGTAGAGCTCCTGACGTCCAGACTTGATAACTTCAAGCACAGTGCGGTAGGACTCCCAGAGGAAGCTAATGGCGTTCTGGGCATTGTTGCGGTCCTTGCTATCGCGGTTGATCTCCTCACCACCGAATGCAATGTTGGTCAACATCTCGGGTGTGTACTCCTCCGAGACGTGGTCCTCACCATAGCTCACTGCGGCGATCGCAGCAGCATCGTCAGGTGGGACAAGCTGATGTACCGCCTTGGTGGCCTGAGAAATAAATCGGCGCACTGCGGTCTCAAACGCAGTGGCAGCCTGCTGTGCCACGGTAGGCAATGCCTGCGCGGTTTGGCATGAGGCTCGGTAATGAGTCAAAACCGACCTAAGATCTGCGGGTTTGCGGAGGCGGACAGAGATGTCAATGAACTTGTGGACTGCATCACGCAGCTCAGGACTCCAGACACCATGGGTCTTCTTGTTGGACAACGCCTTCGCCAGCAATGCATGCGCTTCCACAGTCTTGCCGACGGTCTCGAGGTCCGAGGCGCGGGTCAGGGCCGCTACTGCGTCCAATTGTTTGTAGGACATGGGATAGAACTAGGCGATAGCAGTACAGCGGGGCGCGATGCGCGGCTCGGTACTATTATATCACCTGGATAGGAGGTATAGGCACGTGGATTGTATCAAAAATGAGTCAAAACGGCGAGAGAATCGAGTTATCATGCACGCATCACGGCATTTTATCCTTGTTGAGTCGGGTCTGTGGATGTAATAATCATATCAATCGATGCGCCTTGTCCCGCCGCACTGATATCAAACCACGTTGATGCCGCGCATCCCAGATCATGCCAGATATTCCACTCCAAAACTGACCACCTTCCACGCACTTTTCCCGCCCTCGGACGGGTTCGGGGGTGCCCGAATGCAAACGGGGGTGCCGAAATACCCCAATCTCTCAATTTTTATAACCGCATCCGGCTAAAAGGCTTCATTGATTTTTCCCAAGCTCAAAACCAGTGTGCTGCACTGGCGCTGTTGGGGCAGGGTAGGTGGGTCAGTCGGCGAGAGGAGCTGTGAGGGTTGTTGTACATGCTCACCAGGTGCTGCCGCATCTCTGAAGAATTTTCCAGACTGATTGACCCCCGATACCACCCGCTAAGAACCCACGTCTTGTGACCCTGGCACACTCAAACCGTCCAACCCGAAGATGGCCGAGATCCCATCCACCCGCGGGCGTCATTTTTCGAGGGTGACTCCGTCCACCCTCTTGTCTCTTTTACGAGATTGCTGGAAACGCGTACTCGGCGTGTGTGCACACGCAGCCTGTAGTGCCACTCCGTAGAGCATACACCCAAGTGCCCACTGAACCTCCGAAATCCCAACAAAACCTCCCAGCGGCGCTCAGAGAGACCGCCAACAACACTCCCTCAGACAACCTAACGCCGCTCGCCCGAGACTTCGCGGGAAGCTCTACGCCGTGCAAGCATGAGTGGTCGCGGAAAACGCGTGCGCGTTGATCCCAGCCTCACTGCCGTGGGCACAGGCGTCAGAGCCAGCCGGTTCTCCCAGGACGGACGCAGCCAGACGCCCTCCCGACAAAGCTCGGTCGGTGCTCGTGACCTCGGAGGGGGCAATAGCAACCGAGCCGCGACTGCAGGTCCATCTCCCACGGGTCCTGGTCTGAGTGCAGTGTTTTCTACCTCCGCAGGCGCCGCTGGAAGCGGCATGGCTCAGACTGATGCGGGTCAGACCCAGCCAAGCAATCCTGCGGCCTCGATCGTCGTGCTGAACTTTGGCTCGTACGAGTTGCGCTACGGCTTCGCGGACTGGCCCCAGCCTCGAAAGCGAAGGATGGTTGCCGCCGTTCGTGTCAGCAAGCCCAAGTCAATGCAGCTGTATCACAAGGCACAAAACATCCTACGCACCCCGGTGTTCCAGCGACTTCCCCCTGCAACTATCTTTCCTAGTCACCACGATCCGAACGTCGATGTCCTCACACAGGAGGAGTTTGAGGCCCTCACTCGTCACGAGCTCGAGTGCGAGATTGCCAAGTTACGTGGCGAGCTCAGCAGTAGCGATCTAGATGATGAGGACGAGGTCACATGGGACCCGGAGCTCTCGCCCATGGAGCAGTTCATCTTGGGTTCCAAACAATGCTATGACGCGGTTATGGAGTTGAGTCGCAGTCGCGAGAGCCTCGCTGTCACACTCATGCACAAGACTCGTAAGGCGTTTACGGCTGGACTACAGCGGGCAAGCTCAAATGCTCTCGCTATGGAGATTCACACCCGATCGGGCGAAACGAGTGCTCGTGACTCGTCGAATGGTGACGTAGCTCCTCCTGCATGGACTCAAGAGGAGCAACTGTATCGACCTCCAGACGATGTATCGGTCGTGACGGGCGAGGCAGCGCTGACGATTGCTCCTTCGGAGCCTTTCGTTGTGACGAGTCCGTTCCGTCGAGGCATGATCCGAACGAGTTTCTCCGCCTTCGCGACGCAGTCATTCGACGGTATCACACTTGATGATGCCTTGCAGCAGCCTGAGCCATCCACTCACCGGTCCATGGAGCTGCTCACGAAGATTGTGCACGATGCCTTGGAAGACCTCTTCGGAGCGAAGCCTGACCCTCAGCGTTGCGAGCAGTATTCGGTCGTGGCAGTTCTGCCAGATGCATGGCCGCTCACTGACGTCGAATTGATTGTGCGAATGCTTCTGAGTCATTTTGGCTTCCGAGAGTTGAGCCTTGGACGGGAATCGCCCTGCGCCTGTTTCGGGTCTGGTGTGACTTCTGGCTGCATCGTAGATATTGGAGATCAAAAGACAACGATCACGTGTTTGCTTGATGGGCATATTGTCTACAATTCAGTTGTTTATTTAGCCTATGGTGCCAGCGACGTTACGTCCGTGCTGCGGTGGTTGCTACATCGCGAGTGTGCTAAGTCATCTGGAGTGAGTTCGAGCTCGAGTTCCTCCGGCAAGCCCCCTCGCGCCCAGACCCCGTTCTTAAGCATGTCGCCTGTGACTTCGGGTCTGGCGCTGGCCCAGATGACTCAGGCACGAGAGAAGGTCTGTCGATGTCTGCCCGACCAGCTCACCATCGATCAGAGTGGTAGAAAAAACGCAGCGAAGGACCGTAGTTGGTGCTTTGTCGACTGGGACGAAGTCAAGGATGAGGCATCCTCATCCAGCTCATCGAGCGAGAAGGGAACCGGCAGTGAGGTGACGACTCACTTCGTGCGCAAAGAGTATGTTGTGGATATCGGTGCCGCCGCATACGTCGCGCCTATGGTGTTTTTCAATCCAGGCCTCCTGCATCCCTTGACAACCTTCTATTCCTATCCATGCTTTCGAAGTTGGGTCGCAAACGAGTCGATATCGAAGAATCCGTTGTACAATCGAGGAGTACCGTATTTGATCTTTGCCGGACCGCAGCAGATTACGATGTTGCAACAGCTGGTTAAACCGCAGGTCCAGGCGCCAACTCCACATGGCCAGCAAGCGTCAGCACCTGCGGTGACATCTGCGGGGTCATCTACGGCGACGCCTGCTCCTACCACGGGATCCCCCGGTACAGATACAGGTACAGGTACCGGTACAGGTACAGGTACGGAAGCAGCTGCCCAGCAAGGCTCCACCGCAACGCCAGACGCCCCGCGAGAGGTTGTAGACCTGGATACACTATGGAACAACTGGAAGATCCATTGGGGAAGCACACACCTTCCTCTTCATCGAGCGATCGGCAAGTCCATCCTAAATGTGCCAGCCGGTTCAGGAGGTCGAGACAAACTAGGAATGCAGGTCTTTCTCGTCGGCGGTGGGTCAAAAATCTTGGGATTGGATGACCTGCTCGAGGAGCAGCTGCTCGAGTGGCTGCCCCTAAAGGATGCTTCGCTGCGAAATCTTCGCGTGACACGTGACGCGCGGATGGACCCATCCACAGCGAGCTGGCGCGGGGCAGCGATTCTCTTCTCGGGTGAGACGGCATGTTTGACGTCGTACTACCTGAACAAGCCACTCGGCCATAAGCCGCCGGTTCACGCATTTCCCGCAAGTGCGGATTCTGCTGTTTGGATCACGCGGCTTGACTGGGAAGTGTACGGCTGGCCCATGCTTCAGGACAGGCTGATGTGGAGGTAGGTTGGCTTTGTCAGGCATGTAGGTCACAAAGTTACACAAGAAATACAATTTCGAGCTATGCGTGGTTTACGCTACCGGAACGTCCAATCAATCTCGAACTTTGTGCTGCACAATCACATAAACCTATCGGGATATCAGTGATGTGTGGGGTTTGCATCCTGATTCAAGGCGGGGTTGATTTGCCTCCCTTCATGTAATTCGGGCACGGAACACGGGACAACCCGCGCTCAACATGCCATATACCCGCCCTGGACCAGTCACTGGCTCTGGAGCCAGCCCGGCGATCCGATCCGGGCCAGGACGGATAGGGGAAAATGGCCTCAGAACTCGACCAGGTTTGAGATCGCGTTTCGCGGTAGGGACAATTGTCGGCGTGTGATAAATTAAATGTTTCATGTGATACGCTGTGTTCTATCATATGCGCCCCTACGCAGCACCAGCAATTCCGGTGTGCTCGTCAAAATCACACCAAAAGCACGCTTTCCACGATTCTTCAACCGCCGTCTACACTATCCTGCGTTTGCAGCGGCAGCCACGCTCGCTTCAACATTTATATTTCACCAGTTCTTAGAGGTCGCCAGGGGACACTCGCTCATGTGACACCAACCCGATCTTCAATCACGTACCCTGCCATATCTAGGTGGAACCGAGGGAGCCGTTTGAAGTGCTCCGCCCCCCAGATCGTCATAGCGTTTGAGCCCGTTTGGTGTGGCACCTACCCAAGATTCCATCGAAAAAAGCCACTATCCCCCGGCCCTGGGCATCCCAGACCACCCGGTTAGTATTAAACCTGCCAATCTCCCAGCCAAACGCCTGAGAAGTGGCCCTTTTGGCGCAGCGAATCTGACATATCTCCACGTGGTGGGTAGGAGGATTCTGCCATGGGTGCATGCTCCAGCGCGCCGTCGGAGATCGAGCTGTCGTCGTTCCGTGTCGGCAAGCCCATCGGCAAGGGTGGCTTCGGCAAGGTCTACGTGACGCTCACGAACGACGAGTGGAGTAAGGCCAAAAAGCACGTTGGAAGCTTCTCAAAGCCTCCTGAGGAGCGCGAAAAGCTGCCACCCCTACCCAATCTTAAGTACCTAGCGATCAAATGCATCTCAAAGGCTCGACTGCTGGGTCTGGATCGACCCCAGCGCACCAGCGTTTCGGCCGCCTCTACGCATCACTCGCACGGACTACATAACACACATTTGGCTTCGCCCGATGACGGTAACGGACCACAGTCCAGTCATGGTGCCGAGGCAGATCGCGCCAGTGCGATGATGATTTGGGCGGAACGCACTATCATGGCGTCGCTGCGCAATCCCTACCTTGTGAAGTTGCTTCACGCGTTCCAGTCAGACGACGAGCTGTATCTGGTAATGCCTTTCTACGTCGGAGGTGATGTGCATACTTTCCTAAACAAACACACCCGCATGTCCGAAGATGTTGCACGCGTATACGCTGCGGAAGTCGTCATCGCCCTGGAGCATATTCACTCGCAATTCTACGTTTATCGCGACTTAAAGCCTCTTAACCTTCTGTTCGACGAAGAGGGTCATATTGCTGTGACCGACTATGGTCTCTGCCGCCTGCTCGAAGAGGACCAAGACTACAAGATCGTGGGGCGAGGTGGTACTCGAGGCTATCGTGCCCCCGAGGTCGCAAACGGTCTGGCATACGACTTTTCTTGCGATCTTTTTTCATTCGGTGTTACCCTCTATGAAATGTGCACAGGTCGTCGCAAACCTCAGAGTCTGCACCCGGGAACTGCACAAACTGTCAATGACGTCAAGGTTAACTCACGGCTTTCGAACGAACTGAAAGATCTTGTTCGACGACTCACGATGCCCAACGTTTACGAACGCCTGGGTTGCGAACTCTCGTGCAAGCGCATCACGGAGAGATGCAAGCGTTTGGGCGTGCCGATCAACGATTTCTATGCAAAGAAAAGCCCGTCCTCGACTCCTCCGTCAAACGCAGGGGCAGCTGCGGCATCACCTACCAGTCCAGTCACCGACTTCAGTGTGGCTTGCCCACCATCCGAGCTCAGTAGTGTTGCCGGCAGCCCGCCAGGCGCTTCAAGCGACTACGCTGGACATAGCCGCACCCAGTCTCAACCCAATACCCGTACGTCAGTGCTCGGGTCCATGCCATTACCGACATCCTCACGCGGTGTAGGTGCCGGTGCGCAGTACACCCGTGGTAGTGGGTATTACGCTGGTATCACAGGAAATAACAGCTCGACAGTTGACCCTCGCAGTGTTGAAATCTCCATGTCGGGTGCCAGCTATGGATCCAATGGACGAAGAAACAGTCTTACAGCCACGGCATCACCAAGTTATCCAAACGGGAACCCTTATGCTCCTATCGGGCCGGGCAGGACTGTTCCAGCCACGCCAGGCACGGGCGTTAGCGGCTATGCATCACCTGCTGACGACGATGACGATGAGGCTCCTCATCCTCGTGCGCGTGAAAAGAACGCGGGCCAAGAGCAAGCAAGTGAGACTCCAATTGATGGATGGCATAACCGCACCCTCGAGCAAATTGATGAAGACAATAACTTCCTTTGGAATGCAATCAAGAACCACCCTTGGTTCCGAGGAGTTGATTGGGAACGAGTCGCCCGAAGAGAAATTCAACCAGGTTACGCACCAAAATTCGACCGACGCGAGCTTCTCGATGCTCTCTTTGGTGCAGAATCCGGGGCTCCAATCATTCCGAACACAAAGAAGAAGGGCGGGAAATCCGCGGCCAAACCCAATAGCGTCAATGGTAGTCCTAACTTGATGCTTTCGGGTGGCGATGAACATCGAGCGCTACCCAGACTGAGTCCACGTCAGCAGGAACTTTTCGTAGATTTTGAATTCAACATTGATCCGAACAACCCCGTCGACTTGAGTCAGCCGGCCAAGCTGTCTGAGCGTGAACTTGCCTTCTTATCACGAAAGAATCGACGTCGCGATTCCGCGAGCTCAGTCGTTTATTCTCGTGAGAGTTCGAGGATGGTTTCTATCTCATCGCCCGCAGTATCTGGCCACCGTTCGACCTCTATGAGTACGTCAGCGGTTGTACCCTCCGTGACCGCAACAACTGGACAAGGCAATGGCAGCGGCGTGGCGTCTCCGGAGCCGTCCGTAAGCAATCCTCCGAACTCGCGTAGCCGTGGCCCCTCTGGCCCCGTTTCCATGTCCGCCACTGCACCGGCTGGAGATGCAAGGAAAGCAGGCGCTGCCGCGGGTGGTCCCGGACGAAGCAATGCTGGCACAACGATTAGTTTCGTGGCGAATAAGCCAAGGGCGGGAGTAAGTCTTGCGCCGACGGGAGCGTATTCCACAAGCACAAGTCCACACAGTCCAACCAGTCCATACGACCAACATCAGGCTCAGCAAGCACAGTCTAGACATTCTCAGTATTTTGCTCAATCACATCATGCCCAGCAGCAGCAGCAGCAGCAACCTCCTCAGCATCATCGAAGTGTGTCCATGACTTCACGAACACAGTACGATGGGCAAGTGCATGGCCAGTCAGGCATTCGAAGGAATTATTCCGTGCAGCAACCTGAGGCGCCCCAAGCGTCGTATGGCACGTACTATGGCCGCGGCCAGAGGTAGCAGTGCATGACAGCATCGCCACGTTCTGTTCGGTTTCGGCCAGTCTATGTCTAAACATGTGTCCAATATGTTATCACACAACGCTCCCTTTCAATTCGGCAATTATATCATCTCTCAAGCTCCCTGCTCTCGGGGCGGCAAACTTGGATCTCTCCTTTATATTCAGCACCGCGCTGATACTCCCTATTGTCGTCGCCACCCCTTGTCCTAACAAAAAAATGGCATAGTCCTTTCAGAAGTACATTCAGACTCGTACTGTACTCTGACATCGATACCCTCCATTGTCGCTTCGACTAGGGTATACTCCACTCCCGCAGGGCTTCAGCCCCCTGTTGCTTTTCGGAACATCGAGACGACCGAAAGCAAAAGCATTCGTATAACAGCTGAGTGTGTGAGTAAGTCATTCTTGGCTCTCCCAATACTGGATTCAGTCTTGATGATCGGCCAACTATCGTCCAGTTGCTATTTGCCCTCTTAGACGCCGCTTACTGTTTCACTCGCTCCTTAGCCTTCTTTTATGCGCTCCCTGCGATCTCAGCTTGCTAAGCCCTGCGTGTTGTAGAATGGACCCCTGTATCGAACGACACGTCCTATATTTAGTCTTGTGTACTTTTTCGAGCATTACCTCTCAGAATATCTCGATCATTCGTAGGGTCTGCTGGTGTTTCATCTTTCTGGTTACACAGTGTGCCCGTTTGGTTTCAAGAATAACCCTCGCCTACATGCCATATTGTTTCGTCTCGTAAGCTCTGCGTACATTTCGTATTAAACGGCCAAGAGCTCATAGTTTTGATATGTGGAGTGCTATTTTCGCGCTGCACCGCTATCGTATCCCTTCGCCTCGCAAAACTGCATGTGCGTGCGTATCTGTGTTTGAGTCAAATGCTCGCGATCATCCACTCCTGCTAGTTGCATCAGCCACATTACTGTCCGCGTATGCGTTGGCGCAATTTGTTACCCTTGAGTGGTTCAGGATTGCCTGCACGTCGTTGTGGAGATGTACCGTTGTTGAAGCAACCAGCACTGGTTCTATTCCTGTATTGCATTCGCATTGCTGTTGATTTCTCTGTTTCCCTGTCCTGCTGTGTGCTCATGTAATGATTCTATGGCTGCACGGGAAAATGCCTGACCAGCGTCGTGCTGTGCATGTGTCCTCCCGACTCCGTCATTGTTAATCTATGCCACCTGCCTTCCAAAGTTCTGGTTATGCACTTGAGCAGTGAGAACCAGGGTGGGTTGTTCAATGGCGCGGGTAGGTGGGGTGCACGCTTCCGCTGGGAGGGCTAGGGTTCCATCAACCCTTCGTCCCCACACTTCCTTGCAACCATTGGAATCATTCCTCTATTGCAGTTCCTTTTCTCGTTTCGTTTTTCGTCTCCTTTGTCTTATTTTCGTCCACCGTTGTAACCTAGAGTCCTATCGACGTGCCTCTACAACCGTTCATGCCGTGGGACATTTCAACCAGCTCGTTTCATCCAACAACTTCTGAAGAACATCCTCATTTCAGAGCACACACACACACACACACACACACACACACACACACACACACCACTCATTCACTCGCACCATTGCAGCTCCACTCACTAAGAACGCGCGTCACACGTTTTGATCCGTACCACACCCTACTGCCACATAATTCGAGTTGCGTGCGTCGCATTCGTCAGTCAGACACTCAGTGATTCCGTCGGCGTTCGCGCTCCATGAATACACGTACTCGGATCGTCCCCCAGTTATATCTACCAAGTCAAGTCATTCGTGGTTGATTTGTTTTGATGGCGCGGGAATTTGATTCGAGTTCCCGCTTGCAAGTCGAGTAAGTGAGTCACCGGTTCGTTTGGAGTTCCATTTCCGAGTGGTGTGTGAGCGCCGACATCGTAGAAGACTCCGGCATTCCCGCACCTACACACGCGACAACACAAACAAATAAAAATCGTCTCTCAAAATTTGATCGCGAAAAAGTCAGCATCACGCGTCTAGTGCAATATTCCAAGAGCGTCTGTGTCGTCACTCAGTCACCATCAAGCGTCTAACTCCAGTATTCATCACAGTGTCTTTCCAGTGAGGGTCGTCAAAGACGCAGACTGGGTGCGGGGGGATCCAACTCGCAACCTGCTGCGAGTCCACACCCCAGACGCCCAAAGACGCGCACCGAATACCCAAAAGAAAAACCGATGAGAGCGATTTTGGCGTCGAATTGCGCGCGACTGGCGGGATGTAGTCGCATTCGCACTGCCTAGTGTCATGCCGCCTGGAGTGCTCTAAGAGATTCGATGATCAGAGCGAGTGATAGTCAACCGGCGTGCGGGATTTTTATTCATTTCCTTGATACTTTTTACCGATTCGTTCAGCACGCGGTCGCCGGAAGCACTCCCGGGGGCGATTATACTCCACCGGATGTCGTATCTGAGTGCGTCTTAGTGAATACCGACGCGTTCTACTTGATGCAACCCGTTGCGTATTTTTATTCCGCTTCATGCGACGCGACCAGGCCGCTCGAGGCGCTTCAGATGCATTTGCGCGTCTTTATTGAGAATCACTGAGTGTTTCGCCGCGGTGTGCGCGGGGCAGGGTAGGTGTGGTCGCGTGTTGGTATACCAATGCTTACACAACGCGTGTATGAATCTATTGCGCCCCTCCCGAGTCTAGATCGCAGCGCTCGAGCCACGCTGGAAGCAACCACGTGACGCGCCGAGGCTTGCGAGAGAGGAGTCGATTGGGCGTATATCTATATATATCGAAGGATATAGGTGTATACTCGCCACGACACCTGGTTTGATTTTCTTTGATCGTTTCCCTCTATCATCTCCCTTATCACGCACTCGCACCTGTGTTCCCCCAGTCTCCTGCTGCCATCTCATCATGACGCTGGTCGATCCGGCCAAGTAAGCGTGTGTGCACCCTTCCATCCCTCGCGTCTCGTCTCGCGTGGCCTTGCGTTGTACTGGAAATTCGTTTTGGGTATTTCCAGTGTTCAGTGCGGTGCATCCTGTCGTGGCGGGGTCTTGGACTGAGATCTGAAGATTCCAACTTCTCAAATTGGTGAACCGGACATTCGATCGTGATTCCGGGTCCCAGACGCATCCCATCGCGATTGCGGGCACGAACAGAGCGCAGGAAGGTACGCCTGGACGACGTTCCGTCCAGCTTGTTGCATAGCGTTCCCCTCGCTACACACGGACACACACTGCCATTCCTCGGTTCACCCCTTTTTAACCACACATCAGTCACTCCTCTCCCACCTCCGTACTCAGGCTCAGGCACAGTCTTATCGTAACATATGGGCTGCGCCGCGAGTGCGGACGTGCGGATTCGACCCGCTGATGTCGATCCGAAGGACATCGTACCGTGTGCTCCTCCGCAGCCACAGCAGCAACATCCCCCGTTAACAACAGAATCAGGGGCGGCTGCTGTGGCTGCTATGACCACGGATATTGGCGTCAGCCGGAGTAGTACCAGCAATAACAGTAACGTCTACCATAGCGTTGGAAGTAACCTTCACACGGGAAGCCACACGACGCAACTGTCCACTAATGCACGGGGCCAGAGTTCCATCTTCTCAGCTCACCGTCCCAATTCAGCGTCGACCTCCCAGGCCATGCAAGCTGCCACTGCAGGCTCTCTCGATGGCGTCCCAACTCTCCTGCCTACACCAACTGTTCGGCCTGCAGCGCATCCCGGGTCCAACTCGTCATCTGCATCGTTACCGCCGCTCGGACCACAGTCCAGTGCATCGCAAGAGCGCACTGGAATTGTGGCACCTATTCCATCTCCAGGACCCCTCTCACCCTTGGGCAGGCCCATCGTGCTTGGAACGTCGCCAACTCCATCGATTCTGCCTTTCCGAAGGCCAACACCGGTTGCAGGTCAGTTCGGTATGTCAGGGTCGCCTTCGAGTATGCCACCGAGTCTCACGCCAGCAATGCAACTCACAAGCTTTGGTCTGTCCCTGAGCCCCGGAGCAAGTCCTCTGATCAGGTCGGTCACCCCTGGGATTCTTCGTCAAGCAAGCATTGCGTCCCAGGTCACAAGCGTAGCTTCAGAGGAAGGGCATAGCTCGTCAACCTCGAGTCAAGTAGATATCAAATCCCTGTCTATGCGTTCATCGCAGAAGAGCGGTGATGCGACAACCCGACCTCCATCATACCACCCGCAGAGTCCCCAATCTGCTTCTCGTGAGCGACAGATGGTTGATGTCCAGACTCTACTCGAGTCTGCGCAACACATATTTGCGTCAAATTTCGATGCTGCCAAATCAAACTCAGAGAGTTCGTCAAGTGTTGCATTCGGTTCAATAACTGCCCAGGTATTTTATGATGTAGTTAATCCCCAACCCCCAGCAGCCACATCGGCCATGCTACCCTCACCATTTTCATTGAACACGCCAAGCTCTGTCTCCTCGCCTGATTCCCTGAGCTCGCCAAAGCGAAAATTCAATGGCCCATTGACGGGTCCCAAGCAGACTCGTGAGCTCGGATCACCTAGCCGAGCTCCCCCTCCCGATGACCTGCTTCCTGCCACCGACGGTCTTAATAGCGCGGATGCACAGCGCCCTTCCAACGATGCCCCGTGGAATAACAATCCGGCGTTTGATGTAGACATAGGCCTTATGCCGCAATCGTCACCTAGGCGAGGAAGTGTTGCGCTGGTGTCGCAACAGAATCCCACCGTCGGCCACAGGTCTGCTCGTAGAACCACTTCTCCTCTGCCTGGTGGAGCGGATCATGCCGACGGTCACGCGCTTAACCTATTTGAGATCCGTACCCCGTCTCCTGCGATCCCTCATACGTTTGATCAGCGACCGATGGAACCAACCTTCCAAAACCCATTGGCGAACGATTCGCAGCGTCCTAAAGAACCGAAACAGCGGTCGCTGTTTGATCCAGTGCAATACGTTCGAGATTCCGGTGCAGATATGAGTTCGTTCGCTGTGTCGACGACCACTGACGTGGTTCAGCATTTATCACCGTCATCAGGTGCCTCAGGGCCACTGACAGCAGGCACAAATACCACGAGTGGCAACACAGGAACGACCCTTCAAACGACGTCCGATGTCATGGTCAGGGTTATTGGAGAAGTCTCCCCTCCGTCACCATTGCCCACCGCAAACAATGTCTATACTGACATGACGCCATCGCATCTTGCTACCTCACAATCTCGACGAGCGATTCACAAAATTGCGTTGGATAATTCTGGAGTTGGCTTTGTGATCCAAAAGATGCTCTTGATTGAACGCGAGTTCAAGGCTCTCAGTGATGCAACAATCACAACACTATGCGGTTCCAGATTGAACGACATCGTTCTCGCTGTCACTCCTCACTTCGCCTCGCAACCAAGCCAAAGAATGCGATTCCAGGCCGCATTGCTTCGCATGCTCGCCATGATAGTCTGTGTCTTCATGGATGCCGGCGTGAAGCCGAACATCCTCAAGGCTTGCATTGCACCCGATACTGTTCTCGCGGCACTGGCCGTAACTCCTGCGCTTGTGCGTATGTTGAAGGGTGTCGTCAACCCTCTCCATCTGGCATCGGTCCAAAGCCATAGTGCAAAGGTTAGGCTGTCCACCGCAGCAATCCGAAGGCTTTCTGCGCACGTAACGTCTCCACTGCTCCAAGGCCAGAGTCGATCTGGTAACTGGAGCCGACGCCAAACCCCAAGCCCTCATCCCGATCGAACCAAGAGTGACTCTGCCCACGAAACGAACCAGGACTTCAATCAAGATATCATGAACCTTGTACAATCCATTAGCACACTGGGACCACTTCCAGCTCGAGTTCTATCAATGCCCAGCTACAAGATCCACACCTCCAAACGCAACTCTGATTCAACCAAGCGCCGCCAGAGCACTGGCGATGAGCCGATGCATGGCCATGATGAGGGTGCCAGTACCAGTCGTAGCAGGAGCCCCAGCCGAAGCCGAATCAGTCAATCAAGTCAGGCGCCACACTCGACAAGTGGTGAGACGGACTCATCCACCCTTCATTCGAGCCATCATTCGGTAAGCCATCACTCTACGAAGCTCAAGGATGTGTATTCGTCGAAGACACAAGACGGTGCATGGATCGATGAAAGTGCTCCATCTCCGCCCGATTTCCCTGCACCAGTTCCGCCCCAGCCGCATTCTTCAACGCAAACACCAGTTCTAGCCCCCGTTTCAGCCGCGGGATTTGCAGTGCTTCCACGGGATGATCTTCGTATCTCCATTACTCCCAATACGATGAACACTGCACTGGCGGCTCAATCGAGTGAGCCGGGCCAACATCAACAGATTTCGATGGCTCACGCGACGAAAGGTGGTGCAGAGGAAGCTAGTCGAATGTCGATGCTCTCACTCGTCCCGACCGCGGACTCACCAGCAGAGGCTGTGGACGAACCTAGCCGCAACAGCCGCGCCACCGGGAGAGCGGACACCCCCCAATCCGATACCATTGTCTCGACTCACTCCGCAATTTTCGGCCTGTTTGCCATTCTTGGAATGGCACATCGTGCGAAGGGAGTTGTCGTTGAACCGTTTGCAACACCCTTTTCAGCGTACCAAAGGCTTGAAACGGCTGCAGCTCATGCATTGGTCTGTGCCCACACCCAGGCGAGTCAAAGTCCTTGCAGGACAGACGTGCATGGGGGTGTGTACCGTGCTTGCAGCCCTATTCCAGGATTGCGTAATTCGTCTGCTTCTTCTCCCCTCGTTGCCGCTCAGAGCAACGCGGTGAAAGATGGGGAGCTAAACCAGGAATGCTGGGTAGTCGCAGCAACCCAAACAACAAGTCTGGCGCGCTACATTGCGCATGCACTGGTTGATCCTGAGTCGACACTTGCAAAACGCATTGAAACGGGGATACTCGCACTTGGTTTAGAGTTCTTGGACATGCAAGGTAAGATTCAATGTAACACATCTGGTGTCGACATGATGTTACTTAGGCGAACTTTTGACCAATTCAACAATCTTCGCAGCCGAGATGGCGATCATTCTGGAGTTGGTACACTTATGGCGGAATCGATGCACGGAGCTCAACAGGATGAGGCGGACATTCCTAACCAGGCACCACTCATCACTGAATTTGGGCCTCTAGGTGCTTTCCCGTCAACCGTGATCGCCGCGGCACTTGAACAATCGACCTTAGTTGGTGTCTTAATCGACGCTTTATGGATATCAGTTGGCGAAGATCCATCTGATGATGAAAGTGATGGGACGAATCTCCCATACGCTAATGAAGGACGTGATACACATCTTCGTCGGGAGGGTTCTCCCAGACTGACCAAGCAGAGGCCCGTCGCTACGCCAGGATCTCCTGGTGGCGTTCCGTCAACCAAATCAGCAGTCGCAACGTTGTTGAAACGAGCCAAAGCCTCTGCAGGCTACTCAGTTGATGATACAGATGAGGAACCCGTCATCCGCGCGATGAATTGATGGACTCCTGTTGTGTTATTCCCATCAACAGATTAGTCTTTATATTGTACCACGACCTACTTGTTGTATTTTACATATCACATCTGCCAGCTCGAGCGTCTCCACACTCACTAGCAGTCTCCACTATCATCCTATCTCAAACAACCTAACTCCATACCCCCTTGGCTTCAGAGACAGACTTCCCTCTGCTCACAACTCAACATCAGTCACTTAACGCGCTCATCAGTAATATTATGCATCTCAATCATTGCCCTAGCATACCCTAGCTGCCCGCTATTGCTTCTTTGCACTGCCTATTCATCCACTGTTTCAACACTTTTGAGGCACGGACAAATACGCGATGACTATCCCCTATTTATACCTATGCTTGTTCATTTATTATGTGGCTGTCCACGGCTAACGTTTGCTATCTCTACATGTATTTTTCGAATATTCTCTTTGCCTCCCTTCATATGACTAAACTTTTGTTAATTTCCTTATGTTTTGCTACCGAATCTATGAGCCACTCTCGAAGTCGACTCGGAGTCGGTACCAGCCCTTTGTTCTTTTGTTTGCCAGTGACTCAATGGCGTGAGCCTCGGCTCTGCGCCGAAGTATTCCGGCGAGTTAGGGTTTTTGCTGCTCAACCCAAACCACTCCACGAACAACGAGACTAGATGAGGACATCCCCAGATGTGTCGATTCGACGTCATGTGCTACGTCGCACGACCTTTCTCGGTCTTGGTTAGAACAAGATCACTGACTTATCATCCTCCATCGTCTCCCATACCTTCGAGGGCCATTCGTAGGCCAAACCGTCATGCATCTCTTCCTCGCCTCGATACTCCAAAAAGTCAGCCCTTCTCCATGCATCTCTTAGACTGCCCACCCCCTCGACTCATGATGCTATGAGCACCCTTCATAATCACTCTTCCCGACACACCAACATGGCCCTTGCTCCCTCTGTTCAAATCATTTGTCTTATTTAGAAGTCACAAACTATGTTGCCGTCTCTATATAATCGTTCGGTTGTATTCATTTGCAACTGTATGCGTTGAATTATCTTTTGTCGCTAACATTGACTGTGTTTCCACAAGCGCCGACAATAAGTGCCTCTATTTCACTATCATTAATCCTAGCAACATGATCATTGCTTTGCGACCAATCTGTGTAACTTCATGGAGCAAACGTCATTTGTATGGTCGATTTTGTCTTGGTTTTGATGTTGAAATCAACGCTCTTCAACTCTCTTTTTTTGACATAACTTCTTCTGTGTCTCGATGTTTTTACATGGCCTCATGCACCTGCTCGAGTAAGCACAATTCATTGCTTGCTTCACTTCATTTCATGCATTAACTTCCTTTTTTTTGTCGGAGTTTAGGTCGTATTGGCCAGTGTACTCTGAATACAAATGTTCAGTAGTTTATTCGGAGATATGCTGTACAGAAAAGTTTCACTTGCGGCCTCGGATGACTTTGGAATACGCTCGTAGCATGCTAGAGCGCGAACGAACCGTCGTCATCGACGTCATCAAGTTCCTCTTCCGGGTTCCCGCGCTGTTCAATCCAATCTTCTCCGAGGTCATGCTCCCGGACGGAGTGGGCGCCACGGACACCTTGGGTTGATTCGCGGACACCGTTTGCTGATGCGTTTTTACTGTTGGTGTGATAAGTACGACCACGGACTCGGATGGAGGTCGGATCCCTCTCATCGAGATGGGAGGCTACGCTTTTTTCGTCTTCCTCCTCCTCGTCTTCATCTTTGGCATATTTACGTAGAGCAGAGAGCCAGGCAATGAAGAGGTCCTCTGAAGGTGCTTTAAGCAAAATTGACTTCGGTTCTGAAGATATTGCGAAGAATGACTCGTTCGGGGTCAGAATTTCAAAGGCAAAGGCGTGTGTGAGAGGCGCGAGCCTTACTCGGGCAAAATGTAATGCCACTGTTTCAAGGGGAGACTTTGCGTCTGGGGAACTCAATAAATAGAAGTATCCAGTTCGAGACAGCGCACAATATATCGGAGACCAAGTAGAACGGAACAAGAGCGAGGTGCCGAGCCGCTCTACCCACCCCTCCCGTTCGAGTTCCTGTCGATACACACTTAACAAGGTTGTGTGGTCGCGTTGAGCACGAGTTGGAGGGACAAACACTTGTGAGGATTTGGCGAGACGCAGGCATAGCGGATCATTCGGATCGATCGGTTCTGGGCACGCTGAGAACGGTGAATCTACTGCCTGTCCTGTAGAAGCATGACTCGGCACTGCCGTCGATGTTGTTGCGATCGCTGCAGCGGCGGCAGCTGCAGCGGCGACAGCTGCGGTTGTGCTCAGGTTGGCATCTGAAGTAGGGTTTCGGAAATCACCCCTCATGATTAACTCAGCAATTTGGTTTGCCCGACTCTGGGCTGGCGTCTCCGAGCTTTGTCCGTTAGCACCAGTACTAGCCAGCCCAGGTAGTGGATCTACAAACCAAGCGAGTCTCGAGGTGCAGGGTAAGAGAGAATGTAGGGAGGACTGAGCGTTCTGGTCGAGGCCTTGTTCGGAGCACTCCGAAATTCCTAACGCTTTTAGTTGAGTCTCTCGTAAGCGTGCACGCTCGGCAACTTCAGCTGGGTCAGGTTCACGCGACACGATTAATCCATTGTCCGTGAGGAACGCACTGATGTCTCGGTCGGCATTAACCGCATCTACGACACGTAGTGCGCCCTCAACAAACAGTCTCGCTTGGCCTAGGAGTGAATGATGTAATAGTAGAGTCTGCTGCAAAATGCGCTTCAATGCATCAACCCGTCGCCACTCGAACTCAGCTGTTGTAATGAGCAGTTTGCTCATGCGTATGCTGTACTGGCGCTGGTCAATCAGCAACTGATATAATTCCCGGTCATACTTCCTAAAGGAGAGATATGGGTCATCCTCGACGTATCGACTCGGCTTATTGACTTCGTATGCCATCGCAGCTAAGAGCTCAGATTCGGTGGACGGCTCAAGAGGCTCAAGGTCGGCGACGGATGCCTCATTTAGGAGTGTCTTGCTAGTCTCAGGTGTCGATGAGGCTAGCTCAGAAGGAAGACCTAGGACGGTTAGGATCTGCTCGTCAATTGCGCCAACATCGCCCTCGGTTGGAACCGGCAATCTCGCGAGTGCGCGGTTTGAGAAGGCTCTTGCGTGATCCGCAATCCACCTCAGCCTGTTGATAATTACAGGTTGGCGTCGCCGGATCCGACGGAAAACATGATTCAACAATTGCCGTATTCTCAAATTGGCGCGTTGCTCTTGCCATACCGCGGAATTGCTTCCATCGCCATCGTCGCTACGCGTCGAGGGCACTGCTTTTGACGATGTATCTTCGCGTTCAATCTCAAGGCCCTCGCTAGCGGCTTTTGGGGTAGATTGCTCGAGGGCTTTTCCCTTCCCAAACGCCTCGAAGGCGGATTTCATCATGATTCGGAGCCTATCGCGAACTTCGTGATAAAATGACGACGCGAGACTAGAGGCAGGCCGAGGTGCTGATGCTGAGGACCGTACTGAGCCCTTTTCGGGCGATCCCTGGCTTGGTTCTGTAGCATGGGCGTCACTTCCATGCGCCTGACTCATCGCCTTCGCATGTGCAGCAGCCGAAGCGAAGCTCGCTGTCGAGGCGCACGAATGGACGACGTCCACAACACGATCGCGCTCTTGGGCGACGCCACAGTATCGCTTCCACGCCTGATTTACACGCATACGATGAGACTTGACGAGGGCTGCGAGTCTTTTACCTTCGGCTTCTAGACGTGCGAGCGAGCGTTCAGAAGCAACTGTGAGTGCAGCAGTTTGCGCTAGTGCGTCCGCGCATCCGCGGTCGCGAAGTTCAGTGAGAAGGCGTAGAGCAGATTTCCTGAGAATGTCAAGAGCCAACGTGGCATGACCTAAGGATCCGGTTTCTCCTAGGCTGGTCAGATTCACACTTTGCCCTGGCACAGTCGGCTGCAAGCCATTGGCAGAGATTGTAAGTTGTGCTGCCGTTAGAGTAGTGCCACCCTTTGCTGGGTCTGAGTAGGTGGATGGACTCGATGCCCCTTGTGGGGACGTGGGCGAAGCTAAGGTGTTGGAGACTGAGCTGGGAGAGCCTTCACCTCCCAGGGTGACGAGAAGGCCGCCTACCACATTCGCTAATGTTCTGAAGGACTGTTCAAGCGCGGCACATGTGGCACGTCCTCGGCGGACACGCTCGAGCAGGATCTGGAGCAAACGACCCTGCTCAATCCAGAAGACCCTCTCGACCTCATCCGCTTCGGTCAATCGAGCAAGTGCTTCGCGAAGGATACCTTGTCGATTCGCTTCTTCCTTAAGATTCTCAGATAGTTGGTCAAGTGCGATTGTCGCCAACGAATGACGCGGAATACGGTATTTCACTTCTGCCTGGTTGCGATCGGTGGTAGGTGGGCTCAATTGACTTTCGTCATGTGGAGTTGACCTCGGTTCCTTCGGTAAACTTGGGTTATCGTTGCTCATAGCTTCCGTTGCATCTCGCTGGTTCTTCGGACCGGATCTTGTCTGGGGTTCGTCTTCGGGTACTTCTTCCTTTGCATCTTCGGCCTTGGTGCCGCATGATTCGGTCGCACTCACACTGGCATTGTTGACCACGGACGACTCTTGCGTGTCAGCATTCTGCTCTTCAGGAACCTCGACCTCATCCTCCTCTTCGTATACGTATTCGATATCTTCATCCTCATATTCGGACTCTCCTTCCATCTCTGCTTGGAAATCTTGCCCATACGACGAATTGGTAACGATAGAGTGGGAAGGTCGATGAGCCCCACCTGCGGAGGGGTGCCACGGAGGCATTGTGTGGTGCGCGGCCGCATAGGCCGCTTGGTGGTCAGCCCTCGGATTCATCATCTGCTGAGGCGGGTAGGGCTGATGGGGATACATGAACTGGCCAGTAACATAGAGCTCAGGATTCATAAAAAACGGCATATGATATTGTGCATAAAGAGGAGGTGCCACTGAGTTCAGATTTGGCTGGGCAACCGTAGGCATTGTTGATTTCGTTCCGGGTTGCTCATGGACTCCGGGCATCAAGCCAGAGGGTTGTTGTGAATACAAGACTCCAGGGGTCGCCTCCTGAAAGTATGGGTATCCTGGATGCACAGAAGCCTGGCGATAGTACAGGATTCCCTGTGCCTGATTCACATAGTCATAAGAACGTTGCGGCGGCACTGTGAAGGAAGCAGATGATGTTAGTGTGCCTGTAGGTTCGCGATCTCTCCGTACGGACGCATTCTCGATTTGCTGTCCCTGCGAAGTCTGTGAAGAGTAAAAGCGCTGGGGAGGATCGGAGACTTGGGTAGTTTGGGGCTGCGGCAAGGTCACTGGGAGTGGGGGCTGCGGACTTCTAGTGCCACGCTCACTCAACACTTGGCTGGTAACACTAACAGATAGAGCATTGGAGTGCTGGTTCCGGACTCCTGGGTGATATTGGGATTGGGGACAGCTACTCTCGTCGTCATTAGGGTGTCCCTGATGGGGCGCGGAGGGTGCACTAACGGGGAGTATACTAAGGCTCATGGATGAAGTGAAAGACTGGCTCCCAAGCGAATTTGAGTGAAGAAGTGGTGGAGGGCGAAAGGAGGTTTCGGCACGAAGCGGGGTCGAGTCTGGTAGTGTTTTGTTGGGCTCCAGACAGTCCTCCGAGTAATTGTGGTTTGATTGTGGAAGTGTTTCTCCAGACTGCTGATACTCGGGGATTACTGTGGGGGTTTGATGACTTCCCGAAGCGCAACTCGTTTGGAGTCGCTCTGTGCTTGCAAAAGACCGAACAGATGGCGCCTTCGACGATTTGCTGGCAGAGGCGCCAGGGATATTGGGGGGAACCGTTGCCGTGACCAGGCCAGATTCAACAGTCCCAGGTGTTGCACTGGGCACGGAAGCGAAGGTCGAACGAATCAACATTGTCGTGGACGAAGATCCCGGAGCGTTAGTTACGTCCACGCCGACACTGCTTGCATGCATCAAAGGTTGCTGCTGCTGGTATTGTGACACATTGCTGGACGTTGTGGCAGAAGCCGCGGATGTGAGGGCACTCCTAGCTGCGTTCGGTGGTGATGTACCTAGGGGTGTGTCTCCTGGGGAGTCAAGCGTAGTGAACGCCGCTTGCGAGTCATCTGTGGCTGTTGGCTTTGCCAGCACCGCACCACCGAAGGTGTTCTTGAACCGCGGTTCCCTTGGGGACTGAGGCTGCAGCTGGTGCTGCTGCGGTTGAGGCTGTGGCTGAGATTGCTCTTGAAGCTGTGGTGCTGCGTCATCGCTCGTTGTACTCTTGGGTGAAGGTGAAGCTAAAACTGCGCTGCTTATCATTTCCCCTTGGTCGGTTGGCGCATGGTTTTGATTTGCAGACGGTTGACTCGGGCTGTCCGCACCAGTGGACTCAGGCGTACGAGCAGCGGCTAGACCAGCCGAGGGCTCAGCAGAAGGTAGGATCGCGAAGGCCGAGGGCGGGACTTCGAGTCCTTCGACTGTCAGAGGTCGTGCTTGACTGGACTCGGCCACAGGGGGAGGAGGTGGATATGCTGGATCTGGACCAGCTCCACGTGTAATACTGCTGACGGCCCTGGCGCTCCAGCTCCACAGGGAGTAAATTGAGTCCATTCCGGGTGTGGGGGCGGGGCAAGACGAGGGAGCGTGAGTTCAGATGGTTTTGTCTTGGCCTATTTTCGTTGTCGCTTCTGGTGGGACAGGTGCGCGTGCATCTTCTGGGATGACGACTCGGCTTACTACACAGACTGCTATCCGATGCCGTATTTCTAGGGCCCCCGCACACGTGGGTCACTCCCGCCACTGGGGCCTCACGAAGGGTTTGAACAAGCTGTCCAAGGGAGGCCAGTATTTGGGCGCGAATTGGGGCACTATACGAAGTGTTATCCGCGGGCCACAACTGAAAAAGACGTCTTTCTGGGTTGGTCTACGTTTGTGTGCGATTTTCACAGTGCGGTGATGTACCAGATGCGTGATGCACAACTGGTACAAGTATGAAAAGTTTTGTCGTCGAGGGGGTACTGAAGCCATCCACCTAGGAAAAAATTTTCCGGCAATAGCAAAATTATTCACTCCCATCATCATCCCGCTCCTCCGCTCCGCTCCTCTCTCGGTGGCACGTAATTTTTTCGTCCCCGCAGAAATCGAACCGGTTTTCGAATTTTCTGTCGGTTACTAGAGCCTCGAAAGGTTCAAACGGACCGGCGTTTGCGGCCCGATTTCGCGCCATGTGTGGGCTGCGGTTGCGCGCTACCGCTTCGGTTACGTAGCGAATGTGTCCCCGAATTGACTTGACCAAGCAACATCCCACGGTGTCTCATAACCTACGACATATTCGAGGCTCTAACATACCCCTCCGAGGCCCACCCCTGCGTTGTCATCCAGTTCGAGGGCACTGTGCGACAATGAGAGCGACTGTGCAGCCACCACGGGCTTTGCGAGTATATCACACCTTGACTCACCTTTCCTCTCGCCGAACGACCCCCGATACCCTACTATAGCAGCCGAAACGAGCCCGGGAGAAGTCTCGACGGATCGTTTCATTCTCCTTGCATTCCTCGTCTGCACGCATTTGCTTGTGAGGAAGTGGGTTAGGCAGGCGGAGCCATTATTATCCGCGGGTAGACCGTTAAACCAACCTACTCAGCTGCAGAACAACCTCCCCACCCGAAGCGTGGGCAAGGAAATCTTCACCACATGGCGCAAAGCACCACTGTCCCACCCTCGGCTCAGTTCAGTCGACTAAGTGGTTCGGGCGCTGGTATGTTAGGTGGGGCTGCACCCGTCATGCGGTCCGGGGGCGGAGGCGGATCGTTTTCACTCTCCCCCTCAGGCCCACGACGCAGTTTGAATGGAGGTTTGTCACCAAGGTCCTCCTTTAGCAACGCAGACTCAGGAGCAGCACTGCCTAGACCCAGCATGATCCAAGCAGCAACGAGCACTCCCGAAAGTAGCAGTGCGGAGAGCAGTCAGGCAGCGCCTTCTGTGCTGGCTTCTCCTGTGAAACTCAACTTTGCAGCCATGCTGCGAATGACCGGTGACCCACATAAGAACACGTATCTGGACCCCAACCGAACGAGGTCACTTCGTCAGTCGGCACCCCCTGTCGTTGCTAAGGTACCCTCTGATTTGATTGTCTACACGAAGAAGGAGCGTATTCTAGACTGTATGAAGTTGAATATTACCCAGCCATCGTACTCAAAGAACAGTCCTAGTGAAGAGCTTGTGTTGGAGTATGTCGAGGACTTCAGGCGACAGTTTACATCGCTATTCCCGTACCGAGCACCCCTCCTGCTCGCACCCCAGAATGAGGTTAACGTGCGAAAGTTTATCTGCACTACGATTCGGCCGACGCAGCTTCCATTCCAGGATCTCACGAATCTCCAGGCCTGTGCTCTATTCGTCGCAGACTTCTTGGATTACCTTCCCTTGGATGTGCCTACTATGCTCCCCGACATTGTTCCGTCGCCTTCAACGATTGTCAAGATGCGTGCGGGTGACTGTGTTGACTTTGCAATTCTCTTGTGCTCGTTGCTCAAGGGCAACGCGTACGATGCCTACGTTGTGATCGGTTACGCGCCTAAGCATGTCACGATGCTCGATCTATCAAACGAGCCCTGCCCTTTCCTTGATAATTCTCTTGACTTTGATGTCTGGGACGACAAGTGGTGGGGTTTCGATCAGTACAACGAGGAGACATCCAACAATGCCCAACGTGAACTTACAAACGCAAAGATCCTAGGTGGCGGCGTGCTAGGCAAGGATTCTCAGGGTGGATCAGGCGATCTTGTCCCCCGAAGACGTAGTTCAACTTCAGGTCTCCCTGCAGGCGGGGCGGCATCCAACAACCGCTCTTCAAGACAGAGGGATGGGGCGGGTTCTGCCGGACACACGCGCCAAGCCACACGCATCGGAAGTGCTGGCAGCAGTCCAGGTGACGAGGCTGACGAAGGAGCAACTGGAGCGAATCCAAGCACGGATCCCAGTAGCGGTACCAACCCCAGCTCAAGCGGTTATGAACTCGGTCCTGAGGACCTCGCAAAAATTAACAGCATCACGTACGAGGTAACACCACCCCCAATTCACAACTCTAAATTTATTGAGCACTTGGAGTATGAGTACAAGGCCGTCGAAGCACTGAAACAAAAGGACGCTGAAGCAGCCGCTGCTGCAGAGGCAGCCAAGATCCGTCCAAACGATCCCCTGGCAAAATCCCGAGTGCACGCCTGGGTGATGGTACGTCCTGGGCGACGTGGTGTAACTGAGACGGTCTTTGTCGAGCCGACCACGGGCAAGATCATGCCTGCAAGCCAAAGCCATTATGTTGGCATTGAGAGCGTATTCAATGATACGAACTACTGGGTTAATATGCAAGTGCATGAGGACAACGGTTTGTATGCCATGTCTGAAATGAATTTCGATCTTGACGACACCACCGCTTGGGAGTTCGTCCTCTTTGATGAACGCAAGGCGCAGCTGGCCAACGCGTCGGATAATTTCACACGTGTCACACGAAACATCAACCCAACGGCACAAGGCTTGCTTTCGAGTGAAGCCACTCGTACTATCGTTGGTAAGCGTCCCATCGCGCGACCGATTGCCCCTGGTATTCCTAGCTCATCCATGACCGAGGACGTTAGCACTCCGCTGGCATACATGTCCGCTCCTAGTGCGAGCTCAGGGTCTTCGCCATCGTCCGGTAACTCGGGTTCGTCATCCACTTCGCTGGCATCTGTCTTCAGATCCGATGGTACGGATGGTCCTCTGAAGCCTGGTGTCAGCTCAGAATATGGTGTAAGCGGCAAGCTACCAACAACTTCCGTGTCCGGTGCTTCCGGTCAAGCGATTGTTGACCTGCCACCAACCTGGACACAACGTATTGTGATCGACTACCAGACTTATCTCGACCGCTTCCCTGCGAAGAAGAAGAAGCAGGTGTATAAAAATTGCATTGTCGATCGTTATCGCGAGTATGATGAAGCAGAACAAGGCTTAGTATTGAAGCTTTCGCTTTTTGACCCAGACACAGTCATTCCTGGTTTTACCGATCTAAGCCAGGGTGAGGATTTGTACGGAGACGGCTACGCAACAGCATTGCTTGCCATGCAGGATGAGGCGTCCACTGAAATTAGGATATACAAGCACCGTGAGGATAGGCTCTTAAAATCAATCCATTACCGCAAGGAAGACCGTATTCGAAATGAGTATGGTCCTGGCCGACAGGAGGGTCTGATGGAATTCATCCAAATCTCGTCCAAGCAGCGCATCTTCAAGTTCTATCCACGTTCCCGTTCCGATGGCATGGTCATGCGTCTCGAGCTGGATCACAAGGTTGTCGAGCTGTATGAGGGTTGCATCAACCGCTTGTGCTACCGCTCTGTGGCCGTCGACGCGGATAAGCAAAATGTCCGAGGCCAAGGCAATGTTAATCCTGGAGCCGTGCAAGCGGCTGGTGTTGGGCGCTCGCGCGCTGTGAAGTCAGCGATGCTTGCTCTTGCTCGTGGTAACGAGTTGCCCATCCGGAAGATTACCGAAAAGTTTGAGCGCAACCCGGCTGTAGACGCTGAAGAAGATGTACGAAAGCGCACCCATTATATCCAGGAAAGTCTCATTCGCATCGATTTCCACCGTCCGCAGGGCATGTTGACTGGTTCGGTCATGGTCATCGACAAGGACGACACGAGGAACAATCGTGCATCATCAGCGTCGAGTAGTGGTGCGTCTTCGTGGTCAGTGCGCGGAAACGCGGACCCACTCTCAAGTGGTGCTCGCTCCACGACGCCCACGTCCACTCCATCGATGCTAAGTAGTGCAGGCATGCGAATTGCTGGTGTTACGCTATTGCCCATTGCAGGGAAAGATGTCCCTGCAGGAATCGGCTCCATCGCGCGAACGTATGAGTATCGTGTCACTAAGGATTGGAAGGCGCCACCGGCAGGTGTTCGTCGTAAGTGGATTGAGAAGATCCTGGAGACGGAGCGTCTCCTCGTCGAAGAGATTCGAGAGCGAGAAAAACGCATGAGCGAGGCATTGCAGCGGCTTGATCACAATGGTGTGCAGCTGATCAAGGCTCTGCATGTCCAGGCGCTTCAGATGCCTGACTTGCCTTCACAGCAAGCAGGAGGGCGCTATGGTAAGGCTGACAGCAAGGTTGCAGATCCTGATGATGAAGGAGATCTTCGTTACGTCTACGTTCAAGGCTCATTGTACAGCTCTAAGTTCCAACCTGATCGTGACGGCGAGGAGGCAGGTAGCACAAGTGATAAACTTGATCCTCGCAACAAGCTGCGTGGGAAGGGTAAGGGCAAGGGTGCCACACTGGATCGTAGTATCTTGTCCGATCCGCTGGCACTCTACACTTCGAAATGGATTGGAAATCCCACTCGAAAGCAAGCCCAGGAAGCCTACGACAATTGCCTTGCAGAGTGTCGTGAACGTATGCTTGAACGCGCCCAGACGATTCAGGCCCACTATGATCGCGAGAATCAGCGCTTGAATCAGCTTCAACTTCAGTTGAAGCGATCTGCTGCAATTGGCGGTGAGCCAAGCGCCAGTACAGCTCAGCTGACGCGCGAGGCCGACGAGTGTGTGTTCCGTCTACAGGTCTTGCGTCAGCGTTTGGATGAACACAACCGCAAGTCCGTTGCCAAATACGCTGAGTTGCAAGCCAAGCTTGAGGCTCATCCTCTCCTTCAGATCTTGCGTCAGCCTCCCACTGAAAACGAGGCCAAGTAAGCGACGGGTCTTGCTCTCACACCCATCAGAGCAACAATCCATGGTAATAAACTCGGTGATTGATTGAATCCCAATCCGACATCCTAAATGTACAATGTAGCATTTATTACGGAAAGTAGCAGTAGCAGTAGCAGTCGTAATGCTTATAGGTATAGCTCTGGTTGATGGATTGTTTGGCAATGATGGGGTGGAGTTTCTAAACCCTGGATGAGTGAATCCGGAACCTGCAAATATGTAAAACCTGTGGAATTCCGCGACGATACAGACTTACACACACAGAGATCGAATGTGTCATGTGTCTTAATTCTGCAGAGTCAAACTTTGGTACAGAATTCATCAACTCTTTTCTAGCAGTAGCTAACTTTAACATGAGCTAATCGTGGAAGGAAATCCCCGGCATGTGACGCTTGTCGATCGCCGGTTGCGTTTTACTCCTCAGGGTTCTGAGCATCCTCACCATCCTCATCCTCATCCTCATCCTCATCAGCAGTCTCAAGCCAGTCCAAGAAGGGTTTTGCCTTTGCGCGGATAAGAGCTGCGGCCTCGCGCTTGACGAACCACGAGCTTTCCGGAGGCGAGCTACCCCAGGAAAGGATGGTATCCTCATCGAGGACATCCTTCTGGTAGAGCTCGCTTAGGATCAAGGGTGCGCGGTTCGCAAGGTTGGGGTGAATCTCACCGATGAAGTCTTCAATGCAGTTGATCAGGAGGGTGCCGTTGACCTTGTCCATGCCGCCGAACTTGTCGCGAGTGATGCGGCGGAAGAGAGCAGCGTGCTTACCGAACTGCTCATGGATCGTCTTGGAATCGGGCTCAATGATGGCCTCAAGCAAGACCTTGATCTTCTGGCTGTCATCCAGCGAGCGTGCGAGCTGCAATCGGCGCAATTCACCGAGGATCTCATCTATGCTGCGGTTGCGACCGACCATGAAGATCTTGAGCTGAACGGCGGGGGCGTCAGGAGTGCCCATAGCCTTGGCCTGCGCCTTGATCTCTTCAATGGCCTTCAATCGTGCACGCTCCTCTTCGCTGATCTCCGCGAACTCAGCGTTGCGGCGGGCGCGCTGTGCAATCTCTGACGTGTCGGTGAACCAGTTGTCCTCGTTGGCAGATCGCAGGTTCTGGATCTCATTTACCTTCTTCTCAACACCTTCGCCATCCATACCCTCCTCCTTGGACTCATGCACGTTGGTCTGCACCTTGGCGGGTGGGTTTGCAATGATGAACGAGCACAACTTGTGATCTGTGGGGAGCTTGCCGTTGAAACCACACGAAGCGCAGTCGATCATGATCTTGGCCTTCTTGCCTTCACCTTCGACGGTCATCTTGATTTCGGGCAGGTGACAGCGGGGGCAAAGGATAAAGAGCTCAACGAACTTGCCAATCAGCCTTTGCACGTCGGCTGTCTCGTGCTTACCGTTCACCACGGCACGTTCGGGTGTCTTGTCCGTGCGAGGTTCGAAAATGGAGAGCGCACCGAGCTCCATACCAAGGAACTTGGTGGGATATTCCGGTCGGCAGTGGAGCGCCTTTGCAACATCACCCATGTTGACCATGACCGTCTTGATACCGTTGCCACGGCCCTCCACCTTGGTGATGATTGCCGGCATCTGATATCGGAAGTAGGCGTCAGGGTCCGTCTTGTTCTTTGAACTGCAGATATTGATCATCGTCGCCATTTTGCGTACCTAGTTTGATCTAGATGTGTGCGAATTGCGTCGATTGGTGTGGTTTGAGCCTCTGAAAGCTTGCATATACCGGGAAAAAATACGCATTTTACTCATTTTCTCAGCGGAAGAGCCAATCAAAGAACATTTCGCCCTAAAATCTATGTAACGCGAAGGGATCAACCATGCCGTGGATATACCGATGGGACATTTAATGCGCTGTCCGTTGATCGCGCCCAAAAAGGGCCGCGTGCGGACGTGGGATCCCAGCCTTTCGGCGCGTTTTCAATGACGAAAGGCGTGGCCAAATTTCCTTCGGGGAGAGGGAATTCCACTGGGCCAGGGGCAGGGTAGGGTGATCGGCCGGGGCAAGCCACCGGCGCAAGTTGCATACACTGGTGGGATCTATTGATCGCGCTGGGTCTTGAAACCGGCACACACCCTCACCCCCCCTTGATATGGTCGTGGACAAGCCTCCAAAAGCCAGTTTTCAACCCCTTTCTCCACTGCGCCTAGCGCTGACACCCCCGATACCACGTGGGAACGCATGAGACGGGCGTGGCTGGTGTCCCCATGCCGCACCGGCTCCTTTCTACAGTGTTGTACCTCTCAAGCGCATGGGTTGTGGGGACTCTGAGTTGTGTGGCGGTCACTCAGCGAGAAGGATAGGAAGCATGTGCAGTGGGGTTGCAGCTATAACACACCAGACGGGTTGGCTGTGCACTGGATGCAAGGCGTGTGATCATTGCAGGCGGTTTTGCGGCGTAGTCAGGACGAACACATGACGTGACTGCACTGCATTCCAGGTGTCCGAACAATTTCTGGGCGTGCCTCCGCAGTGCTTTTGGCGGTGGATATGCGCGGGGATTGGGTGGCTCATGAGGATGTGCGTCGGAAAATGTCGTCTCCAGGTGATGTACTGTGTCGAGGGTTAATAGTACGAGTGGGGTCAGAGCGCATGGCTAAGGTCAGGTGAGGTGAGGTGAGGTGAGGTGAGGTGAGGTGAGGTAAGGCAAGCTGAGGTAAGCTGAGGTAAGCTGAGGTAGCTGAGGTCAGCTGAGGTAGCTGAGGTCAGCTAAGGTAAGCTAAGCCAAGCTGACCCAGTCATGAGTGAGTGGGTGAGTGGGTGAGTGGGTGAGTGGGTGAGTGAGTGAGTGAGTGGGTGAGTGGGGTGGGGGGAGAAAAGGTAGTGACCAGCGCGAGGTGGATGGGATGAGTGTCGGTCGGTGGGTCGATCGCTCAGTCGCCAAGCAAATGACTGAGGGTGAGGTGAGTGGTGGGTGACTGACTGAGGACTGAGGACTGACTGAGCGAAGACTGAGCGAAGACTGAGCGAAGATTGATTCAGATCTCGATCAAAGACCGACCGATAAAGCCATGTTTGAAGCCCGCCTCCCCCAAGCATCTGTACTCCGTAAGGTAGGTAGTCAATTAGGTGTGTTAATTTAATGTTTTATTTTGCATTTCAGTGAGCGTGTGGATATATATCTAGATTACTTTGACTTGCGCTCACTCACTCACTCACTCACTCACGAGACAACTTTTCCCGCCATTTTTATTTTCGATATCCCACGCTCGATACCCATGTGTGTTGCGCGTGACAACACATTCATCGTGTTACCCCCACCATGGCCCACCGCATGCACCCGCTTTCACCCCGGATATACCTCGGCAATCGTCCCCGCGTGAACGATTTTTCCCCCCTCTCCCGAACACAAACCCAGCTCATGGAGTCCCTCCGTGAGCTCATCAAGGAGGGTAACTTTGACTGCTCTGCGAATGGTATCTCCCTCCAGGGCGTCGACCCTTCGTTCGTCGCCCTGATCCAGCTCACCCTCCGCGCTGAGGGCTTCGAACACTTCCGCGTTGACCGCAACATGAACCTCGGTCTGAGCATCGAGAACATGACCAAGATTCTTCGCTGCGCTGGCGCCAACGACTCGGTCACCCTCAAGGCTGAGGACAAGGCCGACAACATCAACTTCATCTTCGAATCCCCTGACGAGGACCGCATCTCGCGCTTCTCCCTGAAGCTCATGGACATCGATATGGAGTCGTTCGGTATTCCCGCCACGGTCTACCACTGCGTTGTTCGCATGCCCGCAGCTGAGTTCCAGCGCATCTGCAAGGAGCTCTCGGTCATTGGTGAGAACGTCAAGATCTCGGTCACTAAGGAGGGCATCAAGTTCTCCGTTACTGGTATCCAGGGTTCTGGTAGCATCACCCTTAAGCAGTCCGGTGGCGTTGAGGGCGATGAGAAGAGCCAGGTTCAGATCAAGCTCGACGACGAGATTGAGCAGAGCTTCGCTCTCCGATACCTCAACAACTTCGCAAAGGCTACCACCGTCTCCGACACCGTCACTCTCATGCTTAACGATGGTGTCCCTCTCGTCTGCGAGTACAAGATCCAGGACCTTGGTCACCTCCGATTCTTCCTCGCTCCCAAGATCGAGGGTGAGGCTGACGAGTAAATTGGACGATGGAAAGACGGAGCGTTGTTGTCGTTGTCGTTGTTGCTGTTGTTGTTGCTACTGCTGCTGCTGCTGCTGCTACTGCAGCTGTTGTTGATGTATGCACAAGGCGCAGGCGCAGGCGCAGGCACAGGCGCAGGCGCAGAACCGTGATTGTACATAATCTATGTTCCTCATATTCTATAGATAGTAGTTTCTGCGTTCGCAAAAAGCAGAAGCACGAGCATTCCTGCAGCCCATTTCGCTCACCAAACAACCATTTCAGCCAAGTTGAGAGCACGCTCATCCCTCTCGACCACCTCTCTTTTCATCCTCTACCCATTCATCACAGTCTTTCCTATTCGCGTCTCCCGAAGAAGCGACGAGGCAAGTACATTGTGCTACAAACCCGTAGATTTATTTCGCCGAGAATTGGCGTTGAGATACCTGTTTCATACATACACACACCATAAACCACACAAATGACCCATTCATCACAGCCTTTCAGAGTCGTCCAGGCTGCTGCGTCAGCCTTTGAAAGGTACTAACGGCTGCGAAAGGCGGTCACTTCAAGTGTATCTCGGCTCAAATCATGCATAAATGGCTGAAAATGATATCATCCTAAGACATTTCCGGTGGTTTTATAACCTTCCATAACACACCCAGGAATGTCAGATATACCCTCAATACATTCAGGCCCAGAGACCAAAATTCGCCTCTGTTGGGGCACTCAAATCTCGCCTCCCAGCGCGCACGCGCAGCATCTGACCGACCACGCTCGTTCCTCACCGTGAACCACATCTAGATGTCAAGCGATAACGCCGGAAGGGCCGCCGCACTGCTCGAGCAGGCCGATAAAAAGCTCTCGAGTTGGAAACTCTTCAATCCCAGTACGTCACTTTTTGTCAGTTTTGGTCGGACGCCCGGCTAAATGCACTTATAATAACAGGCGTGATCGTTTGTAGCTCACATGATACACCGTTCTGACTCCATACCACACCACCAGACAAGTACCAGGAGGCCGCAGACTACATTGCACAGGCCGCCAACTTGTACAAAATCGACAAGAACTGGGTAGAGGCATCCAAATGCTACCGCCGAGCAGCGGACATCTGCCTCCAGCATACCAGCCAACGGTACGCAGCACATCCCGTCGGTCCACTGTGTCTCAGCGTGCATGCCTATGCTTGAAATCCTCGTGATACACCAATTCCGCCTCGAATCTCATCCACCCTCCTCTCTCCTCTCCTGGCATCTCGATTCCGTGCTCGCGATCCACATGCTCTACACACGTTTAGCATTGATGCCGTGCAATATATTATCGAGGCAGCCAAGTGCCTGCGCCATCTCCAGCATCCCGATGCTCTGACGCTCTACAATCAAGCCGCTCGCATGCACCAGGAGGACAACAGAACTGCTCAGGCAGGACGACTCTACGCTGAGTGTGCACAGTTTGCTCATGACATCGGCCAGCGCGACGTCGCCATTGAAAACTACACTAAGGCCGCTGACTGCTACTTACACGAGAACAGCACGATCACTGCTCACTCCAATTTGCTCAAGGCGGCTGATCTCCGAGCGCTCAAGGGCGAGTACAAGGAGGCCATCGCCACATACGAGCGCGTGGCAGAGCAGCAGCTCAACAACAGCTCCGTCAGCGGTAGCGTGCCTGACTACTATTTCAAGGCGCTCCTATGCCAGATGGCAAGTGAATGCAAGTCTGGTAACCTGAGCGGCGTCCTGGTCCGATTAGCTGAGTATGTTGACATGTGTCCGCGCCTACGCAATAGTAAGGAGGAAAGGCTGATCACCATGTTGTGCGACGCTTTTAACAAGCCTGATGCAGCAGAATTCAGTGCCGCTCTTCGCGACTACGACCGTATCTACCGACTCAACGAATTCACCACGTCACTTCTCTACGAAGTCAAGGTGAGCCTTGACCGTGGTGATGAGGAGCTGTTGGACCTGAAGTAAGATGAGGAGGTCTCGGACTGTATGCGCAAGGGGATTACTCGTGATATCTCTCTCTCTCCATCGTCATCATCATCTTCAACAGCAGCAACAGCGACAGTAACAACGTCACGGTGATTTGTGTATACACATGTAGGCTACTTCAGCATTCCAGTTCTTGTTCAACATATCACTAGCTTTGTATTGCACACTATGAGCACTACTTACAAACAAGGCCTCCACTGCAATCTTCCTTGCAAGGATATTTGAAATAGAAGCAAAGCTTTGTTGGATTTGTTTGGAGAGGAGAAGCAACAGTAAGTGGAAGTCGTACGTACGACTGATTCTGGACTATGTAGCTGAGGCGAGGAAATGAACTGGCGAAACATTTAGTAGTAAATAGATAGTGGATGAGGACATTACGATCTTCGCAAAATCTCGGAGATTGTGCGCTTAATAAAGGCATAAGCCGGCAGGAAGGAGGCCACAATTGCAACTACAACGGCCATTATGATCTGGACGACAAGCAAAGTGGACGGGAAAAGCATTCGGAACTTCATCTCGGTGAACAGGTTGAACTGGACGGTAAGCGTAATCGCGATGGTCAAACCAATCAGTGTGCCCAACACGATGCATGCAAGGACAATTGACATCGCCTCATAGATGTAAATCATTATGACTTGCGTCTTGGTCAGTCCAATTGCGCGTAGAACGCCAAATTCCCATGCATTCTCCTGTACGTTCGCAGTGAACGAAAGCCACAAGATCACGAAGCAGAGAACCATGGCGAGCACACCCACAATCGTGAAGAAAATATTGAGCATATCAATTGCGAATTGAATCGAGTCGATTGTGTTCTCTGTATCGGTGGTTTGCGCGTTCTCGTCCGTGTAGATGCCTCGAATGCCCGCGAGTAGGTCGCGTCGTTGGGCTGAGGAAGAGCCTGACTTAACCTGCATGATGAGTCTTTCCTTAGGTGCCCTGGTGTAGTGCTGTTCGGGTGTTAAATCACCCCTCGCGCCCGCGGTGGCAGCTTCGATGCGGCGCTTATTGCGGATGTCCACTGCCTGATTTAGCACGTTGACATAATCCGCCTCGGTAATGAGAAAGGGTGTCGCCGTGGCGAGCGTCGAATAAGAGGAGAAGAAGAATCCAGGTACATGTTTGGCCGTGGATGCAAGCCTTGCGAAATAGCTAACAGTTACTGAGGGGTTGAGGTTACCGTTATTAGCCGCCGTGATAGCAGTTCCGGACTCGTTTGATGGGAATTGGAGATTTGGTGCTCGAACAGTGAAACGGAAGCCCGCAGGGCGGTCAGGATTGACTGAAAGAACGTTACGCAAGCCTTCCGCACACACTCCAGCTATCGGTGATCCATAGCTACTGTCAATAAACGCCATGCGTTCGCTATCGAACTCTTCTGTTTGATTGTTGATGGGGTCTAGAAGCCCTCCTTCCGAGTAACCTGTCAGGATTGGCTTTGGCCGACCTTGATTGTTACCTGGGTTAGGATCTGTGAAAATACGTTTGACACCCGGAGCAGAGGAAGATCCAGAAGGGCGATCGACATCCTCGTAATATTCGTTGTAAATGGAGTCATAGAAGCTTGGCTGAATAGCATATGTGGCATGGGATTGCTCAGGGGTGAATGCCAAGTTCGAGAGTCGAGTGTTACTTGTGATACCTGTACGACTAAGTGGGAAACTGATGAACGAGAAGCTGGTGAGGACCGCACCGGTCTCGCCATTGTTTGTACGTTGTACCTGCTCGTTCAGGTACTCCGTAAGAGGCTCTTCATTCAAGGCGCTGTTCAAGCTGGGAGCGAGGACCACTAGCGGAGCACCAATGAAGACTCGGAGGTTATCAGCCAGAGAAGCACCCTGAAGCTCAAACATGACGCCGGCAAAGACAACAAAGGCTAGCGCGATCACCAACATCAATGCTGTCTTCGAGTTACGGCCGCGATGAGCTCCTAAATTCTTCCTGCATAAAGCGTTTAGTTGTGGATGAACAGGGCGAGTTAAGATCCATAGGAAGAAGCGCTCGAGGAAAGGCTGAACGATCTGCGCCAGAATACAAAGGCCAAGTAACATGCCCATCAAAATCCCGTTCAGAATACCCAGGAACACGTCCATCTTTCGGTTGATGAATGCATACGGGACGAGGTAGTAGGTGATAAAGCCGACGACAACCATTAGCAGGGAGATGGCGGTTTGCCATAAGTCCAAACCAAGGTCCGACAGACGAATCATCCGCACTGTAATATCGTTAATCACATGATGATAGATGTCAAGCGAGTCACGCAAAGTCTTGCTAAGCGCGCGCATGATCGGGATCAGGTTGGCGAGAATTGGCATGATCAATGCAACGAAAAAGGCAGTGACCGCCGCGATCGGCCCTAGTGCATAACTAGGGTCGACGTCAGCGAAGCCAGTAATCAGATTCGTGACCGGAATGCCGATGATAAAGGCGGCCAAGTATCCTGTTCCCAATCCAACTGCCGTGAAGAAGAAACTCTTGGAGAGCAAAATTTGGATCAGTGAGGACTTGGGCATCCCAAGGGCGCGTAGCATGCCATACTCATAAGTACGAGTTTCAACATCGTTCAGCATGAGGGAATAGATCAGCAGTGCACTGAGGCCCACAATCAGGACGATGACCGCTGCGAAAATGTTGTCAAGGAAGGTTCGGATGGTCATTGTGTTCCGAAGGGCCTCCAAGAGGGGCATGGTGAATGTAGCTGGATAGTCAATACCGATACCCTCGGCGAGACTGTTGGTGAACGCGATCATCTCACGCTCCAACTGTAATTCATTTGACAAGTAGGCGCGCTCACGGTGTCGATACATAGCTGCCATGGTCGGAGTGTAATCTTTCTCATCCATACGATCGAAGCCACCAGCGATCATCTCAACAAAAGCACTACTCTGCGCGGGGGTCTGCCCGAGCAAGGTTAGAATTTGAACTAAGGTGATCTGAATCGGCGCGAGGTTGCTACCATTCACGGTTTGAACGAAAGTTACTGGGAATTCTGTGAACTGACTGATAATTGGACCCATGTCAACTGAAATTGTAACGCCTGGTGCATAGCTAAGAGCGACGCCATCTCGAAGATTCTTTGAGATGCAAGCTCGAAGATAGCCGATTACATCCTTGTTCTCCATGACCGCGACAGCACCGATACTCTCCGAGATTTTGCCGTCAACGTTCGTAAGGATCCTGCCGACGGTCAACTCCTTGGTGATCAACAGCATGGTTTCAAGGGTGGGGCCACCCATCATCGCGATTGCATTCCCGATTGTGAGCCCGGATTTGCCACCGCTGCTAACCAACGCAGCGTGGAAGCTATCATCAAGAGCTTGTGCATCCAGCTCGAGAGGATTGGCCAGGTTATCGTCCGCTCGGCGGAATGTCCATGTAATTGCATCGTCCGAAAGCGGGAAGACTCCTACAGTGCCGTTACCAAAGCCAGGTGGTGCTCGATCAGTCAAGTAAAAACTCACACGACGTCCACGTTCACCTCGGGCAACCCACGGGGACTCAGCACTCAGCATAAACTGTGCCTGTAAGAAAGGCATCAGAAGCTCATTTAGCTGTCGCAGTGTGAGTGAGAAGGCAACACTAGTCTGAGTGGCAAGGATGGGGGCAACCAAAGGCTGAGAGAAAACCGGAGCCATAAGGCCGTTCCAGTCGAGAGCATTTGCTAAGCTAAATGATTGAATGGGGGAGTTCGGATCTGTCGCATCGAACAGTGGCTGGGCGTATACTTCGGTCCAGTTCGTACCAGGAGCGAAGATGGTCAGAATCGCGCGAATCGAGTTTGCATTCAGTGGGGCAGAGGTAGAGAAATTACTACCACCCAGAACACCCAGCTGACCCAGCAATTCCAGAGGACGCAGGACAAGAGTTGCCGAGTCACCCACCGTTGCGCGGATTTGATTCGTAATCGAGCGCATGAAGAAAGCACTATGCTCTGGTACAGGAGGGTAATCCCATGATCGTCCCAATCCCATACGCTCCTCGCGTTCTTGGTCAATGCCAAGAGCATAGGCTGATGACACTTCGTTTTTGTTCCCTGTGGGTATGATACCATCTTCATCGGACCAAGGAATGACGGGTGCAAGAGGCTCGGTTGGGTCAAGGGAACGACCATACTGAACAGGCAAAAGCCATCGGCTTGAAATGCCTTCAACGAGTGGCTTCGCAGGAGGTCCCTTGTCAACATCGGCCTCGAGGACGGTAGCATTCATGAGCGGGATAACTACAGGACTATCTGAGGAGGCGTCAGGGTTATCAATATTCCAAGGCAACGGCGCACTGGGAAAGTACGAACGTCCACCTACAATGCCCAAGCCCGGGGTTAAAATGACATCCTGCTCACCTGTCTGGACCTCAGCAAGACGGAAGAAGATGAGTGGAGACTTTACAACCGCATTGATGAGTAGTGCCACAAAGAATACAGTCAAAAACAGAGTAAACCAGCCAATCACGTATGATTTAGGCTGCCGTATGGCTTCTGCTGCAATATATTTCGTACTCGCGACCTGAGTTCGCCAGCAGTTGCTGAGACGAGCAAGACATCTTCCGCAACAACCCTCTGGGGACGCTGCCGAGGATGCAATCATGTCAGTCTTCTGGTCTCCACTGTCTTCCTTGTCTGAAGTTGATGACGTGGGTCGGCGACTGCTGCGGCGCCTCGTGGTCGGATCGACCTCATCCAGATGTGCCGTCTCGGCCACGTATTCTTCCTCTTCTTCATCTTCCTCACCAACAAACCGCGTGCGGAAGATCGCATCAGGATCGTACCGATCTGCCGCATTGCGTGCATAGTCTGATTCATTTTCAAGTACGGCAGAGCGGTTGCTTGAATAAAATCCGTCCGAGTAGGGATCTATGAAGCCAGAACTGATCGAGTCTGTAGAGGATGGCCCACCAGAGGCACCTGCAGCCATGGCAGCCATAGGCGCCACACCTTCTCCGGGTACTCCAGGAGGTCTACCTCCTCCACTGGCCTGTGTCAAGTCGCGTGGCTCGGAGTTCGAGGCCATTTTCGCAGACGAAGCGGCTGCCTGCTCGCGATCTCAGCGGGGGCTGCAGCTCTACGCAGCACGCTAGTGAGGGTAGAGGGAGAGTTCAAGCAAGATGCGTGCGAGGGGCTGAGAGATGCGGCGAAATCTGGTAGAGTGCAGGGGGGTGGAGTGAGCAGAGTAGATTGGAGTGAGAATTGAGGATGTCAAGGTAGAAGGGTGGGAGTAAAATATGTGAAAATAGTAGGCATATGTCATTTCTATATAACCGTGCGGTTGGTTTTCCCAATCAATCCATACATCTGCATTTACACTATTGGTCGAAGTGTACCCTCAGTCCTCGAATTTTCCGTGGATGAAATCACTTGGGACATATTCCGAGGGTTCGTGCACGCTGTCTGAAGGCTTGAGCATGAATGTCTGAATAATCACCACCAAACGGACGTAACATACCTCTGTGCGCCGGCTCAAACCTGGAATGATTTGGGACAACGAAAGACCAGGTCTGACTCAGGACTGGGTGAGTATGGACGATCGATCTACAATGAATACGCTCATCAATTCATACCAGGAGCAGGGCACAGCACTGCTGAGCGCATGTACCATTTTGCTGGTGCCTTGAGACATGCCTCATACGTTAGTCCTATTCTGGTCTGCAGGACGAGTATCACACAACTTGGAGGATGACCGAGAACAGCGCCCTCAAGCGGGATCCGCAAGGCCCCCAGAGGTAGCGTTAGCGTCATAGTCACATCTCATCAGGTTGATGCTGTGGAGCGAGTAGGAGAATTTTCTGTATTGCTCCTGATCTGGAGGAGCAAACCCCTTCAACACAGGAAGAAATTCGGATTTCTTAATTTCCTCAACAACTGAATACCACGTGTGGAGGGCACCTCAACAATCGAAAATCCGCTAGAACGACTATTGACGCGACGATACTACTGTTGAAGCACACTTCACCGCCACACACCTCTGATACACGTCACATTTCGCCATGAGTTGGCAACACACGAGCGGCGCGAATCCGCTGCATGGCACAGATCAGGCGAGCCAGCGGCCAGGTCCGACCGCTGATGGCGGGGCCCGACGGCCGACAGGCCAACCCTTCGTCTTCTCAAACACTGGTGCGGCTGGAGCGCCCACCTCAAGCGCAGCAGGTCCCTTCGGAATCGGTCTCGGAACCGGAAGCAGTATGAACATGAACACAGGGAGCATGGGCGCAGGAGCGGGAGGCCCAGGTATGAGTATGGGCATGAATATGAGTCAAATGGCTGACGGATTCGCGGCGCAATCTCTACCCACGGCGGGCGTCCCATCTGCTGCGTCATCCTCGTCTTCCGCCTTTGGTTCATTTCAAGCAGGACAGCCGATGGGAATGGGCATGTCTGGCATGAGCATGGGAGGTGTGACACCAGGCCTGGGTCTGGATGCTGGAGTAGGCTTCGGCATGGGACCTCAACACGGACTTGGCATGGGGTCACCCTTTGGAGGTCCATTTGCAGCTCCAATGAGGAGTCCTCATGATGGAGCTTCAACGGCTTCTCCAACTTCGAATCTACAGGACATTATGGCACAGCGACCGACTCTGGGAGGTCTCCCGCTATGTGCACAAATCAATTCAAACGATCCCCAAGAGATTCTGCAAGCACTTGAACGAGAAGCGACGACTCTGAAAGAGCTCAAGTTTTTATACTCACGGGAGCGCGTCCGACTACGTAGAGAACAGGCACTCTTCAAGTGGATCCTCAAGTTGCAGGAAGAGCGTGAGGCTGCAGCAGCGCGTGGTGAGGCAGAGGGAGCATCAGGGAAAGATGCTGGTCGAACTAAGGAAGATACTGGTCAAACTAAGGCAGGGGAAGACACGGCTCCGCTTTCCGATGATGAATTGTGTCAGACGCTCATGAGTGCGCTAGGAGATGCTGGAATGGAAACAGACATCGATCCAGATGTAGGGTCATCTGATACCGATGGCGAGTCTACAGCCAAAGGACGCCGATAAGCCAAACACCCAAGGTAACCCTACCTTGCTCACCATAAACAACGATTTGAGAACCCAGTGTGTACAATAATCCATCATGTATTGACTAAGTTACAGAAGGCTTGGTGCTTAGAAACCAGAATAAGCTGGTGCATCATCATCGTCATCGTCGTCATCCCCAAATCGACTGCCGCTGCCAAGTCGACCACTGCTGCCGAAGTTGCCTCGCGCTGCGGAGGGTCTTGCGCCCATTGCATCCATAGGTCGCTGATATCTGTCAGGTGCTTGGCCAATGCCACCACCAATATTGTCGTCATCATCCTCCTCCTCTTCGTCCGAGGGAACCATCGAGCCGATCATGCGTCGGCCCGGGAACGAACTCTGTTCTGCTGCCAATGGAGCAAGGGCGTTGTTGGGTCGCGCCTTGCGAGCCGAATCCGAAGGGCGGACAGGAGCCTGCTGCGAACCCTGCGGTGATTGTTGTCCTCGAGATGCAGCGTTCTCTTGTGACTGAGACTGTGCATCGGGATTGGATCCGTGGCTTATGCTTGAGAAGAAAGTGGGCTGACTAAATCGATTGGCACCAATGGCTCCACGCAGGGGGACGCCATATGATCCCTCCTCAGGCATTGGTTGAGTATCCATATCCAAACCGTCCAAACCATCGTCCTCGCCATCGTCGTCACGAATGTTGAGGTCATCATCTTCATCGTCGTCCATTGCTTCCATGGCTCCTCGTCCAGCTGACTCACCTCGTAGAAGCTGGAGTTCGTCAGCCCGAATCTTCTTTTGCATTTTGCGGAGCTGCTTGTTGGCTTCCTTGCGTAGATTGGCCTCTTGTTCGTTGATCTCACTGAGCGCTCGCTCGAGGTGCTGCAAGTTCCTGAACTTCTCAACATAGACCTCGTAAGCGATCTTGAGCTCTCGCTCGACGTGTTCGTATTCATCCATATATGCAGGTCGGATTCGATGCATGTCACTAGCTCGCTTGTACAAGCGCTCGTATTCTGCATCTCGGGTTGCGACCTTCTGTTGTAACAACTGTTCTTCTTTGGAAAGAGAATCGACTCTACGTTGCTCCTCGGCGACTATAGTAGATCGGATTAGGACGGCGCAATATCCCATAAGCTGAGGCGAACCTGAAGGCTAAAACATGCGAAGCAGCAAAATAAACGACAAATCATATACTGAGTTTCCATAGAACGTACCCTTCTGTTTCAATAGATCAAGCTTGCCTGCAAGCTCGGTTCGAACCAACGCGGCAACCTCGGCAGAGCCCGCGCCATTGGCGCCCACTCCCTCACCAAGCTGGCCTAATAACTGCAGTGCCTGATCACGTGCAGGACGAATAGACTCCTCTTTCATCAGGCAGGCCACCAGCCGCTCGCCACAATCCACAATCTCCTTGGCAACCTCTCGTGCCCCTCGCAGCTCCTCCAGCTTCTTGGCTATGTCTGTTGCTGAAAGTCCCTTATCACCGGCCTCGCTCTTGGCGTTTGCGGTGTTGGCGTTCTCGCCTTCCTGGTTGTCACCTGCCCGCATCGCGTCATAGAGCATGGAAGAGAGCTTTAGAAGCTCCTTAACGGCATACCCATCTGCTCGATAAAGCTGCTTAATGTTGAGCTTGATTCTGGCCTTGGAGTAGATGGTCTGCGCAACAGCTTTGAGGAATTCAACACGGGCGTCATCTGTGTCGATATCGTCGGGGATCTCCGCCGAGCTGTCATACCGTAGCGTGAGCCAGAACAAAATGTCAGCCACCAATCGGAAGTTGGGTGTTCGGAAGCTCTCCATGGAGATGAGCCTCGGGTAGCCCAGGGCACGCATGGACTCAACAAACGCTGTATATTGGTGAGTAGCGAGATGGTAATAAACATGCATGTGAGACAATGGACGTAACGCGTGTCCTACCCGGGGAAAGTATATCAAAGCAGGGCAATAAACGGTCAGAATAACCGCTCGTGGGGTATTGTTGCGGTTTTCTCGCTACTTACATCGAATCTCACGATAGGACATGGTTGTTGAGTGCTATATCAAGGTGATACATTGAATCAAACGAGTGAATACTTAAATGTACTTAGGTAACGTGACATTTCTATACCCTGGAATAGTGCTTCTTTCAAATTCCAACCCCCAATTCAAAAGCCTGGGCCAGGACGGATGAGCTCACTCTCACTGAGTATACATCGCGAAGAACAAGGCACTACTAATTCAGAAATGTATTTCAAAGCGAGTTTAACGAATGCAATGTATGCTGTGTCAATCAATCAATACGAGTCACTAAACGAACCATGGCTGGTTATGGGATACCTAACTTCTCACCTTCACAGGAAGAACAACATTGTTGCGACGGACGTATTCGTAGCCGTACTGCAGAATCAATAGAGGTTGACCAAAGATACACAGCGCAAGCCAGAAGATAGTGTTTCCAAACACTGGGTTCTTGGACTTGTGGTGGAGCCACTGGGTCAACATGATAACTGGCACTTGGAGGAACATTCCAAAGAAAGCATGGAATGCAACCATTCGCAGTGGAACTGAAATCAACACCTCGTGCAGCACTGCCGAAATGAAGAACACAGCCGTCTTGGCGGCAGCCTCAGACCACTTGGCACGGACGCAGACACAGTAAGCATGGCGCACCAACCAATCGTGGACAGGGCGATTCCACAACCTCCAGTACTGGCCCAGGTCACCACTATTCCACCAGTCACGATAAAAGACTCGATCGCCAAAGCGCGTCAGTTCGGCTACGAGATTCAGATACGAGTGGAAGAGAGAGTAGAACATCAAAAGCCAGATGATCAGGTTGGGGATACAAAGCTTGAGTACACGCTCCACGATCGCAACGATGTGGAAGTTGTCAAAGTGTTCGAGTGAGTTGGCCAGGGTGGGGACAACATACTGCTCGATCACGAAAACCTGAATGATGCCGATGAAGATGATTTCAATCAGCCTACGCAACACGAACAACTTCCGGATCCGGTCTGTGCGAGGGTACGAGAGTTGATAGATCAGGGTGGGAGCAACTAGGAAATAGGCTAGCTGATGGAATGTTGGCTTATAGGCCTCAATACGAAGTGGATAGCAGGGAACCTTCGTTGTGTTGTCACTACCTGTGCCTTGGTAATATCTATCAGAGGCGAAATGCTGATCGCCCAACCGACTCGAGTGCTGTGGTGGAGTTCCTTCTCGGAGTTGCGATTCAAACGCCTCTAGCGTTGCCTGTGAGAGCTCGAGGCGCTCAATCGAGAGACGAGCGGTGGCGGGAGTGGGAAATGGAGCCAGGTCAGGTCCAGCGTTGCGAAGGCCAACAAGCGATCCGGCCTGTGGCGTTTGCAACAGGGAGTTGTCATGTGCGAGCTGTGCACGAATTTTAGTCTCAATTGGTGGTGCACCTGTGGCAAAATCGGAGAACGAGAGCACTACGACATTTGGCTGGTCGGATGGCTGGTCGGACGAGTCAGGAGAAAGCGACAGAGATCCATTCTCATCTCCAAGGTCTCCGTTGGGTTCTTCAGGCACCCCGCGGTCGGCTGATCGCTTGAATGAGCTTCCTCGTCGAGAGGCAGAGCTTGAGTTGCCTGAGCCTGACTCAGACTTGCGCTTAGCCTTAGAGGAGCCTGCCGATGCGGTTTCTTCGAGGTGGATCTCACCCTTCTCGTCAACATTCTCAAACACATCGTGTGATGGTTTTAGCAAGCTCGGGTTGTAGGGTACCAACGACACGCCATCGTTGAGTCGAATGACGTATCCGTTCAGGCAGCGCAGATCGTGAGAGACGTGCGCATAGCTAATCAGTTTCATTGTCACAATTAAGCACGCGAAGGCCAGGATGAAGCCCGTTTCGAGCGTGCACTGCGAGTAAAGGATCATCAGCTGAGGTATCAAAAACGCGAGGGTGATGTTAAGAATATGGAGCGCCGTGATGATCTTAGTGGGAACACGGTAGCGCCGACCCTTTGATCCCGAGCGAGTTGGCGCCTCGAGTGTAGCCATTCGCTCGATGGTATATGCAAACAAAGGCGGCACGACGTGTACCCCAAGTGCAGCTACGAGACAGGGCCAGTTCTGGTCCCATTGGCCCAGGAGGTTGGATCTGAACCGCACCAGCAGGCCATACTTCATTAGATTCTCAATTACCAGTCGAGCACTCATTGCAATGATGACGATCACCGCGAGGTTCATGAACCCACGGTAGTTCTGGGGTGGTGCTTCCATCGACAGTAGGGAGGGCTGTTCCTTTGAGTGCATATAGGTCGTCGGCCGGATCTCCGCCGCGTGCCAGTTCTTGCGAGCGTGTGTAGACTTAGGTTGCGCACCAGAGCCCGCCTCCCGGGGGCTGCCCGTGCCCTCCTTCACTGCAGATGTGCCCTCTGAGTCGCGAGATTTGTCATGCCTTGAGGAGTTCGAGCGTACAAACGGAGGCTTGTCGCGGCCTTGTGGAGAGGGCGAGGCCTCGCTACGCCGTGTCTTATCCTTCTGACTGTGAGACATGGTTGGGATCGCGGGTAGGTCCGCGGGAACGCTGCCTTTCGCGCGAGATATCGGGACGAATTTGGGCGATGCAACACGTTTGCAAGAGGTATGAATGTGAAAGTGCATCAAGTTGAGTGGACCTGCAAGCAAGTGTACTCAATACAAGCGCTGAATAGCTATCAAATGCGCCTGTTTAAGAACCGCCCCTATGCGATTTATATCACCAAATCTGAACCCAAAGCCTCGTGGAGTACAAATCCATTTTTCCACACTGACATATGCTCACTTTACCCAGGTTGCTCACTCTGCAATCCTAATCAAACTCGTGTTTATGTTATAGACGCTAGAGTTACGCTCAAGAAGCCGGCATTCATCTGCCGAAGCGATTGGGTGTACCCAACCAGACCTTCCCTTCGAGCTCCGCTGATAGCCCAGTCCCCCTCTTCCCTATTTTCGCTCGACAATTCGGCGTCTGAGGGCGCCCATCTCTCACCCACACATGTTTCGGATACTAGAACGTGGTGAACGTTTATCCGCCACCTCACAGCTCCGCTGGCTTTTCGCCATGCTCCTAGTGATGTGCGCAAACTCGCTCGTCATGGGACTGGTTGTTCGGAGTACGTATGAGATGTTTGTGTTCGCACGTGCCGGCTGAACTAACACGCTTACACGATGTCCCGAACGCGTTACCACTCTTCTCGAATCGCCTCACCTCATAACACGCTTGACTCCTCTCAAATTGCGCTTGTCCCACTCTGTCAGACATTGCCGAAATCGAAGGCAAATGGATGGATCTATACACGCACCAGTGCACCACATGGGTAGGCCTTAACCTGCAGACAGTGGAGTTTGTTTTCTCACGGCCCGATCTGAATGACGTACTTCCATCTCCCAGCCGGTGCCGGATTACATTTGAGGGACTAGGGCAGAGTCCAGTGAGCTCTACTGTCACGGGTCAGCTCAAATGCTCCCACGACACCTCCAAATCGTATGCCATTCGATACACGGTCCTTTCAGACAACCGAAGAGAGCTGCTGGTTGCAAAGGAAGGCAAGCAGCCAGACCCAGCACGTCCTGACACAATCTTGATGGCATCCACACTTCGCCAGTGCGTATTTGAGCAGCATCATATGCTCGGTAACATCACCAATCTCAAGCTTAACCCTGCGGACGTGGTTCAGAGGTGGCTTCCCACGCCCGCCCAGGTGAAGGAAGCCCGCGAGCACCTTGGCCTGTCGATGACTGATTTCGACGACCAAACAGGCACAACTCCGAGCATGGAGTCACCAGAACTTCGAGAGTTCGCGTTTAGCTACGTCGATACGCAAACGGAAGAGACGGTGGTTGAGTTCTTTTTCGCAGGCACAGCATATAACGAAAACCGGGGCGCCCGCATTGCGCTAACTTCGAAGGCCACGGCGCAGTTCTTGTATCGAAATCATCCCAATGGGCGGGTCGAGCTCGCAGTAATGCAGACTGGAACGGATCCATACGACGAGCGCATGTCATTGTCGTTTGATGATTCCTCTGGTCAAATCAGCACGGAGATGTACATTCCACACGTTCCGCTCCCTAACTTCATCAACTTGGCTTCGTACGATCCACGGTTCTACATTCGTTACAAGCGTCGGACTGGCACGTCGTCAACCTTTGAACTTGACACTTGCTTTGAAAGAACCACCATGCAGCCTTCGGAGCTGTCACCTGACATTGCATTTGGATATAGGTATATTTATCGAGATGCGATCTGTACCGAGCAGCACCAGAAGGTGACGACGCTAGGCGTCATGCAGTGCAAGCATGATCCATTAGATCCTCCGGAACTCGAGTGGGCAGATGATAAGCCTCGGCACTTCTCGCTTCTTTACAATCCGGATGGAACGATCACATACGTCTTAAGCAAATATGAGGGTATTCCGCCCAACATCTACGTCGCTTCGTCGAAAAATTCCAACCGATTCGTGATGTACCCGTGTCACATCTCACGAGCCTTGCGAGGATATTGGCGAATTCTCAGTCGGCGACGAGTGCCTAACCGCCTAGGTACCAGCGAAGGAGCCACATCCGAGGTTGAAGACACGCCTGACTCCTTTGATCCACAGCGTAGAACGAATCCGTGCCTCCTATTCAATTCCTGGTACCCGCTTAACACTACATTGCATGGAGATGTGTACACAAACTTCGTCGGTGATGTTGATCTCGGGAGTTCGTACACACTAAACTTCATTCGATCCGAAGGTAGCCTGCGAGGTTGGAAACGCGACGTCATGTACACATCTGCTTTGGCGCCCAGACAGTACCGTTTCGTTGTGATCATTCGTAACAACCGTCTTATCCTCCGATCCAGTGATTGTCTTATTGGTACGCCAGGTTGTAACTCCTACCCAACGTTCCCACCCAGCCCACTTGAACCCGGTGTTGAGGAAATTACGTTCGAGTCTTGTACCTGGGACACGACAGATGGGCTGTTCGGTGAATACGATGATGCTGGAGGCGAATATTTCTCGTTCCAACCAGTGACTCCAACATCGCATGCTGAAAGAAAAACGTCGGTACCCTATCTTGGTTACGAGGTCTATGAAAAGTTCAACTTGACTGCGCAGGAATTTGAGCAGACCATCACTGATACACTTCAACCAGACTCAGTCCAGACCAGGAGGTTCGCATTCCATGTCAACTTCGGAGGCATCATGGTCGCCATCGAACAATCGCCCGACGCGCCTCAGACCCTCTTGGGTCACGTCACTGACACACGGTTTGCGTCTGAGATCAGAAAATTACAGGTTAGGCAATTTAACCCGCAAGTAGATACCTGGCCGTTGCTGGTGGGCACCTATCGTCATCCAGAGGCGTTCATTTGCGCGAATCACACGAGTATCCGTCGTGATACTGCGACAGTTTTTGAAACACCTTATCCTGAAAACGGTATTGCATATGTCCAGAACTACATCACATCCACCAATAACCGAGCGAATATGGTTCACTATACCGTCGCTTCTAGAAACCCTGTACAATTCCTCACTCGGGTTCTCCGCGACCGAGCCTCTGGCACGTACTTTTTTGATAACATGGAAGGCAAAATCACGTCATTCAATGTCGAACCGTTCAACCGCGCTGATGCAGGTAATGTCTCGATTTCCGAGTCTCTTGTGATTGCCGAGCCCTGTCGCGCAACAACGGCGACACCATTCGTTGGCCGGTTTTCAGCGACGCCAGTCGTGCTGCCACAGCCAGCAGACTTTGATCACTTTGATCGAAGCTGGGGAGAACTCCTCGAGCATGCAGAAGAACCATTTGACGAAACCTGCATGTACTGGACCTCAAATTGGACCTCATCAGGGGTGGCTTCGTCGTACTATGTCATCAACGGATATCAGCAGCAATTGCGATGTAACTTCTATTTTGAATCAACCAGTTGGACCGGCTTCGTCACTGCCCCTCCAGGTGAGCCTGAAACCCGTTGCTCATTTGGACTTGACAAACCGCTTGTTCGGTTCTACTATCACGTGAGTCCAGCAGGCTTTGTTGTTTTGTCTATCTCCAAGTCGGATCCCCAAGCCCTGCCTCACTTCCGTCGGACACCAACTGAGGACACGTTGACTGTCCTCCTTCCGAGATGTTTCAGAACAGGAGAGCGTCTTCTCGGCCCACGAGTATATGAGTTGATCGATGAATCATCCAACTCAAAGACTATCCTGATTGTTGCCCATGACAAGGAGCCTAACGCTTACAACCTCATCTCCGCAGACTTCGAAGAATTCGGCGTACTGACTCTTCTGGATAGCTTTCGAATGCAGTACCAGGTCTACAACAATCTTGACCCAGGCGATATTGTCCATGGCGTGTATTCAATAGCGCCAGGTGATCAAATTCGAATCGCATATCCACGTAGTGCGGACTCGCCCAAAGTCATTACGACGGAAAGTGCACGAAGCATTCGAATCAAAATCATTCCTGCACTTGCATCCGTGAGTACACCCCCTATTGTTGGCAAATGGGCTCTATCAAACACGATGAACGGCGCGGAATGCTTCGACTTTGTAGACAGGTCGAGCAGATCAACCGTCCCGCGTGCTAGCGCCGAAATTCACTACTCACCCTCCAATCCCAATCCGGCTGGGAATTCGTCTTCAAACGAGGTTGAGATTGTCTACGTGGATGACTTCTTCATCGATCGCACCCGAGGTTTGCGCACGGAGGCATCGCAGAGAACAGGGACTCACGAAGTCTTTACCTTTACCTACGCAACCGACCCCAACACAGGCGATGCAGTTATCACTCGTTCTCTACGAAACGTTGTCATTAATCCATCCTTCCCGTCTTTCGAGGTCACGGATCCCTCGGGAGGAGTGGTCCAATATCGTTACAAGGCATGTAGTAAGAGGTATGAATTTACTCTGCTACTTGATGTGCCTGCTGGCAATGCAGAGAGCTTCGATGACCTTGCGCGGGTAAAGTTCGTGAGCAATTTGTCGCTTACCACCAGAATCCGCTCTGCTCGCTTTCTTCGTCAGCGCATTCGTATCGTTGACTCTCGGACAATTGAATTCAGCTTCGCGCTCATCGAAAGCTATCATGTGGACATTGATGAGGACGTCGCCACTGTCCAACAACTAGAAAATGAGCAAATCCGCACTGATCAGATCTTCATCATCAAGTCGGTGCAGACACATGTAAACACATCTCTGCTGCCTAACAAGAGCCCTCCGCCAACATATTTGGGATGGCTTGCGATTACGGCACCTGTCGTCACAGTACTTGTTATCGGCATCTTTGCGCTATGCCGCTATAACAAGTACCGATCCATGCTCCGAAAGCAAGATGAATACGAAGCGAACATTTACTATGAAAGGATTGAGGCTGCGCGCGCTCACACGCAAAATGCGATGATCCAACAGCAATGGCTGACGATGTTTATGCAGCGAAGCTACTCTGATCCAGGCACTCGAAACTCACCGTAAATCAATGTTGATGTGTCTACTATAGGCCCTAGATCGCTAGGATCGGGTCATGCACGCGAGTGGCTGCTTAATCCCTTTGTATTACATAGACTTTAACTGGCGAACAGACGTAGTAGTCTATCCTCTTGCAATGTATATACTCAATATGAATAAATTCTCTATGGTGGATAGCAAATAGAACAGTTATGGACAGGGGGATACTGGGACCCTATGTCTAGATGCGGCGTCGGTTAAAAAATGAAGAGGTCTAGGACCCAAGATGTCGGAAGCGAGTGGGAAACAAAGGCGTCCAGCAAGGACTAAGCAGACAGAAATGGTGAATGCCTCAAGGAGTGAGAAGCCACGGTGTTATGGCAGAAACTCAAGCGTGTTTGCGCTACTCTAGGAAATGAAGCAATAGTTACACTAAGGATGACTAAGGCGGTGTTTAACCTGCAGAAGTGTGGAATTTTGAAACTTGCTAAGACTAATTAGTGTAAGGTGAACTCGTGAGTTCTAGAGGCTATGGTGAACAAGGAAATTAAAAGGAGCCCATTCCATCCTCAAACGTAAGTGGGACTTCCGCAATCTCAGCTATTTGTGCCCAGATTGCTGCATCATCACTACGGTTGGGGACTGTAGTTGCCAAGGGATGGGTACGAGGAATATTAAGTTCGTTCCAAATGGACTGGAGCGCAGCAACCAATTCATTGATCATGTCTTCGTTGTGGAGAGGAGATGGGGTTAAACGCAAGCGCTCGGTACCTCGAGGCACAGTCGGGTAGTTGATAGGTTGGACGTAGATATTGAAGTCTCGCATCAGCTTATCTGCTGCTGCCTTGCAGAGCGTGGCATCACCGACCATCAGGGGGACGATGTGGGACTCGGAGATGATTACTGGCAGGTTGGCCTTAGCGAGGCGGTACTTGAGCTGAGCCGCCCGGCGTTGATGGTGAGCACGCTCTACCTGACTCTTCTGAAGATAGCGGACAGATGCGGTGGCTGCCGCAACTACAGAAGGAGGCAAGGACGACGTGAAGATAAATCCCGGGGCAAACGAGCGGATTGCATCCATTAAGTTGGCAGGACCCGCAACATATCCACCATAAACACCATAGGCCTTCGCCAGAGTACCTGAGACGAAGGTGATGCGGTCCTCCAAACCGCGCGCTTGAATAACACCGCCGCCCTTGTGGCCATACAAGCCAACAGCATGAACCTCATCGATGTAGGTCATGGCGCCAAAGCGATCAGCAACGTCGCAAATCTGTTCAATGGGAGCGATATCACCGTCCATCGAATAAACGGATTCAAAAATGACCATCTTCGGGACGTCAGGAGGGTGACTTGCCATCAATTCGGCTAGGTGGTTGTAGTCGTTATGACGGAAAACAAATCGTCGGCAACCACTGTGACGGATTCCATCGATCAAAGAAGCGTGGTTCAGTGCATCACTGTACAAATGGCAACCGGGAAGCAGCTTGCCCAATGTGGAGATCGCGGCGTCGTTTGCGACAAAACCAGAGCCAAAGACCAGAGCTGCCTCTTTGTTGTGGGTAAAGGCCAGTGCGCGTTCGAGGTCTGTGTGATATGGGGTGGTACCCGAGATATTGCGAGTGCCACCAGCGCCGGCACCTGAGCGGCGAATCGTCTCAATCATTGCACCAGTGACTTCGGGGTGCTGACCCATGTTCAGGTAGTCGTTATTGCACCAGACGGTGACGCGCTTGGGCTCGGCGTTTTGAGTCGCGCCAGGGATCGTGCCCGAGACAGACGAAGTCAGTGTTAACGAAGCTAAGTTGTTGGTCACTGCGTTGACAGTAGATCCATCGGGTGTGTGATTGCGAGCTAGGGGGAACTGTCCATTGAGTCGCTCAATGTCGAAGAACACACGGTAGCGGCCCTCATTCTTGAGACTCATCATATGTGCATCAATAGTCGCGGCAACCTTGTGATGAGCGTCGCATGCAGCGGCAAATTCTGCCGGAGATGAGAATTGAGATCTTCGCAGGTGTGTTGCGAGTGGTGTCTTGAAGTAGATGTTAGAACCCGTAGCAGCGGCCTGAGCTGTAGAAGCGGAGGTCTGGGCGAAGTTGTGGCTGGGAGCGGTCTGACTTGCCTTTTCTGCGTGGACCACAGGCTCAACAACGGCAGCTGCAACAGCTGCAGCCGATGCAGGTGTTCCTGTGGGCTTGACAGGGACCTGCACGCCAACGGTAACGCCCGGAACAGCAGCCTTGGGCTTGATTACAGTAGGGTCAGCGTGGACGTGGACGGTCGCGGGTGCCTCGCTGGCTAGTGGATTAGGAATGTGCGTAGGCGTCGGGATAGCAGGTGCAGCGGATGCTGTAGCAGCATTTGCGGCGGCTAGATGAAGATGGAGGGTTAACAACACGGCTGTAAACGCTGTTTTCGGAAAGACCGAACAAGTCACATGCTTTTTGAGATGGGCCACAGGTGGAGGTTTGACATGAACAGTACGGAATAGGGCAAGATCCGGGAGGTAGTCTGGTAGATCTCATTACCAGGCACTTCATGATGATTTAACCGAGTGGGTACGTACCTGAGTACTGTCGCGCGAAGGGGCAAATGAGATGACTCTTCGATGCCAATTTGAGGACAGCATCTTTGGAGGCCAAATTGCGCATAGCGGAAAGGAAGGGGCAGGCAAGACTCATATTGATATATAGTAATAGTAATATTCTACTATGTGCCGAATATTATATTACTATATACTGATCCAAACACCCGGTTTAGGGTAGTGTAATCCCACGGAGTTTTGCGTTTTGTTTCGACCGCAAACGGGGGTGTAGGAATAGCGACACCGGGTGGATAGGGTCACGGCCAATGACGCACTCGGTTGCTGCGGTCTAGCAATCCGCGCTGAGTAGAGATGCACAGTGTAGCCAAGATTAATAGGTGAAATATATCTTCCAGGACGCGACGAGCAACTGTGGACGCCAATGTAATTAAATTCGAACTCTATTCTAATGTACATGAAACAAACAATGACGCTAGCCAAGAAAACCTGACGCGAGACGACTGGTTGACTAACGCTGTTTGATTTGGGAGCACAAGACGACTTTAAGAAGCAATTACCACCAACCAAACCAGCTTGATTTGCCACTAGCTGAAGAGCCTTGGCTCTGGACGGAGTTCTCGGACTCGGATGATGAAGAAGCGGCCTGCACACCGCTTGACTTGACAACTCCTCGAGCTGGAGCAAACGGACTCGCGGCAGCAAGACCAGTCTTGCTTACCAGCTTGGCTGGAGGCGACAATGCGTGCATGGAAGGTGCAGCCATGCCGGCAATTTCAATGGAACCAGTTGTTCTGTGACGATTGGCATCCGCAGGTTTCATGGGGCTGAGAGGGGCGCGCATAGGCTTTACATGGGGAGAAGGACTGGCTTTTGCTTGAGATCGAGTGCCAGGGGAGCCCATCTTCCTTGGTTCTGGCGATAGGCGCTTGTTGGGTGACTCGCGTTTGGCCTTTCGTAACGATTTGTGAGCCACAATATCATGCAGTAGCTTCTCGCGTGGAGTGGGTTCAGGGGTACCGATTTTGCCCTCGCCACGCGATGTCACACGTGCAGGAGTGGAAGCAACTCCACTCGCAACCTGGCCCTGGCTTTCATGCTCGTCCATATCCTCTTTCCGTCCTGCTGTCAATTTTTTGATCTCATGCAGAGGGACTTGTGGGTAACCGAGCTGCAGAGCAGCATGCTCGAACTGGCTGCAGAAAGTGGAGAAGATGCCAAAGAAGTCTGACCATGCGATGGACGAGCCACCTGAGTGGTTAGTAAGGCAGCTTCTAATGCCCGGCAGGCAAGAAATTTCCTTCAGAATGGCTTCAGCAAGCTCCTTGCGTTCGTTGTCACTGATATCCTGCTGATACTTATCGATGAGACGCTCTAGCTGATCGAGCGATTGAGGCAGCGCTCCAGCAGTGGGTGCAAGCGAACAATCGGATTGGAGACCGAAGTATCGGATGCATGAATCCACTGCAGAGATGAGTGCAATCGTGGTTTGTACTGCAACCTTGTAATTATTGAAGGCGTTGAACAGCTGGGTACGCAAGAACTCACGCAGACCCTGGCTCAGCTTCGCTTTCAGCTGGTCGTTCGTCAGCACGTCTGCTGCCGTCTTCATTGCGTTCTCCATCTGTGCACACTCGTCGAGGAGAACGTGTAGCTTGATAGCTGACGCAGCGGACACAACGGGAGCCAGGACGGTGCGAATAGTAGATGAGGTGCGTGGCCGAGAAGAGTGCAAGAAGGTGACGATGTAGTGGAGCAGCGAAGGAGTTCCTGCAGCTCTGCCCAAAGGACCGGCTCGTACACTCTCTAGCAGTGTGAGCGACGTGAGATGGAAGGCAACAGCTTCCGGCTGATCATGATTCAAGAGGTTGCCTGCGCGCAGAACGCACCCAAGGAGAATACCGACATGAGGAGAGTAGCGCAGCTTCTGAGCTGCCTCTGCTATGATGCGGGCTCGGTCACGGATGGCACCACATGCACTTTGGATCGCTTCAGGATGCAACCCAGCGATCGAGGCCAGGACCCGACCGGGCGTAGAAAGCTTGTTCAGGAGATCCAATGCAACTGTCTCGGTGGTGCCCAGGGCGACCATTGCGTCTTTAGACGCAGCTCCAGCAGAGGATGCAGAGCTTAGTAATTTCTGTCGGAGAGCGAAATCATCGTCGAGCATTTGGCAGATTTTCGAGAGGGCATCAACAAGAGGCTTAGGGATGGATAGCAGCGATGAGTCGTCAGCATTGGATGATCTCTCGCTAGCATCCCACTCGAGCCTGAGCTTGCCGTCCAAGATCGCATCACAAAGAGCCGGCCAAGCAATGCGAGAAGAGGCGAGTGGAATCTCAAAGAGCTGCTGAATTTTGAGGTCAAAGACGCGAAGAATGGACGGGCGAGACTTCGCTGGTCCACTCGCGTTACCCGAGGCCGGGTTTGTTTCAGATGCGTCTGGATTTTGCATGGAGAACGCTGCGATGAGTTTCTCACGATCGAGGTCGTCTCCGACCCAGATGGTAGCAGCCTCCTGTGCATCAACCTCATCAATCGCATCGGAAAGGGTTGGAGTCAGCATCTGCTTCCAAACCGTGCTCTCCGTGGCAGCGGCATCCAACCGCTTCCATTGAACTCTTGACAACCTACGAGCCTGACTGCTCGCTACAGTTGCTTTGACACCTGGGTGTTGGCTTTTCGCGCCAGCAGCTGGGGGCGGTGGTGGCAAACTGCGTGATTGCGTGGAGACAGGAGGGGGAAGTGGTGGAAGCTGGGAAGACTTGACACCACTCGAAGACGCTGAGGAAGGGGGAGGGGGAGGGGGCAGTTGAGACTTGCTCACCGACGACGGCGGTGGTGGAGGTGGCAGTTGACTAGCGTTCGCGGGTTTCGATGCAGGTGGAGGCGGTGGTGGCAGTTGTGAATTTAGTGCGGTGGACTCAGAAACTGTCACACTCGATGAGGCTTGATTCTTGCTTTGTGCCTCCATCTGCTTCAGCATGCTCGTCATGCACTCAACAAACTCCGCAGGCACTTGTAGTGTTACGCTGTGGTCACTTGTGGACGCATCCGCTTTGGGTCCATCTGCCTTTCCTGCAGCCTGGGTAAACTTCTCATCGGTCTCTGGATCAAATGGCAAAGCTGCATCTGCTGGAGCAACCAGACTCAGCATGCCATCGTCATCAGTTTCTCCTCCGCCAGATATGAGATGCTGTTGTGTTGACCCTTGGACGTTTGGTTGAGCAGCTACATCATTTGTTGGCTTGGGTTGAACCTGAGGCTGGGTGGCTGTCTCATGTGGAGGAGGGGGAATCACTGCCTTCTGAATCAACGGTGTGCTCGAAAGCTTCGCCCATTCTGCAAGAATGTCTGCAGTTGTTACATTCTTGCTTGGCGTTTTAGGCACGTCATTTAATGGGGGGAGAAGCTCTTGTTTCTTGGGTGTGAGATGCTTCGGTGTTGAAGTCACCGAAGATGCGGACTTGAACTCGGTCCATGTGAAACCATCCTGATCCAAGGAATCGTCAGACTTTGGTGAAAGTGCTTTAGCCTTGCCCGTTGCTGTTGCCTGCTTAGGAGTTTGAGCAGGATGTTGTTGTCTCTGCTGCTGCTGCTGCGATGGTTGCCTTCGGTGTTGTTGTTGCTGTTGCTGTTGTTGAGGCTTACAATGACGTGGAGACCTACGGCTTCCTATGATCTGTCGAGTAGCACCACCCACAGTACTGCTTCGTAGTGAGACGACAGCTTGCGCCTTGTTACGTGCATCTTCTCTCCCAGTCTCCTCCTCTGGGTCAGAGTAGAAGTCATCTTCCTCTTCGTCAAAAAGTCCCAGAATCGTGCTCAGGAAGCCAAAGGTGCGACCCGTTCGACTCTGACTTCGGTTGCGGACCGATCGTGGTCGTTCCACATCTTCATCGTCACCACGTTGGCGTCCTCGTGTTCGAGCCGTCGTTTGAGGTTGAGCCTGTGGTTGTGGCTGCGGCTGTTGTTGTTGGTGTTGGTGTTGTCGTTGCTGCAGCAGTTGCTGCTGCTGTCTGGCCAGAAGATGCCGTCGCCTCGGACTGAGCTGATGCATCGTGTCGATATGAGCCGAACCGCGGAGCATGGTCTTTGCTGAAGCCTGTTGCTGACGTCGGCGTGGAGTTGCGGTGGGTGCCGACGAGGAACTCTCATCATCTGCAACTTCGTCGTCGCCGCCTGATATTGTGTCCCAAAACAAAGATGAAATGAACGAAAGTGCAGACTCGCTTTTCGCAGGACGGACTGTATCCTTGGCGGGTCGCTTGGGCGACGCTTTCAGTCGGCCGCCATTCGTTGCTGAGCCTCTTGAAGCACTCGGAGGCTGCGCTGGCGCAGTCGCAGTGGCCACCGGGAATAAGACACGTCTGTCCTTGGGGCTGGGAACATGGCTGCTGCTACTGCTGCTGATTATCTGTTGCGAGTTTCTAGTCGCTTGAAGCCCGCCCATCCTGCGCATGGTCTCCTGGATCGCATTGGCTTCACTCTCGTCAAGCTCCACTCCAGGTCTTGTCATGGTCTTGACGTCACACTGTGCCAGTTCCCCAACGGCCTGTTGACAGCTGGCATTTCGGGGAGAGGCGAGGGCTGCAGCCTTCTCTGACAGGCGCTGTTGTTGCTGTGGCTGCAGTCGCTGATGCTGATGCTGATGCTGGTGCTGGTGCTGATGCTGATGCTGATGCTGATGTCGCTGACGCGCCTGCTGAACCTGCTGCTGGTGTTCGTGTTGCTCACGAGCGGCAGCTATGGCGAGGAGGACATGGGGGTCATTCTCGTCGATGTAGTACCCAGTCGACTCTGCCGCGCCCATGGTGGAAGTGGCAGTCTTTCTATCCTGCTCTCAGCACGCGGACGCGCGATGGTCTGGTCTCGACTGTGAACAGAGAAGCTGAGATGCTGAGTTGTGTGTCTGCCAGTGGGTTTGTGCGCGTTTAAAAATGGCTAGACAGAAGATCGCAGTGTGACTAGGCCGATATTGGTGAGGATCTAGCTCGGCACTCGCGTCAGGGCGGTGTGCAGAGGCGCAAAGCGTTCTCAACGAAACTCTCTTTCTCAACGGATAGTGGGTGGGGCGAGGCCAACTCGCAAAATGTTGCCAGTCGGGCACCGACAGGAAAGGTAGACCAGGCGGGTGCAGAGCGGGTATTCCGCCACCCCCGACCGCGGTAGCAGTCCGCCACGGCAAAAATTTTCACTGCTACCTGGGCAAGTTTAGAGCGGGATATCTCGTGACGCCGAGTTCGATCTGTATTATGTCTGCAATGATTCGGTACGCACACTCATGATCTTGTAACTTCATCCATTGCTTGATTGTATAGAACCCCGGACCGGGAGCTATTCGCGAAATTTTCTCGACATGTCGAGTCGGTGGTTCGCAACAGGAGATACATCGTCATCGGATGATGACGACAACGGCTATTCCGCGCCGTACCATGGCTCGAGCAAGTCGAACTCGGGTTCGGGTGCCGCCAAGAAGCCTGCAGGTTCCAGCGGCGGTGCTGCGACCGGACTTGCGGCGTATGTTGAACTTTACCGCAATGCGATTTTGAAGAAAGACTGGACATCTGCGAAGGAAGCGTTCGATGAATTGATGCGCAAGATGCCTTCTCAGCCCACGATTCCTGCTATGAAGATTATTGTGCAGTCCGAGCTCGAAGTCGGCGCTACCGTCGATGATCGAAAGGCACGCAGCAAATTGTCCCAGACCGCCATCAAGGCGCTTGAGGCACTGAACAAGCAGATCGCGTCCTTCCTCGACAAGCACGCGGAATTGGCAGAGAAGGTTACCGACATGCTTGCTGAGGAGGCCGATGAAGAAGATGAAGAGGAACAGGAGGAACCCCAGGCCGGACCTACCAGCGGTGGCCTTGGTGGTATGGCAAAGGTTGGCTTCGAGGCTGACGATGACGATGACTTCATGAGCGCCAAGCCCAAGCCTGCGGGATCAACTTCTCAGGGTAAGAAGTCTGGCAGCCCCTACCACAGTGCAGACCTCGGTGACGAAGAGGAAGAGCAGGAGGAGAAGGACTACGACGACGACAAGGATGACGATGACGACACTGATGATGACTGGATGAACATGGACGAGGATGATATCAACCTCCCCGCCGTGGCTCACAAGATCACTCGCGCGTTCTGGCTCAAGAAGGAACCTACTACCAACCAGCAGCAGCAGCAGAGCCAGAAGACTGCTTCGCATGACGAGCGTCGTGCGCAGCGTCAGGCTGAGGCCGAGCGCCGCAAGGCTACTGCTATTGAAGAGGAAGGTAGCGAGGACGAGGAAGAGGATGATGAGCTCACTACTCGTGACGGCATGGATGCTAATGAGGAGATCTCTCCCGAGCAGATGGCTCGCCGTGTCCATGACGTCTGGTCGCTGCGTGGTCGCAAGGGTGAGATGGGCTACATCCGTCAGACCGTTGAGTACCTCCTGACCAAGACTGACGATCCTTTCATGATCCTGCAGCTCAAGCTGCTCGACGTGATCACTGCATTCGATGCAAACATCAACAAGAACCGTGGTATGCCCATCACAAGCTGGAACTCGTGTGTCGAGCAGATTCAGGAGATTCTTAAGCTCCTTGCGACAAACCCCAAGGTCAAGCTACTTGAGGACGACACTGAGAGCCTCGTTAGCACGGCAACCGACTTCGGTGGTAGCTCCGGTTTCAACTTCCTCCAGCTCGAGGCATTGGGCTTCGAGGACCCCTTCTCTCAGCGCAAGCAACAGGCCGAAGCCGCAAATGCAAAGAAGGACGCGCGCTCTGACGCCGATGCACAGTATGTTGAAGGTAGCATCTATTCACTCGTTTTCAAGGCATTTACTGAGCACAACCGCGCACTGTGCCAGATTGAGAACCCTGCACAAAACACTGCAGAGTTGGCCACCCGACTTCGCGAGCAGCCCAAGTTGATTCGGCTCCTTAAGAACGCCCGCGACTACTACGCCCGCCAGAAGAAGACCCAAGTTGAGGCCTTGGTTGCTTCCATGTGGCTTGAGTTGGAGTACTTCCGATACCAGCCCGCACTCGATGTTGCATCGCCAGGCTACACCAAGCCTGCCAACGGACAGTCGCCCGTTGATGAGCTTGCTGAGGTTGTGATGCGGTCCTCGGATCCCTACTCACGTGCTCGTGCGATTCTCATGCAAATCTACCACTGGGCCGTCCACAACCGCTACCAGGAGGCCCGAAGCTTGTTCATTTCTTCGCAGCTCCCTCACTTCATCAACGATGCTGATATCAAGACACGCATCCTCTTCAACCGCACCATGGTTCAGATTGGCATGGCCGCTTTCCGTGCCGGTGAGTACAAGCAGGCAATGCAGGCACTTTTGGATCTCTTCGAGCACTCGGCAAAGCGCTTCAACGTTGAATTGATTGCACAGGGTATTGCTCCTCGTATGGACGCACGTGAGGAGGAGATTCAGGAGGCTAAGCGACGTGTTCTGCCTTACCACATGCACTTCAACACGGAGAACGTCGAGGCGGTGTTCTACGTCTCCGCAATGCTTGTAGACGTTCCCAGTATAGCCGAGCATGGTTGGCACTTGCCCAAGCAGGTCCAGTCCCGTGCTTTCCGCCGTGCTTATATCCGCTTCACTGAGGCTCTTGCTTCTAACTCGGCTCACACTGACTTCCAGCGTGATGTTCCTATGCATGCCGCAAAGGCACTCTTCGAGGGTGACTGGAAACAGTGCGTTGCTCACCTCGACCGCCTCAAGCTCTGGGCCACTATGCCAAATGCAGATAAGGTTAAGGCGCTCCTCCACGCTGAAGTCCAGAAGGTCGCACTCAGGACATTCCTTCTCACGTACGGTGCGCACTTCGCGTCGCTCCCACTCAAGATGTTGGTCGAGGACTTTGCGCTCCCTGAGGCCGTCGTTTCGAAGATCATCTCACAGCTCATGCACCAGGATCTGCTACGAGCATCATGGGATAGGAACTCTGAAACCATCCTCATCCACCAGGCGCCTCCTAGCCGCCTCGGCGTGATCTCACAATTGTTCGTTGAGCGCATCGGCCAGATGCTCGAGGCCAACGAGCGTGTCCTTGGTTCTGCATCGTTCCACGATGGCGGTGCACCAGGCTCCGGCACTAGCTACGGCTATGGTCGTCGCCAAGATCGTTACAGCCATGCTCTGAGCTCGGGCTCTGGCCGGTACCAGAGCGGACGACGCTGGGGTGATCGCAGCCGAGGACAGCAGGGCTCGGGTCAGGGCCGAGGTAAGAACCCTCGAGGTAGTCAACAACGCGCAGCCGCTGCGTCGCAATCCGCAGGGTCTGCAGCTGACTATTAAATGAACCCAAATGTACTGTTTGCTTAACGTCAAGTCAGTTAAAGTATAACAAGCACAGCATCGGTTGTTCATCATGGCAGCATGTTATCACAAATGACTCTCCAACGGAAATGCTTCACAGTCACGTAGAAGAAACACCGTCTCGTCACCTGCTCGCGCATGGCGGTACCTCGAGCTTTACCCCATCCACTAATCATGTTTTCCACAACTAATTCCAACGCACACAAGGTTAGTACTTATAGAGCGACAGTGTTGGGCAACTTGGTGATAGTTTACTGCAGCCAAACAGCCGCCATGCAATGCATTACACACTGAATGAGCTATTCGTATTGAAGAATAAAACAAATGCACGTCAAAACATTCAACAACTTACTGGTATGTCGCGGAGGCACGTGGAAAACACTTGGCCAGCAAGAGCATAGGACATTTTTATGGTTCCAAGTCATCAAGCTCCAGATGAACCACATGATTAAAGGATAAACCAGGCTCGTGAGAACGAAGTACGCCTACGATGGAAACAATGCTAACCGTCGGGGGCAACAATGAGTTACAATGATTAGAAACTGTACAATGGCGAGAGGGGACACGCCAAACTAAGTTGGGGAGGTAGTTAGATGCAGCACGGAATGGGGGAAATGCAAGCTGAATAGGATCTGGTGTACATCGGGATATACTACATGTGTTGCTGCAAATAATGAAGAGAAGCCAAAAACAGCTCACGAGCTGTGGGACGATCGTCTGGGGATGGGCTGATCATGCGCAAGATCAACTCCACGAGCTCGTGTGATATGCTTCGGTTGTCGGGTGAATCGGCATTGCCTCCAGGGCTAATGCAACCGCTCAAGGAATAAATCGGAATATGCTTGCGTCTTTGCAGATCCAAGGCAAGGTGAAATTTACGAATCGGAGCGAGGGTATCATGGTCTCCAGGAATAGTGGTTGCGCGTAATACAGCAGTTCCGAATGCAGAAGCTGCTTCAGCTGCTTCCTCAAGCGCAATCGCTGTTGCTTCATTCCGCAGCTCTTCGGACACCGAGTGTGCTCCACTAGGATTGCATGCGTCTTCGAGAAGTGCGCTTGAGAGTCTCTCAAGGTGTGCCAGGATCATCGCTGAGGCAGCACTGTGGGTGGGATCTGTGACTTGACTCAGCGCCGAAGTTGTGCTACCTGAAGATGTCTGTTGCTGCTGCTGTGGGTAATCGTCGCGAATTACAGAATGGTCCGAGGTTACTGATGTTGTCGAGAAGACAGACTGGTTGGCATCTCCAGTTTGGGGTCCTACACCACCCGTAGTGGTCAAACCAAGTGGGATGCTGCGCAGTACAAGCCATTTGCTTCCGAACTGCGAATTTCGTACCAGCTCACCAGTTGCAAGTTGATAAAGACTGAAACCTAGGGCATAGATATCCACTGCACGTGCCGATGCGCGGCTGGCACCTTCAACGAGAACCTCTGGTGCAAGGAAACGTCCGTCACCTTCGACATCGCTAAGCAGTACGGCGGACTCTTCGTCTTGTTCGATTTGTGCCAGCTGATTGCATAAACGTTCGTCGGAGAGTTCGGGACGTTCGCAGGTGGGACGGAATAAGAGCCGGCCGTTAAAGTCACCAAGGCATACATCACCGTCGGCTGTAACGTAGATATTTGCCGGCTTTACATCGGCATGCAAAATGCCACGGGCATGAAGATGAACGAGCGCAGATGATATTTGGTGCAGGACCTTCCATAAGTCTAGATTGCTAAGAATGAAGGGGCCTGCAGGAACGGCATTGGGACCTCTACGACTGTCTACGGTGGGCGTAGTAACAGCGAAGGATGCAATAGGCGTGACCGCTGTCCCAATGGCACCTTGACCTTGACCTTGACCTGAGGCGCGCGGGTGTGGGGTGATGAGGCGCAGGCTCGAAAGCTGTGCGACGGATGTTGCGGGATCCATCGATGTGCCTGCATTAGGCATCGATGGGGCTTCAATTTCATCATCATCATCATCATCTTCTTCTTCTTCTTCTTCGCCTGAGGCTGTAGCACCTTCAATGAGACTGGATATACTGTCGTCCAAGTCGGCCCTGCCCTCAGCTCCGGTATCATCGACCTCGTCGTCATACAAGATGCGTTCAGTGGATCTAGGCGTCTGCGCCGACTGCTGTTGGTGCGTTTGCACTTGTTTTTGCTCCTGATCGCGCGGATTCGTCTGAGTTGGAAGCACGGTATGGGTCAGAACTCGTGGCTCTGAGTTTGGCACGCCGAGTGGATTTCCGGCTTGGAAATGATGGATGGGTGTGCGTTGCTCGAGATCCTGGCCCTCACATAGCTGCATCAGTGAGATCACGTAGCCTCGTTCGACCCAGACTCGTTCGATGCGAACGATGTATGGATGCCAACCATATACCTCAGGAGCAAACTCCTGGCGTGCGCCAGCCTTTCGCTTTCGTATATCTCCCACAAAGTATCGATTGGGACAGAAACCGCAAGGACAGCTCAAGGATGCAAAGGTTGCCAGCGAATCCGTTAAGAGATCAATCTTCTCCATACTCATAAGGGGAATCTCATGCGAGGCTGCTAACTCTGCTGCTGGTTGTGGTGACATCATCGGAGGCGATGCTACATACGAATCCGGCTTCATTTCGAGGATCTCTGGGTTTTCACCTTCACCATTGCCACTACCAGGTTTGTTCGAAGTCTCACTCGGCTCAGTGGCAGACATGTGTGCGTCAGATTCCCCGATGGATGCAGCTCCCTCAGCTTTGGCTGGGCTTGGTAGTCCTTGCGAATCCGATGTCTTTAACTCGTTTTCATTCTTTGAAGCACCGTCGGCTGGCGATCGATCACTAGTTTCCCGCAGCTTCTTCTTGGGGTCTTCTTTGGTTGAAAGAGACTCATGTGGTGACTCCTGATCATCATCTGGGAACAGACGATCGGCGCATGACCTCGAGAGCGAAAGGAGGGCATGAGACATAGGCCCCACTGAAGTAAGACCTGCGGGTATTGTGGTCGTTGACGGCATCTTGAGAAGCGACGATACGCCTCCAGTGTCCTCTCCATCAGTGCTATCAAGTGCCATCGCAGATCGGAATGGCATCATTGGGTGGAATGCCACGCAGTGAGCATTGGAGTGCGAAAAGAGGGCGTGCAGCAGAACTGAATACCGAAGATCTTCAGGTGACTCAAGCGGGTGTGTAAGAATTGTTGCAGGCGTAAGTTGCTGGTATTGGGTTGCTAACCAGACGTCGAGCGGTGACCGGCCGCCTCCGTGGGCAGGGCTCAAGGTGGGTAGCTTTACAGTAGGCCAGTCGGTGGATTGGGGAATAATGTGAAGCAATCGAATTGCTCGCATAGCTTGAATGCTTCTTCGAATGCGCTCGAATGGCGTGGGTGATGTGGTGGTGACTTTCATCGCCCAACGGTACGATTTGTCGATGTCTGGGTGCTTGACCTCGTCTTGGATACCTGTGTTGGGTTGAAGATGGGGACTATACCTGACTCGCCAGACCACGTGCGACTTGGTCGAGCCCAGCTTCTTCTCCTGAGCAAAGTCAGCCATCCTGACCAATGGTAGTGGTGGAGACACAATCAACTCGGGGGCATACTTGAGAGGAAGGTCGGTCGTACTTCCAAGCACGCGAACGGGAGGGGGCAAGAAGCTTTGTCGACGTGAATGGGTGGAAAATGGCGTCGATCGTGTGCTCTGATTGTCGTCCATGTCATCCATTGGCGCCCGAGGAATAGGCAAACTAGGTAGTGATCCAGCATTTGAGGAAAGCACGGACTGCGTAGGTGACCATGTGATATTCAGAAGACTGGTGTCACGTGTCCCAGCAGATCGAAGCGGGATGGCTGAGTCTGCATCGCTTGGAGGTATGCTTGGCGCTCGTGGAGAGTCATGCTCAGATGTACTATGTCGGTCCGCAATGGTGAAATTGCCATGAGTCGAGCTAAGTGCGACGTTGTAGTGTTGTAGGTGTGAACCTAACGACTTGTGTTGCTGATGTGGATGGAAATAAGGGTTATGGTGGGATAGCGTGTAGTACTCGGCCTGGGCGGGTGGTTGAGGTGGTTGGGACCGAGGAGGTGAGACGGGACAGTCGTCGTGGTTCGAATCATCAGTGGCCTCGTTCGTGGGGTTGGTGTGGCGTTCGCTGTCACCTTCAAAGTATGTCTGAAGCGAAGGAGGTTGTGAGACAAACGCATGGTGGTATGAAGCGTTGTGTATCTGATGCAAGCGATGGGATGATGGATTGCCGTCTAGTAGCAGGCTGCGGGTGGCCGTCGGTGTTCCGGCACCTGCAGCCCGATGTTGTAGCGCAGGGCGAACAACGACAGGTGTTGACGCCGCTGACGCGATCGCGCTCTCCATCATCAAGGCGTCCGCGGTTTGAGGATCTGTGATCTCGTGGGGATGCCTCGGTAACATCTCATTCATGGGGAGTTGAAGCTTGGGCCGAGTGTCATGGCCAACTTGACCTTCAAGGGTCCGCAGCGGTCGCAAATCGTCGGCTACCATAGTTGAGGCCTCCGATGAGTGCCCTGCCGCAACTGCTGCTGCTGCTGCTGACGCGGATGCCTCTAAGACTGAGGCAGGGTACCGCTGCTGAAGATCATCCTCCGAGGAAGCTCTCCTGTTGGTGAAGCTTGGCACGTGGACTGTGGGTGAGAGTTTCACACGTCGCGTAGGTGTTCTAAAGCACTCAATACCATGCTCAGATACATCTGCTGCTGCAGCCCTTGGATCCTTTCGGGGATGTTTCATGGGAGTCAGTGTGTCTGTGGTTCTCGCAAATGAGATCGCGTCTGCGGTATCTCCGGGCTCTCGTATCGTACTAGGGTCGATCTCGGAGCGGAGTCCAAGAGCTGAGTGCATTGGGCTATGGCTGCGATCAGACTTGTTCGATCCGGGTTCCGATGTCGTGTTGCCATGCAACTGGTACCTCAAAGCTAGAGTTCTCTTCGGTGACTGAACGCCTGGCTGGACAAGCTCCAGCAGTGACGCAGGTCTGGCGGTGCTGTCTCTGGCGGGTGTCGACGTAGGCGATCCGGTGTGTGAATACTGGTGCGAGAATTGTTGCGACAGCTGAGAATCGCGCGAACTCCTCCGAAGACCGATGATCTCAGTCGACCGTAGCGCTCCACTTTGTTCATGTCTGTCGGGTTCTTGGAGCGGAGACTGCGCACTCAGCTTCAGATGACCACGCTCAACCGATCGCTCATGTGATTGGTTCAACGTGGACCGACCCACGGTCCGGGGCGGCGTCAGAAACCCCGTTTTGCCCGCAGCTCTGACGCCCTCAGAGGGTTTTCGGTGGGGCGTATCCATGAGCTGGGTGCTTGCCCGTGGGCGAGATGCGGCTGTGACGGTGTATCGCGGTGTTGTGAATCTGTAGGTAGGTGGAACGTGTGGTGTACGTGAGTGTGTGTCGAGAACGGGGAGGAAAAATGGGTGGAAAGAGCCAAGTTTGATCAACGTGGAGAGAAGTTGTGTCTCTGATTGTGCTATAATGAGGAAGTGTTATGAATTTTCAATATGTGCAATACAAAGATCTAACTCACATCTATTGAAACAATACCAAGACACTCGTTCACACGCATGTCATATCCACTTATCATATCCTTTGCTAATGTGACGAAAAATGGCGCCAAACCCCATTTTCGCTCTAGATCTCGGCCAAGCGCTGCGCTGCGCGAGGCGATCCAAGGCGCAAATATGCACACAGCTGGCGAACGATCATTTGCGCCCGCGGTCCTGGCACTCGTGCTCGGCTCCGCACATCTTCCTACACAGGCTGGCTGGCTGAGGAAGGAATATCTCACTGCGCCGAAACCAGGTCAGGTGAGGCTTGAATTGTATGACAAAGTAGTGCACGCTGTGTATTATACAACCCATACATATACACAGCTGTTAACGCGCGCCTTGGCATGTACGCGTGGGTCCTGTGCCAGGGTAGGAGAGCCTCCTGCCCTTGCTCGTGCAAAAAAATTCGTTGCAACCGAGCAGAAATCAGCAAAGTGGAATTGTGGGGGTGTATGTCCAAGCTGGCGAGAAGTGTGATTTGTGTGGGGATAGTTGGGGCTGAAATATGTCCTGCAGCAAGCATGCTTGCTGCGGGTCGAAGCTTCGGCCCAAACCATGTCAATGGCGCGCTCAGGAAGCGCCCGAAAGCGTTTCAGAGCTGAGACACAATTCTTCAGAAAATTTCGAGTTTTGTGCTTTTGGGGTCAGGGTCATTAGGATGTGAGCGCTGCGTCATAGGTTTCATCTGAAACGCATGTTGGTGAGTGGGTATCGACTGGAATGGATAGTTATTGTGGTATTTTTGTGAGATACTACGTACTTGCATTAGAATATCCGCTTTCGCACGATTTGGTCTGGGTTCCATTTTACTGGCTCGTGTTTGCTGTTTGATACTACAGCGGCCCATCAAGCCAGCGTAACTTATGAAGGATCTAGTACGTTCGATTACTGTCTTCGGTCAACGAGAGGGCTTCTATTATTCGTTCGCGTGGCAGAGGACTAACAGAACCAGGGTAGCGGGCAAAACCTTTTGAGACCTCATCAAGTTTAGAGAATGGAACACAGACTAAATACTCATGTGTCACTAGCTGTCGTGAAATGAAAGCATACAATACATGCTGTGATCGTTAGAGGTGGAACCTTGTCGGTGCAATGTGTTGTGTGTTCGGCTGACGAGCATTGTCATCGACGCTAGTCTAAGCGGATAGTCATCAATGTCTATCCTCATAGGTCGAAGTTAGGAGAAAGTACGCAGAAGGGTGAAGTCGGTTTACCACTCCCTGGCAACATCCCCAAGGAGGTGCTTGGCATTGGGCTACCTGTCCATGCCGTTATCATAAGGCGATTGATCATAAACACTGCTGGACAATTGCTTTATTTGATAGCCATTACGGCTGTGCACTTTACACCTTGGCAAGACTCTCTACCAGCTCCTGGAATGTGGTATACCGGAATCCGCATTGCTCTAGCACTCTTAGTCTTGAGATTGCTCGCGCAGTATCGTTGTGACCACCTACGCGGTAGATATCGCCAAGCTGTGTCTGTGACAATGATACCAGCTCCTCCGCGCCCGTCAGAACGATCCTTCGTAACAGCAGGGCCACTGTTCGGGCCTCGCTCTCTGTGAACGAACCGCTCAGAGTTGAAGGGATGGTGAACGTCTTCTCATTGCTCTGAAGAGTGGCAATGAGGTCATCACTCGATTCAATCTGATCACCAGATGCGCTTGCGATGGCACACAGGCGTGTCAGCAGAATCTGCACGTCAGAGCACAGTCCCAGAATCTTGCTCGTGACAGGGGAGTCAGCGGTCAATTGAGCCTTTAGGCCAGTGGCAAAACGCTTGCTAACAGACTCGGTGGACAAGAATTCAGCCAAGGCCTTGCGGAATTTGGCAGGTGCAGGCCAGTCGCAGCGATCTTGACCCTTGCAGAACATGGCAAAGGCAGCTGCTGGAAGAGACTTGAATTGCACTCCATCATCCTCGACGTCACCAGCTAGCTCCAAACTCACTCCAATGTCGTTGCCACCAGCTTCGAGCAACATCTCCAATCCATCATATGTACATAGTGTGCTGGTGGCCTCTTCATCGAGCAGCTGTGAGTCGCTACCAAGGAACAAAACGAGCTCTGCCATATCTTCCGAGAATTGCTTGACTGATAAAGTGATCTGATTGGGTTGCAGTTCCTTGGGAGTCGCTGACCAACCCGGAATAGACATTGCTGCATCGGCTGAGGTGTCAAATACCTTGATCTGTTGCGTACTGCTAGGTCCTGCTTTTAAGAGCTCGAGCAAATCGATTCGCGCGCGACCCAGCGTAACTGCAGTCGAGAGTGCTCCTGGTGAATCTGCCAGATAAATGGACACATCAAAGAGGTTCGAGTCATCTGGATTATATCCAAGCATGCAAGCAGTCTGGTAATCAGGGTTCAGGGTATCACGTACGGCAAGTGTGTAGCTAATTAACTTAGGAGAAGGCTGTGCATCATCCTCAGCATCGACTACCACACGCGGGACGCTCCAAACGACGCACATCGTAGCAAATGTGCTACCAGATTCCAAAGTAGCCTCCAACCAGTCAGGAAGGTTGCTTGCTGAGAACGAAACAATGACGGGCTTTTCGGATCCGAATTGTTCCTTGGCACGTGCAGCACGCTCCTCATACCAGCTGTGGAGTCTCTCTCGTTCCTGTCGCTGCTTCTGTCGTAATGCCTTCGCAGCTTCTTCGTCCACTTGAACAGGCTCAGCATCGAATGTAAATCGTTTGCCATGATGGGCTCGGGTCTCGAGCATCATTTCGGAGACTGAGGCATCGCTACCAGCGCTAGGAAGGGCAACGGCCCGTTCTTCATCTTCCCCATCCTCTTCCTCATCGTTCAAGTCGAGCAACTTGCCAATAGCCGACATACCTTTCTGGCGAGCTTCTCGTTCTGCTTTCCTTCGCGCTTTCTCTGCCTCATAAGCCAGCTGTCGCTCGCGGCGGTTGCGCTCCATTTCCTCTTCACGCGCCTTCTGTTCTGCGAGCGCCCGCTCCTCGGCTTCCTTGCGCATTCGCTCCGCAAGTGCTTCGGCATCGGCAGCGCGCTTTGCTTCAGCCTCACGAAGCGCTCGAAGACGTTCTTCTTCGCGACGTTGCTTTTCGGCTGCGAGTGCGCGCGCTCGAGCCTCTTCGATGCGTCGTCGTCGCTCATCCGAGATTCGCTTGGCCTCCGCGTCGAGCTCTTGCTGACGCAAAGCACCCCAGTCGAGCACGTTGTCTTGGTGCGCGTCGGGAAGGGGAATAGTGCTTTCGCGGCCCAACATCGGTCCTCGAAGTGCACCAGCAAGAACTTTGGAACCCTGGAAGAACTGGTTGGGTGTGAAAAGATTTTCCTCACCTTCTGCGAGGATACCGATGCTTTGAAGGAGGTAAGACACGACTCCACCCGAGAGAAGGAACGCAAACCGTTTCAGGAACTCCGCACTTCGGTGAAGTGAGTTCACCCACACGCGGATGGCCTCGGTCAGCGGAATAGTTGCCTCGCTGGTGTGGGGGTCAAGGAACATTTCAATCAGTTGGTACATCTCTTCATCATTGAGGAGGCATCGTACGCGGGGCTGGCTGCACACGAAAGCCAACAATCCGATCAAGTCAGAGTAGAACAACTTCTGCGGCTCGAATGCCTCGACTGGGAGAGAGTCTGCGATTTCTTTTAGCTCCTGCTTGAGTTTCTCCTCGGTTGCAGCGCTAATTTTGACTGAATCGATTGCAGCAGTACGGCTTTCCTGAAGAAGATCCAGGGTGCGACGCGCAGTCTTCGACAAACGCTCTTCATCACCTCTACCACAGCAGCCAGTAGGCTCAATATTCTCTCTGTACATGGTCTTCAACTCGAGGGTGGTCAGCTCGTCGAGCTTGTAGCGAAGTCGACGGTTCTCAAGCTCCTGCTCGACGTAGGTCTCCTTTCTTGTGATCGCACGTTGCCTGCAGAATTGATGCACGAGTTCATCGATGCGCAACATTTCGTCTTGACTGGGTTCGGATTCCTCGAGGAGTCGCCTAGCAAACCAACCAAATACAGTTGCGAGGTGGTACATAACATCTGGGTGATCGAATGTCTTGTTGATTAGCGGGGCGGTGGCGTTGCGTAGTGCCTCCGTCAATTCACGTCGTCGGGTAACTGCGGGGTTGGAGCTGAGCCTCTCCTTCGCTGGGTCATGAGGATCGCAATCTAGGTTGAGCGCGTACACCTGAGCAAAGTTCACTTCGGAGTTTGATCGCTGTCTTCGAGGCCTTGGACCTTCGTTATCATCATTGCCTGCATTTACTGGGTTGTCCGACTTTCCATCACTGGGATTTGTCTGTGCACTACCGCTTTTCCTTACCGAGCCTGAGAAGATCGTCGCCACACCTGTGCTTGCCTTTTTCATTGGGTGTGGCGTGGGGTCAGCCGAGCGCTTGGGATCGCCAGGGAAAATCATGGGACGCACGGCGACGGCTTCACTCTGGTCCAAAATCTGTTGTAGTGTAAGAAGCCTCAGTCCGTAGGGTGTAGCCACCACGACCTCGACAGTATCATGGGTAATCCCATCGTACAACGCCTTATCAGAGATCAGCACGATGCCAACTCGATCAAATCGGTCTACCACGACCTTCGAGCGAATCAGTGCCGAATTGGTCCGGGCAAACATACCCTGGGTGATCTCCTCCCGGATCGGAGTCCCCATCACCGAGGCCCTTGAGCTGAACAAGATGATGTCAAGGCTGCGTAACTACATGTGCGTTGAGACAGAGCCAGGGGTTGGGGGCGCGGATGAGTGTGCGGGAGATGACAAGTCTGCACACGCAGTGAATAACACATGCAGTCTCAGCAAGACTGGGCAGCGCACACAAACCCCGCAGGAAACGGTTTCTCGAAACTGGATAGACTACTTACCTGATGAATATCCATACTGGGTCGGGGCCCAGTATAATTTTTCTCAGTGCTTGAGCCGTGACCCATGGTCTAGACTAGTTTAGTGTAATTTTCAGCGAATGGTGAGTTCACTAATCCAGGTTTTTAGCCACTTTATCAATCTGGTTTCATGTCCATTCAAGAGTATTTCGACACCCCCGATTCCGGAAAACCGTTACCAAGATTCGAATTTTGACTGAGCCTGACTGGCCACGGCACTGCGTTTTCGCTGCGCGTTCGCGTGCATCCGCCAATGGAACGCTCTGTTGTCACAGCACTGGGCACCTGACTCGACATACTTCCAAATTAAAACCTCTTAGCCCTCACACTGCTATGTGCGGGGCAGCATGATCGATCGTACTCTGGGATCGTTTATGGTCGGGAGGCGGGGATGGGAATGGAGATGTACTAGGGTGGACGGGTGATACTACAATTATTGCTTGGATGATGTGGATGATGTGCATCTGTTTACACCTGGAGGCGATGAAGGCTGTCGTGCTAACATGCTCTGCAGGTCAGCACAGTAAGGACAGTCGGGTCTCTTCTCTCCTGGAGCCGTGACAACGTTGACGGAACCGTCGTGCAGGCATGAAATATCGAACATGGTCCATTCCGCGAAGTGGTTGCGGCATTGCTGGACAGCTTCCAACTCTTGCGCCTTGGTTTCGGCCAACTGTTGGAGCTCCTCGTTGGTCGGATCTGCTGCCAGCTTCCTCTGTACCTCCTCGAACGCCTTCTGCACGGTTAACAGGCGTGACCTTGCGTTAATGTACTGCACCCACTGGTTAACCAGCAAGAACGAGCCTGTGACACATACACCGGTCCATGATCCGGCAAGGCGCGCGGGGAAAGGTCGAAGGCGCGGAAGGAAGCCGATGTCGGTCAGCTGCTGCACCTTAGAGGGAAGGAAAAGCGTTTCAACGCGCTTGGCATATTCAAGCAGAATGGCATTCACGCGCTCAAGCGTGAGCATGGGGGAGTCTGGATCAGGAATCTCCATAAACATGTTTCTAAACCAATCAGCGTCACGTACTGCACGGTATAGGTACTCTATCGAAGCGGGTCTGTGGCAGACACGAGGATCGTCGCTGGTAGGGTATGTCTCTTGACGGATCTCTGCGGGTAGTTTCAGCGGAGGTAGGTTGTGAGTGATGCGTAGGATCTTCGCAATAGTCCGGGTAAGCGTAAGTCCCAAGGACTCTCCAGAGGCCTTGATACTATCTGATGACGGAGCGGGGGCTAAAGTTAATTGTTCTGGAGCCGCGTAGGTTGGCGTCTGATCTTGGTTGAACTTTCTCACAATCTCCTGCACTTCCGGGAGTTCCCAATCAGTTTTGGAGATTGAGAACAAGTTAAGTACGGTTTCACGGCACGACCAGCATGGATCCTTCGGGTCTTGGTTCTTAGCAAGGACGACCTCAATCTGGCCAGCTCCATACGTGCTGGCCGCCAAGTAAGGAATACGGAGTGAAAGCGCAAGAGCAGAGGTGGCATAGTCGAACGCCTCCCCAAAGTCGATGTTATTGAAAATAACTGTAGAATTGCGAGCAAGTGCAACGATACGGCCAAAGTCACGTACTGCGTCGATGTAGAACGCATGAATTTCTGTACGCAAGTTGTGAGATCGAAGCAGGGCATCTCGCGCTGCATACACCTTCGGTTTACCCACGTCTTCTTTGCGGAAAAGAATCTGACGGTTTAGGTTTGAGCCCTCAATGGTATCAAAGTCAATCAAATACAATCGCTTAACACCGAGACGCACACATGCGAGTGCAACGGAGCTGCCAATTCCTCCGGTACCAAGGCAGAGCACGACTTGGTTCTCCATCTGCATCTGGTCGAATCCAGGCACACACCTTTGACGATCAAAGACATCACCTGGAATCTCGGGCGGAATGATGTCTGGAGCAGTTCCAGCGATCGGTCTCACGAGTGAGTGGGTCTCCGGGTACTGACTAGTGCACTCGGTCTGAGCAGGGGCTGATTTGGCAGACGCTGCAGCATCCGGCGCGTTGCCTTTCGACGTGACCTTGGAGAGAATACGTGCAACAAAGGATGTAATGCCTTCGCCTTGGCTTATTCGTTCACTGACTTTTGTGGCCATGTATCCCAGAACCAATCCCGCGAGAAGGAACATGGCGTTGGACTGAGCACCTTCTCCCAGCGAGATGGACAGAGCAGAGCCGCTGTGACTGTTGGTGTTGTTGTTGTTGTTGTTGTTGTTGTTGTTGTTGCTGCTGCTGCTGCTGGAGGGCGTCGATCCGGGTTTGCCTGACGCCGGGGATGACGCTGTGTTTCCCATTTGTCAGATGTTAGATGTTAGATGTGTCCGATGGGAGCTGTGATGATTGGTCAAGTCGGTCAAGTCGGTCACGTCGGTCAATTCCTTCCTTGCAGAATCTAGTGCCAATGTCAACTTCAAGCCTAGTAGGGTGCAGGATCTCCGAGTCCAGAGATAGGATGATACACGCTCGCTTCGGTCTCCGCTCGCCCGCAACTCGTGTCCGGTCGTACCACACGTCGAATACACCAAGTCCCAATCTCCGATCTGGGCCTCTTGGGTTTGGGTCTTCGGGTCAGCTCAATGCGCGCTTTACCGAGGATCCAGTGAGCTGCGTTGGTTAGAGGGGTGCATGCGGAGGAATCGTGAGTTGTCTCGAGTGAGGAAGCGTGACATGGGTTGAGCATCTCAAGTGGTAGCATGCAGGTGCAGATCTCGCTCAAAATTGAGTTTTGGTGATATCTAGCGGGTCTCAGGGAGCGTTCTGAGGGTATAATCGAATGGAATTAGATGAAATAACATAATATCTATCGATAAATCTTGTTGGATTATACATACACAAACCCCAATACCGCCTTCCAGCACCCTTTTCCACTCTTTCCAGTCATCAAAATTTCCACCCAGATTCAACTTGAGCCTGCACGAGCTGGACTTCGGCGGGGCAGACGCGGCGCGGGCAGGCGAGCTTGGACAGAGTTCCGGCGCAGACATACTCCGCAGCACGAGCTGAGCTGTACTGGATTTTGGGGCTACGATCACATGCATAGACTATGCATTTTGAACGATAATCACACATCATATGCCGTATGGCAAACAACTCGAGCCGCGACAGCACTCTCAAATTGAAGCAACTGGTGGGGTAGCAATGCCTATATTCCTTATATATACCAGAGTTTTTATCATCTTGTATCCATGGCCGAGTGAAGCGCATAGTGATGTGTTCTGTCAGTACGAATGGCCATCTTCCTTCTTCTACCTCAACTCAATGCCGGGCTGCTGAGACAGCACGCGACGGACGTTCTCTTGCCATACATTCACCTCTTCCGTCTGCAGGGTCCTCTCGAGTGAGCGGTAGTTAATACGGAACAACTTACTACACCTCTTAGTCTTGGGGTGGACGAACTCCTCGACCTTCTGCACGTTCTCAACACAGTCCCCAGCGGCCTCACGGACGATAGCGAAGAAGTCATTGTCATGGAACTTCTCTGGGTCGTACCAGAAGCTCACATCACGTGAAGTCATGGGGTACTTAGAGAACGGCACGAACTTGGTGATCTTGCCGGCCTGGAACTGATTCAGGAAGCGTGGATCGTCGGACCAGAAGAGGCGAATATCGGGGACATCAAACAAGGCCATGGCAAGACGTTCGAGGCCAATACCAAACGCCCAGCCTTGACGATCACCAAGGCCTACGTTCTCCATAATCTTGTGGTGAATCTTACCACAACCCAGGACCTCGAGCCATTTGCCATTGTACTCAACCTCGAGCTCTGCTGAAGGGTGTGTGAAAGGGAAGTATGCGTCAATCCAACGCATATTGCGCTGACCGAAGAGCTTCGTGGCGACGCCTTCAAGTGACGCCTTGAGGTCGTCCATCACTTGTTTCTCAGCGACGGCGGGGTCCGAAGAGAGATCTTTGGGATCGAACACCTTGACGCCTTCCATTTGGTGGAAGATGGGGTAGTGTGAAGCATCAATCTCATCTCGGCGATAGCAATCACCAGCAACAAGGAAGGCCATATCACCCTGTCGAAGGAGCTGGGTCTGGTGCGCGCTGGTGTGGGGTCGGAGAATGATGTCTGAGGTCACGTAGAAGGTATCTGAGTAGGATCGAGACGGGTGGTCTGCAGGAACAAGCAGATCGTCGAAGTTCGCCTTAGTGGTGACGACAGGAGGGAAGGCGTCATATGTCTTGAACTCGGGACCGTTTGTCTTGCTCGAAAGCTCCTTGAAGTGATCAAATACGATCGTCTTGAGCGTGCACACTGGGTGTCCTTCCTTTCGGTGCAGGTCGCGACCGATCTTGTCCAGGATGCTGGTGAGGGTGGGTAGTACAGAGAAGAGTAAGTCAAACGAGAGTGGTCAATCAGTCAGGCCAGTGAGCATAGTCTCAGACAGTGATTCTTCAGGTCAGTGAGCCCTTATGGTGATCATGCGATATTCAAGGCGCAGAGCGAAGCGGGAGACCATCCGAGGCCTCAGTACGCGTCTTCGCAGAAGCGAGGCAACCTACCTCTTGGTGATATTAATAGTGTCCTCAGGGCGAATCGACCTGGGGTCGGGAATCGTGCTCATGCAGCGTCGGGCCAGAGATCCAGCCGCGGAGCGCATGACGTACGCTGGAACTCGGAATGCGTACATGCACCGGGGTCTGTTTAGGGGACATCACGTGGGGATACGTGGTGTGGGAATGAGTAAGGCATGCATACAGAGGAGAATAGGCTGCGGCTATTTCTTTTTCAACACGTGGTGCGGTTCATGCGGGGTATCTGAACGAAATACCGATTGGGATCTTGTTCCAAAACCCCGAATACCATGTTGATCGCAGTGGTATGATGGGTAAATGGCATCAATATCCATGTCATTCGATCAGGCATGATGTGACCAATTTATCTTTATAGTCAACATAAATACCAAACTTGACACTCTCACGTTTGAGTCTACTCGGAAATCAGTTCTCTTCGGTTTGTCCACTGGGATTTTAGCCGGATCAGGCTAAAACTGGGACCCGTCAGGGCACACTTCAGTCTCCCTGCGCGCTCACCTGCGGGAGCATTCCCCCGGGAGTATCATAGAGTTAGCCAGAACGGGATGGTGCTCTACCTGACCGGCATGTAAGTGAATCTAAGTTGTGCCTCGCGTGGTTCAACGAGCAGAGTCAACGGATACCTTCGAGTGGGATAACTGAGGAGACATGCGAGCTAGGCGAAGTAGGCTTGCACTCAAAAGTGGTTGGCAGGCGCGTGGGGCATTCCAGAGTCCTCCGCTCTTCCGACATTGCACGTCCTTTCTGTTGAAGCCGAGCCCAACGAATCCATTGATCACTGCTCAGGACTGGATGTCAGACCGTGTAATTCGAGAAGGGGCTAACAAGTGATCATTTAAATCCTGAAACCATCATTTTCAGCAGATGATGTGTTTATTTGCAGCGGTACTCGGTAGCATTACTCCTCCACCATGGAGTCCAACCATGCTCATGCAACGTAATCGTTCAGTCGAGATCAGGAGAGAAAGTTCCTAAGTGGGGGTGCAGGATTACTTTCGTTCCGAGCGAGCCCTCAGTGTTTGCCTCTGCTCAGTTCCAATGCTCCAGTGGTTTGGAGCGGGAGCGACGAATTTGGAACTTTTTGGAACCTTTTGGAACTTTTTGGAACCTTTTTGGAACTCGCCGGCCCGGCTGAGGTGCCTGCGAACATTGAGGCTAGTAGTTCGAATCAAGTAAATTCCGAGATGGTACGTCGTGTCAAGCGATAATATTGCTATGATATGCTAGATAACGTTATACTGAATTGATCGATATAGGTTATGAACCAACACGAGGGTTGGGTGCCTACCAAGTATCTTGCTAAACACTTGGAAGGCTTCTTCAAACCCCCTTGCGCTTGGGTTTTGCAACGCTTTCTCCCACGCAAGCCGTCTAACCTGCATGGCTCATACCATGGATGGATGCGCTTCGACCTTCCGCACGTGCTCACGCGACGCGCACTTCATATGCTCTTCCCCACGCACAGGCCAAGCGAACCAAGAAAGTAGGTGTTGTTGGTAAATACGGTACCCGTTACGGTGCTTCTCTCCGTAAGGTCGTGAAGAAGATTGAGGTCTCACAGCACGCCAAGTACGACTGCCCCTTCTGCGGCAAGACTGCCATCAAGCGCGAGGCTGCTGGCATCTGGAAGTGCCGAAGCTGCTCCCACACCTTCGCTGGTGGTGCTTACGTCTTCAGGTAAGTCTGACCTTTCAACCCACGTTTGGACGATGAACACACAACGCAAGTGCACAGAGATGACGCAAAGACTATACTCGAACGATGAACGAGTCAAGGGCGCGGTCGGATCCTCGAATATTGGTCCAGTTGCGAGGTCAAGTCCGCAAAAGACAAGGTAGCCAGTCCGAGAACCGCGGAAGTCCTCAAATTGAGCATTGCGAGACACACTACACCGCATCAGATTCGACCCCAGCATCAGGAATCGCTAGGTAACACAGCACGTCAATTGTTAGATTATGGGCCGGTGAGGCGGTGCGTTCGCGCCGATATGATCGATCCCAAACCTCACGGTTGGTTGTTCCCGCAAGAAGCATGTCCAGTTCTCCAGTTCAGCGCCATTACTATGGCTACTACGCTTGGATGCCGACTGCTTAGCATGCTGACACGATGGTGGTGCGGCTGTATAGTGCGAATCGCAATGTTCGCAGGCTTTGGCCCTTGATAACTAAATCGTTCGCTCGGAGTCTGTGGGTCTGAACTGGCGTTACTCAAGTTGAAACAATGGTCCGCATATCTGCATGATTTGGTATTGAAACAACTGTATAACTCACTGTTTTTCTCATTCCTCTCCACGCTTCCCTAAATCTAGCACTGCTACCGCCACCGCTGTCCGATCCACCATCCGACGTCTCCGCCAGACTGTCGCTCACTAAATTGGTATCGCGACCTCATGCCTACGGGCTCATAAAGACTTGATCCGCCTCAAGTTTTATCACGTTGGTTGTCTTTTGGATGGGTTTCAGCTTAATAAGAGTGCTCGGGATAGGAGTGTGATTGTGTGTTTGACTGAGGGATGAGCAGGGGTCGGCCGAACGGACCTGGGCAATGTGGCCTCGGACAGGGGTTGGGTGGAAGAGGATTCCCCACTATATAACATCATTAAGTGCAATTGTGTGAACCTGCTGCCGGCTGGTTGCCGTCGTTGCCTTCAAACCTGTCGCTAGCCAGATTGGTCCGTGCCTGAGGTCTCGTTGGCTCGCTCCGATCCAAGCGTGACCATGGTCACAAACCGCTTGTCAAAATTGTTCACGCTTTGCATTGCAGACATGAGTGAAACCAGTACATCCAAGCGCATTGCGCCCCTGCGAACAAAGAAGAAAGTTCGGGTATACTTGGAGATTGCGGTACGTTGGATTTATTCTGTCTTGTAACGTAATGCATGCGAGTTTAAGCCTGTTTGTACTTGTTTCCGGTGCTGACCCACTCTCCCAACCCTTCCGTGGCACCCGTTCGGCCCCACCACGCATTATGCAGCGGTGTTTGGCCGTGGATGGATAACCGACTCAGCATCCTTGCTGCACGCATCCAATTGAGGACACTGCAGCGCCGATGCCAGACCGAACGGCCTCCACGGAGTGCTGTCCAGGAAATGGAAACCGGGTAGCTCCTCGTGCGGTGCGAGCCATTGACGGAAGGTCACCATGCCACTACGCCATGTAAGGGACTTTGCACTCACCTCTACACTGCCCGCCCCTCTCTGCCATTCGCGCGATCCAGACCAAGTTCCAGAAGCTCGGCAAGGTCGAGATCGAGCTGTACCCGGACTGCCCCATCGCGATCGAGAACTTCCGTGCTATGTGTACAGGCGAGAAGAAGGATCCAAAGACGGGACGCCAGCTTACATTCCTAAAGTCTAACTTCACCGTGCTAACGAGCGACTACGTCGTGGGAGGCGACATTTCTCACCTCAACCCAGGCGGACAAACATGTATCTACTCCAAGCCCTTTGAGGACGAGCCGGCCGGGTTGGCACGCAAGCACACACACCCCGGTACTGTTTCGCTCTTCGCTCCACGTGTCAATCAGAACGAGGGACTGTTTTTAATTACACTGAAGCCGAATATGCGCAGCCTGGACGGAAAGTATGTCGTCATTGGCCAGGTGACACGAGGTCTGAGTGTCTTGACCGCCATGGGTCAGTTCGGTGACGAGGACGGTAATCCCCGCATCCGCTGCTTTGTCTGTGCGTGCGGTCGATCCAAAAAGCCAAAGCAGAAGAAGGATGACGATCACAAGCGCAAACGCAAGCCTCGCGGAGACGACGATGAAGAGGAAGAGGATTCAGAGGAGGAGGGCGATCAGTCAAGCGGTGCGGTGAGTATAGGAGAAAAGCGGAAGCAAACCGAGTCTGGTTCCACGCAAGAGCAACAACCTCAAAAGCGATCCTTGCCTGCCTGCCGTGAGTGCGGTGGACCGACGAAATACTACGCCCGTGTTAAGGGTAAGGGTGTTCGTGTGAGCTGCAAGGCACCAGAGTGCCGACTGGCCTTCTGGATTCCCGACGACAAGAGTGACCAGCCCTTCGATGAGCGACTAAATGAAAAGGTGACACGACTTGCGCCCATCGGTACCAAGCGAGGATCTCAATTCGTTGACTCTGAAGAGGAGGAAGACGAAGAAGAAGAAGAGGAGGAGGAGCAGGGAGAGGAGGAAACCAAGCAGGTTCAATTCAAGTCTATTCGAGGCAGGAACGCCATTCAGGAAGACTCTGACCCTGACATCGGTGAGGAATCCGAGTCTGAAGCCGAATACTCCCGCTTCTACCTTCAGCAGAGGAAGGCTAAGCGTGCTCTGAAGGCTAAACAGCAGGAGCTAACCGAGAATTCGAATGCATCAGAGTCAACGGAAGGGACCTTTGATGCAAGTAAGGCTACGAGCGATGAGAGTGAGGAGAAAAAGAAGAAGGCAGAAGTTCCCAGTGAAGAGCTCTCGACTGAACCACAGGAAGTCGTAAAGAAGGATAAGAAGGACAAGAAGGATAAGAAGGACACGAAACCCGAGAAGTCTGACAAGACAGAGAAGACAGAGGAGAAAGAAAAGAAGGAGAAGAAGGAGAAGAAAGAGAAGAAGGAGAAGAAAGAACAGCGCGAGTAATTGAAGACTTCGACAAGGGTCACTTGTATCCTATTTCGTATTACACTTCCATGCACCTTTGCATACAATATGTATTTATAGTTTGAGGGATCGCGATCTTGATGCCCGATTCGTTGTGTGTATTCATGGATTGTGTCGCTATTTAAGATTTGCTTCCATTTCGACGAGCTGCACTTCATTCGGCGTATCAAGGCGAAGCGTTACGAAAACAGCACACAAATGCTGAATATTAGCATTCCAGTAAGCGGTCTATATCCATCTACTCCTACATGGTCCGCTCCCCTCTCTGTGCTGTGTACGGTCCGCACAAGCCTCGCTCACCCTGGGGTTCAACCTCATCCACCAGCTTGCGGAGGTTTTTTTTGTTGAGTTTGCGCTGAACGTCATACACCTGAAAGGGTGGTATAGGGGGATATTATGGTGTGTGGGAGTATTTGCTATTAATTCCAGATATCAATCAGTTCCCTTTGATGCATTTTCAGCTCAATTGATACACCACGCGTCTTGCAATTCAATCCGTTGAAAGTTCAACGCTCACTGTCGTTTCCCAGTTCATGATATGGAACCCCGTGAGCGAGTCAGGACATTGGGCATGTGTCAAAAAGTGATCAATCGCGACTTATTGTGTTGTTTCGAACACGTCCTCGCCCCATACGTTTAGCTCCTGGTCCTTTCGAGGCTCCATTCACACCCGAAGACCCCCAGTCAGACAGACTTGCGTGGGACCATGAGCACTATGACCACACACATGACCTCGACATGGCGGCCCACTTGCGTGGATTTCAAGCCCACGCGGTCTTTTGCATCGAGTCGACTGCGAACTTCCTCGTATCTGATCGTTGCTATGCTCTTGCTCCTAGCCCTGCTCCCACCTAGCATGGCACAGGCGGATAAGACTCTGACGTCACAACCCGCGACTGGTTCTCGCACTGCAGCTACCACGAAATCGACTTCAGGATCCAGTGTTGACGTACGTACTGGAGGAATTGACGCCCGCAATGACGCCTACTGCGTTGGCTAAGGACTTTTCACCTCACTTCATGCCTGATTGTACCAACCTTGAGCACAACCACCGACCTTCTCACCCTTACATGCGTACATGTTCTCTACACATCTTCTCTAGTCCTCTTTCTCAGCCGCGTTTGCTTCCGCGTTTGCCATGATTATTGTTTCGGAGATCGGCGATCGAACCTTCTTCATCGCCGCCATTATGGCCATGTCCAACAGCCGTCAACTCATCTTCCTCTCGGCAGCCAGTGCACTCCTGCTCATGACTGTGCTGTCAGTGATCATGGGTATGTCGCTACCACGTCTCCTCTCGCCTGAGTACACGAAGCTCGCGTCCTGCATTCTGTACTTTATCTTCGGTGTGAAGATTCTACATGGAGCCATCACCGGTGACGACGATGGCGACGAGCTTGAGGAGGTCGAGAAGGAACTCCATGAAGTGGCTGCGGACCGTATCGATCCCAACGCTCCCATTGAGATGGAGCAAATCTCAACTGAAGAATCGGATCTTGAGATGGGCACTAGGTCACCCTCTTCGTCTTCCGATTCGGCATCTCCCAAATCTGTTGTTCTTGCCGAAGACGCTCGAGAATTACTCAAGCAGAGGGCACATTCGCACTGGCTGTCACCGCGCCGATGCTTCTCTCCGATTGCTATTCAGTGCTTCGTTATGACTTTCCTAGCCGAATGGGGTGATCGATCTCAAATCACGACCATCGCAATGAGTGCGAGCCAAGATGCACTTGGCGTCTGCTTGGGTTCGTTCATTGCACACTGTTTGTGCACCGCTTTGGCAGTAGTCGGTGGCAAGTTCCTCGCCTCTCGTATCTCGGAGCGAACTGTGGGCTTCATCTCGGGAGCTCTATTCCTGTTCTTCGCAGTTCATGGACTCTACCAGGCGCACAGCATGGGCGCTCTGCGGTTACCATCTGCTTCACCAGCCTACTATACAACCGGCAAGTGAGACGAGTATTGAAATGCAATCACAGTCATGCCTCAATTGCTGGACAAACCCAAACGCAGCTGCACGACCCACTTTGATCCTAACCTTAGTTATTGCTTAGTCACGCTTGGCACACAATCCAGGAATGTTCCAGTGCCACATGTACCTTATAGTCAGCTAGCTAGTTAGCCATTGTTCCCACATGCCGAGGATCTTACTGTCGTAAGGAGAACTGTCTCAAGCATACGCTGTCCCTTTCATCCGTTCCCTTGTTCGTGCTGAGGACTTACTCATCCCCAGTGCACTTCTTAGCGACGTTCTTTCGTTCGTACCTAGCCTATCCACATGCCCAACTTGCGTCAATACAGCTAACCATAGCACTCTATCTCCACAATGCCTCCAATTCGTCCACTGCGTCCACATCCACAGGCACGAACCCTTATTTGACCTCATTTGACTCCACTAAGGCTGACATACTTTTTAGCAGAGGAAAATACCCAGGTCTATACTTTGTTTATTCTACTGAACAGATGCCTTCTGACGAGATCTCACGGTAAAGATCATCTCGTTTAGAGGACAGTACCGGAGCAAGCAGCGATACGGGGCCACTGATCAGCTGCCTCACGAGCGACGGGGCCGGTGATAGCAGAGCCCTTGGTTTCACCCTTGGGGTTGACAATGACGCCAGCGTTGTCCTCGAACTGGATGAAGTAACCATCAGGGCGCTTCCAAGCCTTGCGCTGGCGGACGACGACAGCAGGGGTGACTAGATTGAGAAGGGTTAGATGCAGGTAGTACAGTAAGTCGAGATGTCGTTATCCACACAATACAAAGAATACAGCGCTAGACAAAACTACAGACACGAGAGATACACCTCGATGCCCTCGGATGGAGAGAGCGAGCTAAGTTCGATGTACCGGCCAGCTTAGGTGGATTGGCAAGTCGATCTACAACTGTTCCTTAGACCTTGCGTGCGGCTTTGTACTCTGATTAGGGCCTTGCTGGTGACTAATCCCACGCAATTTGATCCTTGCCTTGTCCTCCTGAACTGCCTGAACGAACCCCAGCACAGCACAGCACGGCATGGTACCGCGCGCCCACAACGAATCAACTGTTCCGAATCCCGGATTGCGCAGTTCTGTTCCGTCGCCTTTGCGCATGGGGATGTGGGGTCTGTACCGCGCCAAAGCGTGCTCTGCCGAATCCTGGATAACTTCGAGGTTGATTCTCTCGTCTTTAGTAGATCGTGCTAGTAACGGATCGACACCACACGTCGCATATAACCTTGATCTTGTGTCAAGTACGTACTCTTCTTGCGGAGCTCAGGCTTGCCCTTCTTGACGGAAGCGACGATCATGTCACCAACGCAAGCAGCAGGGAGACGGTTGAGGGAGCCACCGTAACCCTTGACGGCAATGATGTAGAGGTTCTTAGCACCGGTGTTGTCAGCGCAGTTGATGATTGCACCGGTGGGGAGACCAAGAGTAATGCGGAACTTGTTACCACAAGCACCACCACGGCCTGGAAGGAATCAGGGCAGGGACGCGTCAGGAGTGAGTCTTGCTTCAGCCGCAACGTGTACATACCACATGCGGGCCCACACACCCTCGGGATGGTACTGAAAGTGCTGCAAAACATGGTGAAAAGCATCAGCTTAGGGGTAATTTTACCACTTTTGCAACACTTTTCATACGCTTTACGAGGACTCTTGAAGATGATAATATACAATAACTAAACTACATGCTATTGACTATACAATGCTATCATTAGTTTTAACATTTACGTACTTCGCTTAGGCATTTTCTAACGAGTTATCCTAGGTTTTCCAGGCTTACTTTCCCTCTCTGTGCCGGCCGGCTGCCCGCCGAGCGGGTTCCAAAATTTGGAACCAGGTTCCAAATTCTGGACCCGAGTTCCAAATTTCAAACCGGGTTCCAAACCAGGATCCGGCCATCGCGGCAGTCCCTCCAACTCGCAAAATTTTGCTAGTTACTGTGACTGAGCTGCATACTGACTGCGACAATCATACACCCCACTGCGTACCCGGGTGTCAACTCAAGGTATACCTTTACCGCAGCGGTCTAGTAACATACAGAGCCTCATTGAGCATAATCCGGATTTACTTTGCTATGCCATCAGCAGATGGGATACGACCCATACCCGGTCGACTGCACCGGAACCCAACTGCTATGACATGCTCCGTGCAGTTTACACCACGAGCCACTACAGCGGGTACTTCATAAAGCTTACACGATCACGGGCAAACTCAATTTAATGATCACGACTAGATGGGAAGTGCTTGTATTGTTATTGTAATTGCATTCACGGACGGAGTGCTATGGCGGTGCTGTGTTGTGAGGGCAGGGTGGTATGGTCTTGTGCGTATGTGTGTGAATGCCTTTCGGTAGCAATAGGCCATGCAGATGGGCACATCCCTCAGCTTGGCTTCATACCGACTAGCGCGGTCAATCAACAGCTGACACAAAGAACACCGGGTCAGACGGGGGGGGGGGGGGAAAGGAATGGGGGAAAGGGGGGAAAGAAGGGAAAAATGAACAAAAAGAGAAGAAATAAAAATAAAACTAA